>Ga0316204_10006315_pt1 | contig 18342 bp, 14 predicted proteins | sample 6monrhotite_MG_2_FD_205661 | JGI IMG/M metagenome (GOLD analysis project Ga0316204, IMG submission 205661) | Microbial mat bacterial communities from mineral coupon in-situ incubated in ocean water Damariscotta River, Maine, United States -... | ecosystem: Environmental > Aquatic > Marine >... | reverse complement strand
AATGAGAGATAGATAAAAATACGCAATATAGGGTGCAATGTGGTAGGTATTGGTATTTTGCATTGCAAAAGTCCGTTATTATTCTGTATATGGTTGCAAACCTTTTTAGGAGGAGGATTCGATCATGGCGACAACAGCTGAATATGGTCTTGGTGAATTTACCTATCCGCGGGGATGGTTCATGGTTGGTGCTTCCGAGGAAGCTACGACCAAACCTCTTGCCGTTCGCTTTTTTGGCGAGGATATGGTGCTTTATCGCGGCGAGTCTGGACGTCCGTTTCTGGTGGAAGCCTATTGTCCACATATGGGGACGCATTTAGCGCAGAACTCGACTTCCTATGTTGTTACGGACAATGAGCATGTCGAAGGCGACAATATTCGTTGTCCCTATCATGGTTGGCGCTTCGGTCCTGATGGTCAATGCAACGACATTCCTTACTCACCTGCGAAACCGCCTAAGAAAGCTTGCTTGAAAAACTGGTCTTTGACCGAGCGCGCTGGCTGTTTGTGGATGTGGTTCGACGAAGAGGGGGGTGAGCCCGACTATGAATTGCCTGCCTTTGAAATGTGGGATCAACCGCATTGGGTTAACTGGAAAATCGACATATTGGGCGAGTTGGAATCGCACCCACAGGAAGTCGTTGATAATATGGTCGACAAGGGGCATCTGGGCCCGGTGCACGGTTCGACCGATATGGTGCTTTTTGAGAATGTCTTCGACAATCACGAAATCCGGCAGATCCTCACAGCGGGCCATAAAACGCTGGCTGGTGAAGGTGTCGAGCCGATGACAAATGATACTTGGTATACCGGTCCCGGAATATTGCAGTCCATCATGGTTGGTGAGTATCCATCACACATGCTGATTGCGCATACACCGGTTGAGGATGGCAAGATCAAGGTTTGGCATGCTCTTATGGTGAAGGTTGCCAATGAAGTCCCAACCGAAGGAGATATTGCGGCTGGTCGCGGATATCAGGAAGCGAGCCTGGCCGCTTTCTCGCAAGATTTTGAAATTTGGGGGAACAAGCGTCCTTGCCTCGCACCGATGATGGTGAAAGGTGATGGCCCGTTTGACAAGCTACGGATCTGGTACAAGCAATTCTTCAATCCGCGCGCGCGCGCCGGGGAATTTCAGAAACGTGCAAATGGAAAATATGTTTCCAACGGTACGCTCAACAATCCGTGGGATGAAGTCGCCTAAGTTTCGGCCAATTGGGGGATTGGCCCATTGAAAGGGTCAGGGACGATCACTCCTCCCTGACCCTTTTTCTTAAAGGGAATATATGAAGTTACTTGAACCACTGCAAATCGGCGCGGTTGAAATTCAAAACCGTACCCTGATGGCTCCGATGACGCGAGATCGGGCCGGGCCTAGCGATGTACCAACAGAATTGATGGTGGAATATTATCGCCAGCGAGCGAGCGCAGGTCTGATCGTGACCGAAGGTGTGCAACCTTGTCCGGAAGGAAAAGGCTATTGGCGAACGCCGGGCATCCATTCGCAAGAACAGATAGACGGCTGGAAGAAAGTGACTGATGCTGTTCATAAAGAAGGCGGAAAGATAGCGATCCAGCTCATGCATTGTGGCCGGGTTGTTGTGCCGCAAAACCGTGGGTATATAGCGGATATTGTAGCGCCATCCGTGGTCGCGTGTCCCGACAAAGTTCCGGGACCGGATGGTGCTCCTGTTTCAACCGCTTTGCCCCGAGCACTGGAACTGAGTGAAATTTCAATGGTGGTCGAACAATATGTACAGGCGGCTCAAAACGCCATGGAAGCTGGTTTTGATGCGGTGGAATTGCACTGTGCCAGCGGCTATTTGATCAACCAGTTTCTCAATGCGGCCAGTAATTTGCGAGAAGATGAGTTTGGTGGCGCGGTCGTAAACCGCATCCGGTTTCCCGTCATGGTGTTACAGGCAATGGCGGATGCAATCGGTGGGGACCGCATCGGGTTTCGAATTTCGCCAGGGAACCCCTATAACGGAATGGACCCGGATGCTCCTGAAGAGATATTTGCTCCATTTGTGAAGGCGGCAGACAATGTCGGGCTGGCCTATGTCCACGTCATCGACATGAACCTGGAGGCTTTGGACACTCTTGCTATGGTTCGCGCAAATTGGTCGGGCCCAATCATTGCCAACAATAATCTGAAACCAGATGCAGCGGAGAAGTTGCTTATCGCCCGTCGAGCGGATGCCGTGTCATTTGGTCGCGCTTTCATCGCCAATCCAGATCTTGTTGAGCGCATGGCTTCAGGAGCAGAATTGGCAAAACCTGATTACGCGAAACTCTATACGGGGGAAGCTGAAGGATACACAGACTATCCCAAAATGGATGTTTGAAAAGAGAAACGAATTTATACCAATAGACTTTCCGAATGATGTTCGATAAATGGTTGAAGAAGGAAAAGGAGGGCGCGGTAGTGAAACGGATATTGTTGGTTCTTGTTTGTGCATTGGCAATCGGAGCGGCAGCAGTTTATTTCTACTTCGGTAAGGCCCCGCCTTCAGCAGAAGGGTTTAGCAACGACACGACAGAAAATCTTGCAAGCCTTGTTAAGACACGCACCAGCACTGAACCGCCCAATGTCATCATCATCCTTGCCGATGATCTCGGCTGGGCCGATGTTGGATATCATGGCAGCGATATCCAAACGCCCAATATTGATCGATTGGCAAAAGAAGGCATGCGGCTGGAGCGTTTCTACGCAACGCCAATTTGTACACCTACGCGTTCAGCATTAATGACTGGCCGTGATCCGATAAAACTGGGCGTTGGTAATGCAGTTTTGATGGCTTGGCAGGATGGCGGTGTTTCGCTCGATGAAAAATTCATGCCGGAAAGCTTTCAAGAAGCAGGCTACGACACAGCGATGGTGGGTAAATGGCATCTGGGACATACCATTGAACAGCACCTACCAAATGCGAGAGGTTTTGATCATTTCTACGGCCATGTGAATACGCAAGTTGATTATTTTAATCATGAATTTGCCAAGGGTCATGATTTTCAGGAAAACGGCAAAATTGTTGATCACAAAGGCGAATATGCAACTGACATTCATGGTGACCAGTCCGTTCGTTTTCTGAAGGAATTGAGGAACAAGGATAAGCCGTTTTTCCTCTACGTACCTTTCCTTGCGCCCCACAGTCCAATTGAGGCCAAGCAGGAAGATATCGACAAATATTCACGCCGACTGGACACACCAATTGCCCCTAAAAAGACCTATGCTGCGATGGTCGACAATATGGATCAGGCTATAGGCAGAATTCTTGATACGCTTGATGAACAAGGCATGGCTGACAATACAATCGTTCTGTTCTTTAGCGATAATGGTGGTTTCAACAATTTTGGCGCAGATAACAGCCCGTTGAGAGGTGGGAAGCTGGAGACGTTTGAAGGTGGAATCAGGGTCCCAGCGGTCATGCGTTGGCCAGAAGTTTTGCCGCCCAATACTGTGAACGACGCGGTGGTCTCGGTCATGGATCTGTTCCCCACCTTGGCAACAGCAACCGGCATTGAAAAAGGCATCGTCAAGGAAATTGACGGCGTTGATCGCTGGGAAGCTGTTTTGGGTAAAGGCGATCATTGGCGGGGAAAGCCATTGATTTTTACATCAAATATTCCGGTCTATAATTACTTCCAATATGGCGTGCTGGACGGCAAGTGGAAGCTCGTACAAACTGTAGATCACAAACGCCGGGAGACAAAGGTCGACACGTTGTTGTTTAATGTTGCAGCTGATCCTTATGAACAAACAGATCTGGCCAAGAAACATCCGGATCAAGTGGATCGTCTGATTGAGATATTGGACGAGCGTTTGGCAGAACATCCCGTTGGTGGTTCCTATGTTCAGATATCCCCTCATCCGGGTTGGAGGGCGCCAAAGGATTATGCGGACGTTGTGCTGCCTGCAGACAAAGTCAATCAAGAGCCGCATGAGGGCTTTGGGGCGCTGGCCAGCAAGGTGCTGCAACAAAGATATGGTGACAAAGGCAAGATCCTCTACGACTGATGAAACGCTGGCTGGGCATAACAATTGGTTTGCTGGCCGCCGCCGGACTCGGCGGGTATATTTGGTTTGGAAATCCGCCGTCATCAGCACCAGAATTTGCTGAATTAAAAATCACGAAAAACATCGCTGATTTGGTCAAACCAAAACAAAGTGATGACCCGCCCAATATCATCATCCTGCTGGCCGATGATCTGGGCTGGGCTGATGTTGGTTTTCACGGCAGTGATATTCGCACACCCAATATTGATCGTCTTGCCAAAGAAGGGATGCGACTGGAACGCTTTTATGTGATGCCTATCTGCACCCCAACACGTTCCGCGCTGATGACCGGTCGCGACCCGATCAAGCTGGGCATGGCCAATGCGGGTATCATGCCTTGGAATGATGGCGGTGTATCACTCGACGAACATTTCATGCCGCAAAGTTTCAAGGCGGCGGGCTATCAAACAGCGATGGTGGGCAAATGGCATCTTGGTCATACGATTGAACAGCACACGCCCAATGCACGTGGCTTTGATCATTTCTATGGTCATCTAAACACCAATATCCATTATTTCGATCATGAATTTGCTGGTGGCCACGATTTTCAAGAGAATGGCAAGCCGGTTGATCATAAGGGAGAATATCTAACCGATGTGCATGGCGATCAGGCGGTGCGATATCTCAAGATTATCCGTGACAAGGAAAGGCCATTTTTTCTCTACGTTCCGTTTCTCGCGCCGCATTCGCCGATGAATGCAAAAGAAGATGATATCAGCAAATACCCGCGCCGGATTGACTTGCCGACCGCACCGAAAAAAACCTATGCCGCGATGGTCGATTCTATGGATCAGGCGGTTGGGCGGATATTGGATACCCTGGATGAACAGGGAATTACCGACAACACAATCGTGTTGTTCTTCAGTGACAATGGAGGGTTTCCGGGATTTGGAGCGGACAACACACCGCTGAGAGGTGGCAAGACTGAAACGTTTGAAGGGGGAATTAGGGTTCCAACTGTGTTGCGCTGGCCACAGGTTATTCCGGCCGGCACACTCAACGATTCGGCTATCTCAGTTTTGGATCTGTTTCCAACATTGACCCGCGCCGCCGGCGTGGAAATGGCGAACAACAAACAGATTGATGGCGTTAGTCGCTGGGAGGCCATAGTCGGAAAAGGGGAAAGCTGGCGAGGGCAACCGCTGTATTTTACAACCAATTCTCCGATCTATAACCGGTTCATGCATGGAGTGTTGGATGACCGTTGGAAACTGGTTCAGACGATCGATCATTTGCGCCGAGATACCTCTGTCGATACGATGTTGTTTGATGTCCGGGCTGACCCTTCAGAAACAACAAATATTGCGGAAAAACATCCGGATCAGGTGAAGCGATTGACCAAATTGTTGGACGCGCGTTTGGCGCAGCACCCGGTGGGTGGGGTGGTTGTCCAACTCATGCCGCATCCTGGTTGGCGTGCCCCAAAAGACTATGCCGATGCAGTTATCCCTGCGGGTAAAATTCAGGCCGATGCTTATGTCGGCTATGGTGAGCGTTCGTCAAAAGTGCTGCAGAAGCGCTATGGTGACAAAGGTAAAATTCTCTACGACTAAAACGCGTCAGGGCGCAGCTGCGCATCAGTCCCGCCATCTACGTAAACGATACTGCCCTGCATATAGGCAGCAGCCTCACTCAGCATGAATTCAATCACACCGGCGATTTCATCGGGATCAGCGTAGCGATTTTGCGGAATAGGAATCGCATCAACACTTTTTCCAATCTCTGGATGATCAGCCGCCCCCCGAAACATAGGAGTTTCTGTCATACCAGGAGCAATTGCGTTGAGACGGATGCCCGCCTGTCCCCATGTTGCTGCCCTTCTGCGAACGGCTCGGGCAAGCGCGTGTTTGGAGACACCATAAGTTAGAGCCGCATGATTGTTGCCAATCACTGACATTGCCTCTTCTTCCGAGCCATCAAGCATAGCCATGGCCAAGTCATTGTTCGGATCCATATGCATTTGCGCGCTATTGGAGGATATGACAACCACGCGACCCTTCTTTTTGGCAAGGGCATCTTTCACGCCATCTAACAATGTGACCGCACCATAATAGTTGACCTTCGCAACCAGCTGACCATCTTCCAGATGTCCGCCCAGACCAGCGGCCAGAACAAGTACATCAATTTCACCATCAGTCTTTTTGAGCAACTCTTCGATGGCCGTTTGCCGTCCCTCTCCAGTTGAAAGATCTGCGATTATTTCTGCGTCTCGGATGTCAATGCCGAAGACCTCATAACCCTGGTTTTCCAAACGTTTCCTAACGCAGGCTCCTATGCCTGAGGCTGAACCGGAAACTGCTGCTTTCTTCATAACTGACCTTCTTTTGGAATTTTCGATTTTGATTGGACTGATCGTCATTGACCAAACTGATAACCACTAAATGCGTAATATGTATACAACAATTTTACGCAATTCGTCACATAAATATGAAAAACAACCTCATATATTCCAATATTACCACCAAAAGTTACGAAATGTCATTGTTCTTGTGGAATTCTGGTGATACAGTCTGGTTTAATAAAATTGGAAGAATCCAATGATTATCTGGGAGGAATAATATGTCTTTTACAAGAGCAAAGCTTATTGGATTGGTTTCCGCCACATCTATGGTTGCCATATCCGCGCCTGCTTGGGCGCAAGATAGCGGTGACCAAGCAAAAAGTTCCGGCAATAACATCATTGTCGTAACGGCGCAGAAAAAGGAACAAAACCTTCAGGATGTTCCGATTGCGATTGCTGCTTTTGATAGCGCAGCGTTGGAAGCTGAACGTCTGGAGGGTGTCGAAGATATTGGAAAACTGGTTCCGGGTCTCTATGTCACTCCCAATCCCGCCGATCCGACCGGTGTTCGGATTAACATTCGCGGAATCGGAACATTTGATCCTCAAGTTGGCCAGGACAGTCGTATCGCGGTTTATGTGGACGGTGTCTATCTGGGCAAGTCGCAGGGTCTCGCGTTTGATTCTCCCGATCTTGAAAGGGTTGAGATTCTAAAAGGCCCTCAGGGTACGCTTTACGGACGAAATTCAGTTGCCGGTGCGGTAAATTTAATTTCTGCTCTTCCCGAGCCGGGTGAGTGGTCGGGTAAAGTAACGGCTGAATATGGCCGCTTTGATCATTTTAAACTTTCCGGTGTTGCGAATATTCCAGTCGGAGAAAATGGAGCTCTTCGTTTATCTGGGATGGTAAAAGATCAAAACGGTTGGGTTCAGAATGATGGCCCGGGAGTCGATTTTGGTGGCGCTACACAATATGGTTTTCGTGCTGCTTTCGGCGTTGATCTGACACCTGAATTCAACGTAGTCGCTGCATTTGACTACAATAAAGTTGAAGCGGAGCCGCTATTCTATCAATCTATTCCTGGCTTCGCCAACCCAGGATCCTTTTTTTCAGCAGCTGTTGGAACTTCGGCTGGTAGGCAACGGCAGGTCACTACCTCTTTCACAAACGAAAAGGGTGATCTCGATACATTGGGCGGTTCGATTACAGCCAATTGGGAAGTAGCAGAAAATCACAACCTAAAATTCATAGCGGCTTACAGGGAAACTGAAAGTAGCCGTTTTGTGAACTTGGTACCTACTGCTAATCCTGCGATTATCAATGGCATATTGAATAGTGATATTATTCCTGATCCTCCAGCGCCTGGCGGTGTTCCGGGAGTGCAGTCAATCAATGGTTTGCTGGCGGGAACGGCTCTGCTGTATCAGCAGATTGGACGTCCTCTTCGGCCCGATTTTGCTTCTGCCTTTGTTGGCGCTCCTCCAAGAAATGGATTATTCCTGTCACCTCCTGGCGGTTCTCCTTCTCTAGACGATCATGAACAATATAGCTTTGAACTGACCTACAATGGTGAAGTGGCTGACGGCGCTCTCGAATATACTTTGGGAGCTTTCTTCTTCAATGAAGAGACGGGAACCCCTGTTGGCTTTGCTGGAAACCGCAGTGACGCTAACAGCTATCTGTTTGTCCTTGCGGGTCTTAATCCAGCTCTCGGTTCACCCATAATTAGCGGCGCTCTTACGGCCGGTGGTCTTGCACCGACTCTTAACAACCCGTTCGTTCCGCAGGCAACCAAGAATTTTCTGATACAGACTCAATTGTTGCCAATAGCTGGAGTTCTCGATCTCATTTACAGTGGAGCACGGCAATCAGCGGCCAATGAACTGCGTATTAGCACCGATGCTTTTGCTTTATATGGAGAAGCGACGTGGCATGTGAATGATATTTTTCGCATAACTGGTGGGTTACGCTTCTCTGATGAAAGCAAGAATGGTGTTGGACAGCCTGTTTCACCATTCTTTCTAGATAGCACTGATTTACTTGGAAACGCGATCCAACCAAATGTTGGTGGATTCAGTTTCTCAAAACTCAACCCATCAGTTGTTTTGGAGCTCGATATCCATCCTGATATTCTTTACTATGCAAGCTTCAAACAATCTTTCCGTTCGGGTGGATTCAACCAAGGGGCTGTTGGTCTTCGATTGCCAGGCCAGACGTTTGGGCCAGACTTCCTGTTCGGTCGTGAAGACATCAACGCATATGAATTCGGGATAAAAGCGGATATTTTCGACAACAGGCTCCGGATCAATGCCGCGGGCTTTTACTACGACTTCAAAAATCAGCAGACCACTGTTTCTCTAAATCCAATTGTTGCGACCGCACGCGCTGTCGTAAATACGGACACAAAGATTTGGGGTGCAGAAGTTGATATGCTTTTTGCGGTCACCGACGAATTGTCTCTAAATGCAAGTTACAGTTTCATCGATGGTAATCCGGGTAATGTTACCAATCCACTGACCAATGTTGTTGAAGTACGTTCAGAATTGCAGGGCACTCCGAAAAATAGTTTCCGGGTCGGTGCCAGCTATAATGGGCAGATTTCGGATACGGTCGAGTTGTTCGGAAACATCAGCTACAGTTACAAAGACGATGTTTTGGCTGTTCCGCAAAATGCTCTGCGCTTGACCAATCAGAACTTAGTGAACGGCCGGATTGGTGTTAACATCGATATGGATAATGGCAGTGAGCTTTCATTCTCAGTCTGGGGTCAGAATATATTTGATGACAAATATACAATTGATTCCTTGCCGTTTGAGACCTTTGCGTTCAGGACACAGGTTTTCGGGCAACCGGCAACTTATGGCGTAACAGCTGGAATCACCTTCTAGTCACCAAGATAACTCGTCACAAGAAGCGGGCAGTCGAAAGGCCGTCCACTTTTTGCGTGTTCAAATGCCATATCCTCCGGCAACTGCAATCTGCTGTCCGGTCACATAAGCAGCCTTGTTCGAGGCGAGAAATATTGCGGCATGGGCAATTTCTTCCGGCTGACCCCAACGCTTGATGGCCAGTCCTTTTTGGACCTCTTCCACCCAATGTTCGTCAAACACACCTTGTTTGGTGAGCTCTAGAAACATGCCCGCTTCAATGACTCCGACCAACACGCTGTTAGCACGGATTTTGTGGCGGCCTTCTTCGCGCGCTATGCCCTGAATCAGGCTTTCATTGGCCGCCTTTGGCGTAACCGAAAGCATGTCGCGTTCGGGGAAACGCAAATCACCGGCGGAACCCAGATGAACAAATGACCCGCCATCATTTTCCTTCATGTGGGGGATTAGGCATTTTGTGGCATTAAAAAAACCATGCACCTCTGTGTCGATGGCTTTGTGCCACTGTTCGCTTGTACATTCGGATATCAGGACTTGTTCCACCAGCGGTCCTGCACCCCATACCATAGTGTGGATGTGCCCATGGACTGCTGCGGCTTGATCTATAGCAGTCTTTAGATTTTGAGGGTCCGTGACATCACATTGATGCAAACTTGCTTTTTGCCCGGTTGCCTCGATTTCTTTGGCTAAAGCGCTGGCAACTTCTTCCTTCGAGCGCCACATAATCGCGACATCTGCTCCCGCTTTTGCAAACTCATGCGCAACTATTTTCCCGATTCCACCAGTCGCTCCGAAGACCATGACGGCACCGGTTGGAAACAAGCTTTGTTCAGCCATTGGATCATCCTCATATCTACATTGAACACATTTTGCTTTTACGGTATCACTTTCCGAACGCGATTCATAAACTAATCTGGCTTAAGGTTAAATGGGAAATTTCGCGACTTGAAAGGCCAGTGAACTCTCTGGGCGGGGCGGGGATTGATAATGCGAATATTGAAATGGGTCTTGCTGATACTGATGCTTGCTGCCCTTACTGCTGGTGCGGTGTTCTATTTCTCTGAAGATGCGCGGCAAGCGGCAAAAATTGAAGCTCTTGATACTGTTGGTGACCTCGCCGTCGGGCAAATGGAAAAGGCGGCAGAGGGCGGGAACAGTGTTGCTGCCGAATTTATCAATACGCCGATCGAAGCGCGCGAGATTAGCAAGGGAATCTATCAGGCCACCGGCGTCGCCAATGCGCAGCTGGTTACCACCGGCGCAGGCCATGTTCTGTTTGATGCCGGCCTTCCGACACAGGCTGCTAAACAATATAAAGCCTTGGAGCAAAAGGTTGGCGATCTGGAATTATCCCATGTCATAATCAGCCATTCGCATGCCGATCACAGCGGCGGCGTAAAATTGTGGCAGCGTGATGGTGTCGAGATCGTTGCCCATGCTGAGTTTGAAGAGGAGCAGCGATACCTGACCGAGTTGCAGGATTATTTCTGGTTCCGGAACCGGACACTGTTTCCCTTCATGCCCGAAACGCCGCCTACCAATGCGCTTCTCTCTTATGGCGGGATTGAACCGACAATCGAAGTTCCTAATGGAAAGCCTTATAAATTCGAACAGGGCGGTGTGAAGTTTGAAGTTATGGCTCTCCCGGGTGCTGAGGGTGCAGATAATCTGGTATTGTGGTTGCCCGACAAGAAAATTTTGCTCAGTGGCGATTTTTTTGGCCCGCTTTTTCCGCAATTTCCCAATGTCTTTACGATGCGCGGCGAGAAAATCCGCAAACCGGTGGAATATATTCGCTCTTTGGAAACGATCATCGCGCTGGAGCCAGAGATGATCGTGCCCAGCCATAAAGATCCGATTACAGACAAGGCGGTGATTGGCTCTGGCCTCGTAAAGATGCGTGATGCGGTTCGTTATGTCCACGATGCGACGGTAGATGGAATGAACGCTGGCAAGACCGTTGAACAGTTGATGGAGGAGATAGCTTTACCGGCTGAACTGGCACTGACTCAGGAGCATGGCAAAGTATCGTGGGCGGTAAAATCAATCTGGGAATATTACGCAACCTGGTTCCATTTTGACCGAACAACAGAACTATATCATGTACCGCAATCTGCAGTGTACGCCGACATAGTGGAAGTGGCAGATGCGGGAGCGTTAACGGGGAAAGCTGCAGCATATGTGTCGGCTGACGAGCCACTTAAAGCTCTACACCTGGTAGATATTATACTGGGTGCCAGAGAGACCGATGAAGCGGCCTTGAAAGTCCGGAAAGATGCGTTGCAAATTTTGCTGGATCGTGCGGAGAGCGGAAGCAAAAACAGCTATGAGATTTACTGGTTGAACTACCGGCTCCGAGACACGGAAGAAAAGCTTAGCCGGTAGTTTTTCGTGCCCATTGGTCAAGCTTTGAACAAAGTTCTTCGATGACCGGAAAGGCAAAACTGTTATGACCACAATTTTCCAGAATATGTAATTCTATGTCCGCAGCATTGGGATAATCCTGTGGCGCTTCTTCTGGCGGCGCACCGATGTCGTGATCGCCAAACGCAAAGAAAATCGGAACTGTGATTGCTGCGGCTTCCATGGCAAAACTGCCCTTTATCATGCTCGTGGTTCCGCCTGCTGCATAAAGGCTGACCATATTGTTGCGGAGCTGTTCGGTGATCTGGGGATTAGCGCCTCCGAATGTAATTGATTTGCCGCTCGGGCCGGCCGCTATTTCCGGAAATGCGCTGCCATATCTGGCAAGGACCAGTTTCTCCAGGTCGCGTTCGAGCGCATCCGGTTTACCGACATAAGTCTTCTCTTCTTCGGTTGTTCCCCAGTCCAGTCCGCGTGCGCTGGAACCGAGAAGGGCGACCCCTGAAAAACAATTGTGACGGGCTTGCAAAAGTGTCGTGGTCATACCGCCCATGGAATGGCCAACACCAATTGCGTCCAAATCTTCCAAATCTTCATCGCTGCAAATCTGCTCGAATGCCGCGGCCAGATAGTCGCTGGCTGTTCGCGGTTTTAAAAAGAGATGACCTTCGGGTAACGGATTTGTGCCGGTACCCGGATGGTCCATTGTAATGACTGTGTGACCAATTGCAGTCATGTGCGAGACAAAACTATAATCGACACTACCAACCATGCCCATATCAAAATAGTCTCGGGAAGCACCGCCGCCGGGTAGGCAAAAAAACAGCAATCCTGACGATTTTCCATCTGGCACGAATATATTGGCTTTTAGGGATAGCTCTCTTCCGTCAAAGCCCTGAACGATTGTGGTGAGTTCGTGCTCGATCATATTTGCGGTGCGATGTCGAGCGACAATCCGTCATGGTCGTCGGAAAGTGTAATCTGACAGGCGAGACGGGAAGCATCTTTTATCTCTACATGCTCTTCCAGAGACTCCAGCATATAACCCTCATCCTCGGTCCGTTCGCCGAGTTTTCCTGTCCAATCGTCGCGCAAATAGACATGACAGGTTCCGCACGAAGCCGCGCCGCCGCAGGTTGCCTCCACCAAGTCAGCATCGCGCAGGGATTCCATCAACGCGTCTCCAGCCGCTCCGGTCAGTACATGCTCTTTCCCTTCCTGATCATAAGCTGTGATTTTCGGCATATTCTATCCTTCTATTTGACCGAATGCGGTTGACTATGGTTCGATTTATTGTATTTCAGAACAACGTTCGGAAAGTCCTATAGCCCAATTGTGAATAAAGGCAAGACGGGCTGAGAACTTAGGAAAAGGATAGAAAATGGCTGGCGTATTGGGCGGTTTGAAGGTGCTGGATTTGAGCTGGGGAATCGCTGGTCCGATGACCGGGATGTTGCTTGCGGATCATGGCGCAGATGTAACGCGGATTGAACGACCAGAGGGCGATCCTTTTAAGGGATTACTGGGTTATAAGGTGTGGCATCGCGGGAAGAAGAACGCTGTTTTTGATTTGAAGGGTGCGGCGGACAACGACATGTTTCTAAAGCTCGTTGCTGACGCAGATATTTTGATCGAGAGTTTTTCACCGGATGTGACCAAGCGACTGGGTATTGATTATGAAGCTTTGTCGGGCATCAATCCCAAACTGATTTATTGTTCAATCACCGGCTATGGCGAAGAAGGTGAATGGCGTGACGAGCCAGGCTATGATGCCCTCGTTGCTGCTAAGACTGGCTTGCAATATGAGCAGCGCGGTTGGCCCGAAGGCTCGCTTTATCATATGGCGGGGCGCGAAGATCCCTTCGCCGGTGCCGCTGAAATTGATCCGGACTGGGTGCAGGGCGCTAACCGAGAGGGGCCTTTATTTGTGGCATCACCCTGGCCGAGTTTGGGCGCGATGTTCTCTGCCGTGACCGGGATTTCCGCCGCACTGTTTGCGCGGGAAAAAAGCGGACAGGGGCAGAAGGTATCGACTTCGCTCTATCAGGGCGCTCTCGCATGTGGCAGCGGTGTCTGGCAGCGCGCAGAAAACCCGGATGCAGAAGGGTTTAATACCTGGATCATGGGATCGGCCAGCCCGAAGGGCCATTTTCAATGTGCTGATGGCAAGTGGATTCACAACTGGGTCCCTAATCCGCGCTTTATCCTGGAAGCTTCAAAAGGTGATGAGATTAATGCCACACCAGATTTGACGGTTCAAAATGATCCGGATCGCTTTGGCATTGGACCAGAAGAATTGTTGGTGATGGCGCATTATCAACCCATTCTTGCCGATGCCGTTAAAAAATTTCCAGCAGCAGACTGGGTGAACGCCGCGACCGATGGTAATATGACCATTCAGGAATGTCGTTCGCTAGAAGATACTTTGACCGATCAACTTCTGATTGATGACAAATGCGTGGCAACGGTCGATGATCCGGAACTGGGAGCAATTAATCAGGTCGGCATTGCGTACCGGATGGAGACCAGCCCCGGTGCCATTCAGGGGCCAGCGCGGAATACCGGCGCGGACACGGATGCGGTGAAGGCTTATGCTTTCTCGTTATCTGATCCAAAATCAGAATTTGCACCGGCTGAGCCGAAGGACAAAGGCCCGCTCGATGGCATTCGTGTTCTCGATCTGGGACTGGCCATAGCTGGCCCATTCGGTTGCCAGCTTCTATCCGATATGGGCGCTGAAGTGATCAAGGTGAACACCTTGTGGGATGCTTATTGGCACCGCACGCATATTGCAGGCATGGCGAACCGGGGAAAGCGCTCCATTTCCCTGATGCTTAAGCATCCGAAAGGGTTGGAAGCCTTGAAAAAACTGATCGCAACCTGCGATGTGGTGCAGCATAATATGCGCTACGGTGCGGTGGAGCGGATGGGTATGGACTATGCCAGCTTGAAAGAAGAATTCCCGCAGCTAATCTATTGCCACACAAGGGGCTTTGAAGATGGTCCGCGCAAGAACTTGCCGGGTAATGATCAGACCGGTGCCTGCCTTGCTGGAATCCAGCATGAAGACGGTGCGTTGCATACCGGTGAAGGGCATCCCGTCTGGTCGCTCACTTCGCTTGGCGATACCGGTAATGGTTTCCTTTCTGCCGCAGCTATTTGCCAGGCATTAATGGAGCGCGAAAAAACCGGTAAGGGACAGTTTGTCGATACTTCCATTGTCAACGCTTGCTTGCTCAACACGAGCTATGGGGTTGCGAGGCCGGATGGCAGTGCGGTAGAGCGCCCAAGACTGGATGCCAATCAAACCGGCTATTCGGACTATTATCGCATCTATCGATGTGGCGATGATAAATGGATTCAGGTCGCCGCCATTAGTGACATCCAAAAGGCGGCATTTGATCAAATTGCGGCAGATCGTGATTTCTCTTCGGGCTCTTCAACAGACTGGCTCTCCAAACTGGCTGATGCCGGTGTCCCAGCCTCGCTTTCCGATGGTGAAGTGTCACGCAGCATGTTCGACAATGCCGGATTGCGTGATCGCGGATGGACCGTTGGATATGACTATCCCGAAGTTGGCAGGCTGGAGCAAATCGGTGCGTCATATCAGTTGTCGAGCAATCCCATCGGCCCTCAATCGCCACCACTGATCGTAGGCGATAACAGCGCTACGATCCTTGGAGAACTCGGCTATAGCGAGGAAGAAATTACCGAAATGGCAAAAGAAAGTGCCGTGCTTTGTCACCCGCCTCTCGGCGGTGAGCAAGCCACTGCCAATCCCTGGGGGCTTTGATTGATGCGTCCTGATCCAATCCAACGCATCGATAGTGCTTTCTTCTGGGAAGCTTGCGAACGTGGCGAACTGGTCGCGCAAAAATGCGAAAAATGTGATGTGCTATGGCATCCTCCCCGTCCGATGTGTCCGACTTGCCATTCGACGGACAAGACTACTCAAAAACTGTCCGGCAGGGGAAAATTGCTCAGTTGGGTGCGACAGGCGCGACCCGCATCATTCGGGTTCCCGGAATCGCCGGTCGCGTGTCTCGTCGAATTGGAAGAAGGTATCCGGCTGGTTAGCAATCTCGACGGTGTTGAAACGGATGATATTACCATTGGCATGGCGCTCGAAGTCGACTTTGCCAAAACATCGGGTGACAAATCCGTTCCCATATTTCGCGCAGCGGGAGAAAGCTGATGGCGGACAGTTCACGGCAAGCTGCCATTGTTGGTATCGGGCAAACCGAGTTTTCCAAAAACTCTGGTCGTTCGGAGCAACAACTTGCGGTAGAAGCCATATTGGCGGCCTGTCAGGATGCGGGCGTTGATCCACATGATATCGATGGCATGACTACATTCAGTCTCGACAATAGCGACGAGATTGATGTGATGCGATCGCTGGGTTGCAGGGATATCAACTATACGACGCGTCTGCCCCAGGGCGGTGCGGCATCGGTTACCACGTTGGTGCATGCCAAGAACGCTGTTGAATCGGGCATGTGCGATACATTTGTGATCTGGCGTGCGATGAACGAGCGCTCGCAATATCGCTTTGGTCAGCCTGCCATGTCGATTAGCCCGGACGCCCACAGCTCGACATTTCTGGAATGGTGTTTCCCTTTTGGTGCGCAAACACCCGCCGCTTGGGAAGCTTTATCGTGTGGACCTTATCTCGATAAATTTGGAGTGACGTCAGAGGATCTTGGGCGGATTGCGGTGCTGATGCGCAAGCATGCGGCAACCAATCCGGCATCATGGTTTTACGAAAAACCTATTACGCTGGATGATCATCAGAATAGCCGCTGGATTGTTGAGCCTTGGCTTCGGTTGCTGGATTGCTGCCAGGAGTCGGATGGCGGAGTGGCACTGGTCATCACCCGGATGGACAGGGCAAAAGATCTGAAACAGAAACCAGCGCGGATATTGGGTGCGGAATATAGCATGATGTTCAATCATGAGATTATTTCGGATTTTTACCAAGGCGATCTTATCCACTATGATACTGCAGAGCGGGTGACGGAGAAGCTTCGGGTTTCTTGCGACGTGGCGCCCAAAGACACAAATGTCGCGATGATCTATGACAATTTTACACCGCAGATTTTGCGCCAACTCGAAGGATTCGGTTATTGCGGCATCGGTGAAGCCAAAGACTATGTTAATGACGGCCATATGGAACTGGATGGTAAATCGCCACTCAGCCCCAACGGTGGACTAATGGGTGAAGGCTATATTCACGGCATGAACAACATCACCGAGGGTGTTCGGCAAATTCGCGGCACCGCCGCCAATCAGGTAAAGGATGTCGAAACAGTATTTCTGGCATCGGGGGTCGCTGGAGCGATCATAGGACAATAGGAACGGGATATGGGTGAAATCATCAAAGCAGGAACCAAGCTAAGTAGCGCGGTGTGTCAGACACAAATTATGGCTTTGCGCGTTCCGGCTGAAGAACTCGACATAACCTGTGGCGGCGCGCCGATGGCAACCGAAGATGGTGATAAGGGAGAAATCGACAGTGATCTGGCTGGTGGTACCTTGGTTGGTAAGCGCTATGTCAATGACGGCGAAACCATGGAGTTTCTTTGTACGCGCGGCGGCGACGGCACTGTTCAGGTGAACGGCGTGTCTCTCGACGTAAAACAGGCGAAACAATTGCCTTCTTCCGACTGATGAATATCCATCTGATATTGCAAATGGCTTCCGATGCCATGGGTGACCGGGAGGCAATTGTATCCGGTGGCCAAAGATTGAAATTTTCTGATTTAGATCGCGCTGCGAGGCAGGTTGCAGCAAGGGTGAAGCCAGAACAACGGCTTTCCTATCTGGCGGAGAACAGCCCCGCCATGCCCGCTGCGATATTTGGTGCGGCAATGGCCGGAGTTCCTTTTGTGCCGATCAATTACCGTCTTGCTGTAGATCAGGTCGAAGCGTTGATGACCCGTGTGGCACCTGCGCTGTTGATATCTGACCAAGACAGGAAGTTTCCTGATATTGAGTCCATAAAACTTGATGAAGTTTCAACCGGTGATGTGGTGGGAGGAGAGGCGCCTGATGTCGACGGTGCGGTAGCCATCGAGCTGTTCACCAGCGGTACTACCGGCGAACCAAAATCTGCGATTTTGCGGCATGATAATTTGATGGCCTATATACTCGGCAGCGTCGAGTTTATGAGCGCTGGTGAAGATGAGGCTACACTCATCAGTGTTCCACCCTATCATATTGCCGGGATATCTGCCGTTCTCAGTTCCACCTATGCTGGCCGGAAAATGGTGCAGCTTCCGAACTTCAGCGCTGAAAAATGGATTGCGCTGGCGAAAGAAGAGGATGTCACGCATGCGTTCCTGGTGCCGACGATGGTGCAGCATATTGTTGAACATGTCGCAGCTACAGACGGAACATTGGACCTGCCAAATCTGCGCGCACTATCCTATGGCGGCGGAAAGATGCCGCTTGCTGTTATCGAAAAGGCAATGGCATTGCTGCCGCATGTTTCCTTCACCAATGCTTATGGACTAACGGAAACCAGTTCGACCATCTGTTTGCTGGGACCCGAAGATCATCAAACAGCCATGCAATCCGATGATCTTCAGGCACGCCGCCGCCTTGCCTCTGTGGGCCGCCCTCTGCCCACCGTAGAATTACAAATTCGGGGAGAAGACGAGAGCATTTGCGGACCTGAAGAAGTTGGCCTGGTCTATGTGCGTGGCGATCAGGTTGGCGGAGAGTACAAGGGACTCGGATCGCAACTTGATGCG
>Ga0316204_10006314_pt1 | contig 18344 bp, 20 predicted proteins | sample 6monrhotite_MG_2_FD_205661 | JGI IMG/M metagenome (GOLD analysis project Ga0316204, IMG submission 205661) | Microbial mat bacterial communities from mineral coupon in-situ incubated in ocean water Damariscotta River, Maine, United States -... | ecosystem: Environmental > Aquatic > Marine >... | reverse complement strand
CACAAGTTATTCCTGCTCGCTTACACGGTCAAAAATCGACGGGTGGTAAAGTTGAAGTACTGGTTGAGCGCATTATTGATGACAAGATTGCCTTAGCTCATATTCGTGCCAGTAAATCACCAAAGCCAGGCTCTAAATTAATTTTTGAACAAGATATTCAGGCAGAAGTGACGGGCAGAGAAGGCGACTTGTTTGTTGTTAATTTTGATCATGCTAAGCAAAGTAAAACTACAGTATTGGATACACTCAATGCAATAGGTCATATGCCTCTTCCTCCTTATATACAGCGTGAAGATGAATTATTTGATCAGGAGCGGTATCAAACTGTTTACGCTAAAACCCCTGGCGCAGTGGCAGCACCAACAGCCGGGCTACACTTTGATGAACAAATATTGCAGCAATTATCGGATAAAGGCATTGAACAAATACATGTGACGTTGCATGTAGGCGCGGGAACGTTTCAACCTGTTAGAGTTGATGATTTAAAAGATCATCATATGCATAAAGAATGGATTGAGTTAACGGAAGAAAACTGCAAAAAAATAAATAAGGCGAAGCAACAAGGTCGGCGTATTATTGCTGTCGGAACGACGAGTGTAAGATGCCTGGAATCAGCAGCTTTGTTTTCCGGCATGTTTGAAAATCAAAGTGCTGAATTAAAACCCTATACGGGTGAAACAGATATTTTTATTACCCCTGGTTATGAGTTTAAAGTGATTGATGCATTAATCACAAATTTTCATTTATCAGAGTCAACGTTATTAATGTTGGTATCTGCTTTTGCCGGGTATGAAAATATCAAAAATGCTTATCAACATGCAATAAAGGAAAAATACCGGTTTTTTAGTTACGGTGATGCGATGTTCTTAACTAAAAAAGAGTTACAAACGGGTGAAAATACACTATGAAATTTGAATTAGATAAAACAGAAGGTTTTGCTCGTCGTGGTCGCTTAGTCTTTGAACGTGGTACCGTAGAAACACCTGCATTTATGCCCGTTGGTACTTACGGCACCGTTAAAGCAATGACACCCGAAGAGTTGCAAGATTTAGGTGCGCAAATTGTTTTAGGTAACACATTCCATTTAATGCTTAGACCGGGAACGGAAATCATCAAAAAGCACGGTGATTTACACAACTTCATGCATTGGCAAGGCCCCATTCTTACTGACTCAGGTGGCTTTCAGGTTTGGAGTCTCGGCAAGCTCAGAAAAATTACCGAAGAGGGCGTGAATTTCAACTCTCCCATCGATGGAAGCAAAGTTTTCATGGGGCCAGAAGAGTCGATGCAAGTGCAGCGTGATCTGGGGGCCGATATTGTGATGATTTTTGATGAGTGCACGCCTTATCCTGCAGAAGAAAAAGAAGTGCGTGAGTCGATGGAGCTCTCGTTACGCTGGGCTAAACGATCTAAAGATGCGCATGGCGATAATCCGTCAGCTTTATTTGGCATAGTGCAGGGCGGTATGTTTCCTGATTTACGAGAAGCATCATTAAAGGGTTTAACGGATATTGGTTTTGATGGTTATGCTGTTGGCGGACTGTCAGTCGGTGAGCCGAAGGAAGAAATGATCAAAGTGCTGGATCATTTAAAAACACGCATGCCAGAAAGTCATCCCCGGTATTTAATGGGGGTTGGTACACCTGAAGATATTGTTGAAGCGGTACGGCGAGGTATTGATATGTTTGATTGCGTGATGCCGACTCGAAATGCGCGAAATGGTTTTTTATTTACCAGTAAAGGTATGGTACGTATTCGTAATGCGCAATATACCGATGATACCGGCCCGGTGGATGATGAGTGTGATTGTTATACCTGCAAAAATTACAGCCGCGCCTATTTGCGTCATTTAGATAAAACAAAAGAAATTCTTGGTTCGCGCCTGAATACTATTCATAATCTTCATTATTATCAGCATGTTATGGCTGAATTGCGAGATGCAATCGAAAAGGGTGAATTGGATGAATTCGTGACTGAATTTTACGCCAAACGCGACCAACCCGTACCTGTTGTGTCATAATGCACCGCAAAATAAATTCTAAAACACTATTATATTAAAAGGTTAAAAAATGAGCTTCTTTATTTCTGACGCTGCAGCTGCTGCTGCACCAGCACAACAAGCCGATCCAATGACTTCGCTAATTTTCTTTGGTGGCATGATTCTAATTTTTTACTTCATCTTGATTCGTCCACAATCAAAACGCGCAAAAGAACATCGCGAATTGGTAGCAGGCTTATCTAAAGGTGATGAGGTCGTAACAAACGGTGGTTTGCTAGGTAAAATTACCGGCGTTAGTGAGCAGTTTGTTACTTTAGAAGTAGCGGATAATATTGAAGTTAAAATTCAAAGACAAGCTGTTGGAACAGTGTTACCAAAAGGTTCCTTAAAAGCGGCATTAAAGGACTAAATTGTAGGTCGGGCTTCAGCCCGACAGCCGTTGGCCTGAAGGCCAACCTGCATTTAATAATTCGATTCAGGTATTCCCTCTATGTTAAATCAGTATTCTTCATGGAAGTACGTGTTACTTCTGATAGTTCTTGTTTTCGGCACGATTTATTCACTGCCAAATATTTACGGTTCTGACCCTGCTATTCAAATTTCAGCTACACGAAATAACGCGGTAGATAGTGATGTTGAAAGTAAAGCGCTTGAAGTTTTAAAAAGTGCAAACATAACTTTGCGTCGTTCTACGCTGGACGCTAAAGGGTTATTGTTGCGTTTTGATGATGTTGGGCAACAGTTGAAAGCAGCGGATGGTTTACGTGATGCCCTGGGTGAAAATTTTACTGTTGCATTGAATCTTGCTCCCGCAACACCCGGTTGGTTAAGAGATATGAATGCTCAACCAATGTACCTGGGTCTGGATTTACGAGGCGGGTTACACTTTTTAATGGAAGTGGATACTGAACTAGTATTAAGCCAGGCAATGGAAAGTAATGCCAATGATATACGCGGTGCATTAAGAAAGAAAAAAATTCGTTATTTGTCGATTCGTGACAATAAAGAGCAAATAACAGCCAAGTTTCGTTCGGCAGATTTGCGTGATAAAGCCATGTCAGCGGTTCGTGCAGAGCTTATTGATTTACAGTTGAGCGACTATGATGAAGGTGGTGCCTTTTATTTTTCGGCTGATTTAAAGCCAACAGCGCTGGTTACCCTGAAAAAGTCAGCACTACAGCAAAATGTAACTACCCTGCGTAATCGTGTTAATGAACTGGGTGTCGCTGAGCCGATTATCCAACAACAAGGCGATAACCGAATTGTTATTCAATTACCGGGTATTCAGGATAGTGCCAGGGCAAAACGAATATTAAGTGCCACTGCAACATTAGAGTTTCGTTTAGTAGATGTAAATGTACCTCCTCAAGATGCACTTGAAGGCCGTATTCCGCCTACTGCCAGATTGTATCGTGATCGTGAAGGCCAGCCAGTTGTATTGAAGAAACAGATTATAATTGCTGGTGATAACATTACAAATGCGTCGTCTGGTTTTGATAGTGAATCAAATAGCCCGATGGTTTCTGTAACGTTAGATGGTGCAGGTGCACGAAAAATGGCAACGACCACTAAAAGGAACTTAAAGAAACCCATGGCTGTTGTTTTTATAGAACATAAAGAAAGCAGCAAAATGGTTGATGGGAAACGTGAACGCGTTACCCGAAAAGTTGAAGAAGTCATTAATGTTGCAACCATTCAAGGCGTGTTTAGTAAACGTTTTCAAATTACCGGCTTAGATGATGGTAATGAAGCACGTAACCTGGCTTTATTATTACGGGCCGGTGCATTAGCCGCCCCTATTCGAATTATTGAAGAACGCACTATCGGTCCAAGTTTAGGAGCTGATAATATTGCGCAAGGTCTAAACTCAGTTGTCATTGGTATGATCTGCGTGTTGTTCTTTATGTTGTTTTGGTACCGTGGCTTTGGTTTGGTTGCCAATGTTGCATTGCTGGTTAACCTGGTCTTAATCGTTGCTGTTTTATCCATGTTACAAGCCACCTTAACCTTGCCTGGTATCGCGGGTATTGTATTAACAGTTGGCATGGCGGTGGATGCTAATGTATTAATTTTTGAACGTATACGTGAAGAGATAAAAGTAGGAAATACTCCGCAGGCGAGTATTCATGCTGGTTACGAAAAAGCATTATCAACTATAGCTGATGCAAATATCACTACTTTAATTGCAGCCGTGGTTCTTTATGTCTTTGGTACGGGTCCAATTAAAGGTTTTGCTATCACGTTATCTATTGGGATTATGACGTCGATGTTTACTGCGATTATGGGGACACGCGCCATAATCAATTTGTCTGTCGGTGGCAAGAAAATTAAAAAACTGTCTATTTAATTAGATAGCCAAGGAAAGTAATTATGCAAATTTTTAAAAAAACACCTGCTTTTAATTTTATGGGGAAACGTCAATATGCTTTGGCATTTTCATTTTTACTCATCATCGCTTCAATCTCATCTTTATCGATAAAAGGTCTGAATTTTGGTTTAGATTTTACCGGCGGTACGTTAATTGAAGTCGGTTATCAACAAAGTGCAGATCTGCATCAAATCAGAAACCGGTTAACAACAGCGGGTTTTGGTGATGCGGTTGTGCAAAATTTTGGTTCTTCTAAAGCTGTCCTGGTGCGTTTAGCGCCGCGTGAAAATACAACATCCAACTCTTTAGGCGATAAGATTTTGAGCGCATTAAAAGAAGATGATGCCACTGTTGAAATGCGTCGCCAGGAATTTGTGGGTCCTCAGGTTGGGGATGAACTTCGTGATGATGGCGGTCTGGCTATGTTAATCGCGCTAGCTTTTATACTTGTCTATGTCATGGCGCGATTCGAATACCGATTTGCATTAGGTTCAATTGCTGCATTGATTCATGATGTGATAATTACAATGGGTGTATTTTCTTTTTTCCAGTTTGATTTCGATTTAACGGTATTAGCGGCTGTGTTAGCGGTTATTGGTTACTCGTTGAATGATACGATTGTTGTGTTTGATCGTATTCGTGAGAACTTCAGACTGATGCGTAAACAGCAACCCGTTGCGATTATTAACGCCTCTCTTAACCAAACATTATCACGCACCATGATGACCTCGATAACTACATTAATTGTTGTGTTGGCAATGTTCTTCTTGGGTGGTGAGTTGATTCACGGTTTTGCTATTGCATTAATAATCGGTATTTTAATTGGTACTTATTCATCAATTTACGTGGCAAGCAGCATGGTTATAACTTTAAAAATTACTGCTGAAAGTATGATGCCCGTGAAAAAAGAAGGTGAGGATCAGGAAGGTCACTATATAGAATAAAACCTTTGCATGAATGCTGCGAAGCCAGATAACTGCGTTAAAACTTCTTCAAAATGCTCATGTACTAATTGTACATTCCGCTTTTTCATCAGTTTTGCCTTATTCTCTAGCTTCTCGCTATCCATGCAAAGGTTTTACTTAAATAAAAAAGCCCGCTTACTTTAACGAGTAGCGGGCTTTTTATTTGAATAAATCTGGTTTGGTTTTTACTGAAATTTCTTAATTTCATCCAGAGGGTTACTGTCATCAAGTTTTGGTTTGACGACACGGCAAAGTGTACTGGAGTTCTGGTCGCACTTGTCATCAGCATTAATACCATTGATGGTGAGTTCAGCCCATGTTGTGGCAACACCCCATAAAATAGCACCGAGAATAAAGGTTCCGCTGCTAAAGCTTTCAAGTCCGGCAGGTCCGCCAAAAAATGCATAAATCAGGCTGACCAACCCGGCAATCCAGAAAACTCCTATAGGTGCAGCACAGCACCCGGCACAGCCATAACGACATACCGCTACTGGTGGTGCAATTAAAGCTAGAAAACGTCTCTTCACTACTTACTCCTAAAATACTGTTTATGTACTCAGGTATTTGGTTAGATAATTTCTAAGCAAAATCTAGGCTTATATAGATATCATGTTTTGTCTTTTTAGGTCAATGCCGTATCTATATATAGGGGTATAAGTGAGGTAGTTAAGCTAATTTTTTCATTTCACGCCGAATGAGATATTCCACGATATTGGGCATTTGTGCTGATTTTACAGATTTTATTGAATTAAGGTGAATAATATCTTGTTGCGGTGGGTTTATTCTGCCTGGGGCTTCAATAGAGAGAATTTCAATGATTTCAGGGGTTGAACGATAATTCATGTAACTCGCGGCATCTTCGAGGCCATCCAGGACATCACGCATGGTGACTTCGAGGCGTTTAATCCCGCGTGTTTTGGTTTTATCTGACATTCCCTTAATCCAATACTCTATTTCTGGCTAGTTATGATCATTAGCGTTCGAAATGGGAATTTCTAAAGGGGGAGGGGCAATATATTGCCGTCCCAGTGCGCCTGATTTTAGCAGGCTCGCAGGGATTGCTGTTGTTTTTATTTTTTAACGAAAGGTTTAATTTTTTGTAGCATGCCTTTGAATACTTTTGGGTTGGCTGCAACGATGTTGCCGGTTTTTAAGTAGTCCATTCCGCCACTTAAATCACTGACCAGGCCACCCGCTTCCTCTACCAGAAGAACACCCGCAGCGATGTCCCAAATATTGAGATCCATTTCCCAGAAGCCATCTAAACGGCCTGCCGCGACAAAAGCAAGATCAAGCGCGGCTGAGCCAGGGCGACGAATACCAGCGGTACCTGGCACTAAGGCTTTTAACATGCCGAGATAGTCATCCATTAAATGCATATGATCATCACGATACGGAATACCGGTACCGAGCAGAGCGCCTTCCAGCCCTTTTCGTGAAGTCACACGAATACGACGCCCATTAAGTTGTGCTCCATCACCGCGGCTGGCACTAAACAGTTCCTGGGAAAGTGGGTTGTAAACAACACCTTGAGTAATACGATTTTTGTGGCGTACTGCAATAGACACCGCAAATTGAGGAAATCCGTAAAGAAAATTCGTTGTGCCATCCAGGGGATCAATAATCCATTCGTAATCATTACCTTTATGGTTACCACTTTCTTCAGCAAGAATGCTGTGATCGGGATAAGCTTTACGAATAACATCGATAATCGCTTTTTCAGCGCCTTTATCAACTTCACTAACAAAATCATTTCGTGATTTTTCAGTCACGCTAAGTGACTCAACACGGTCAATATAGCGGGAGATAAAATCACCACCAGCACGCGCCGCACGCACGGCAATATTTAGCATTGGATGCACAGTATAAATTCCTCAGGATTCTTAAAGAGCTAATATCTGTTCAAGAGATATTATTATTGGCGTATTCTAACAGCCAATTCATTTCAGTGTTAGATTTACCTGCGTATAATACGGCTTATGGAACAGGATTTTTCAAATATTCACATAGTTATGGTCGGTACAACGCATCCGGGTAACATTGGTGGGGTAGCGCGTGCGATGAAAAACATGGGGCTATCTCGCTTATCACTGGTCGCACCCGAAGCACCCTTTCCCCATGCAAAAGCCCGAGCGCGAGCCTCGGGTGCGGTCAATGTGCTTGAAAATACACAGGTTTTTTCAAGTCTTGAAGACGCGATTGTTGATTGTTCTTTGGTGATCGGGGCCAGTGCGCGTATGCGAACTTTAGCCTGGCCCGTGGTTGATCCACGAGAATGTGCTTCGCGAGTCGTTAATATTGATAAAGATGCAGAAGTCGCTATTGTATTAGGGCGTGAGAATTCTGGTTTAACGAATGAGGAGCTGGAACTTTGTCAGTTACTCGTCACAATACCGACTAACCCGGATTTTAGCTCGTTGAATATTGCTGCTGCGGCCCAGGTGCTATGTTATGAAATCCGGCTTGCAGCCAATCTGGATAAAATTCCTAAAGATGAGCCAGACTCCGCACTGGCAACATCAGCTGAGCGAGAAGGGATGTTTACTCATTTTGAAGAAGCATTAACCGAGCTGGAATTCTTAAAGCCAGATAATCCCGGTCAACTCATGCGTCGATTGCGCCGTTTATTTACCCGGACGGGATTAGAGCGATTAGAAGTGAATATTCTGCGAGGAATAATGACCGCTGCGCAAAAAGCAAAGTCTGGTTCAGATTAAGCCTGTAAGTGTAGCTGAATCAACATTGACAGCGCAGCTTAAGAAGACTTTAATAGCCGTCCTCAAATTTATGTAAAGACTTACTATGGTACAAGCATATGTTTAAAAGACTTCGTGAAGATATTAGCTGCGTTTTTGATCGTGATCCGGCAGCGCGTAACCGTTTTGAAGTAATTACGGCTTACCCGGGTGTGCATGCTTTACTGTGGCATCGTGTTAGTCATTTCCTCTGGCGAATTCACCTAAAATGGCTGGCAAGAATGCTGTCACAAACCAGTCGACTATTGACAGGGATCGAAATTCACCCCGGCGCTAAAATTGGTCGTCGTTTTTTTATTGATCATGGCATGGGTGTCGTAATTGGTGAAACGGCAGTTATTGGTGACGACGTGACTTTATACCATGGGGTTACCTTAGGTGGCACAAGCTGGAGTAAAGGCAAACGTCATCCTACATTGGGAAATAATGTCGTAATTGGTGCCGGTGCCAAAGTACTTGGTCCTATCACGTTATCTGATGGATCGCGTGTCGGTTCAAATGCTGTCGTGGTTAAAGATGTACCTGAAAATGCTACCGTTGTGGGCATACCCGGACATGTTGTTTCGGCGAAAGTTAAAGATCCATCCACTGTAAAACGTGAAGAGTTTGCTAAAAAAATTGGTTTTGATGCTTATGGTACCTCTTCAGGTATGCCTGATCCGGTCGCAAATGCAATAGATATTATGTTGGATCACATCCATGCAATGGATACACAAATGCAGAATATGTGTAAGTCATTGAAATCCTTAGGCTCAGAGTTAGATGTGGTTAAACTGCCGGATCTTGGTGGTTGCGATATTTCATCTGAACCATTGCCCGAACACGTAGATTCAAATACCACAAATAAGTCGTCAGAAGAGTAACGTGGTAATTAAATAAGATAAAGAGTGAAAATACTTGACTAAAATACTAGGTTTTGTTATTTTTACTAAAGTTGGTATATCAGATTTTACTTAATTACGCGGGGCAATGCAATGAGACTGACCACCAAAGGACGTTATGCTGTAACTGCGATGCTTGATTTAGCATTGCATTATAAAGATGGGCCAATCACTCTGGCCGATATATCTCAACGTCAGGGCATTTCCCTGTCGTATCTAGAGCAATTATTCTCACGCTTACGTAAGCGCGAGTTGGTTGATAGTACTCGTGGACCAGGTGGCGGCTATCGTTTAAGTCGCGACTCACACGATATTGCTGTTGCAGACGTTATTACTGCTGTAGATGAAAAAGTTGAAACAACTCGTTGTGGTGGCTTATCAAATTGCCAGGATGACAATCAGTGTTTAACTCATGACTTATGGACTGAACTAAGTACTCAAATTCATGATTTTCTGATGGGTATCAGCCTGGGTAATTTGGTTGAACGCCAGGGTGTGCAAGAAGTTGCTGCTCGTCAACAGAAAGCAGAAACTAATTTTGCGATACCTGAAGAAGCGGTTGCAAACTCGTAAATAAAACCCTCCACGACCTTGGCAACATGGATGAGCCTTGGAATAAAATGTATATAGTACTGAAACCTATTTCTATTCAGTGGAACGATGGATGTTGGTTGGAGAAGTTATGAAAACACCGATTTATTTTGATTACTCAGCAACAACGCCGGTTGATAAGCGCGTTGCTGAAAAAATGTGTGACTGTTTAACAACTGAAGGAAACTTTGGTAACCCAGCATCAAGTTCTCATGAGTTTGGCTGGAAAGCAGAAGATGCAACTAATCAGGCACGTAAAGATATTGCTGATTTAATTAATGCAAATCCAAAAGAAATTGTATTTACTTCTGGTGCAACTGAATCAAATAATCTGGCCATCAAAGGCGTTGCCCATTTCTACAAGAAAAAAGGCAAACACATCATCACTTGCAAAACAGAACATAAAGCTGTTTTAGATTCTTGTCGCCAACTAGAACGCGAAGGTTATGAAGTCACTTACCTTGATCCAGAAACTAATGGTTTAATTGATTTAGATAAACTTAAAGCCGTTTTACGTGACGATACTATTCTTGTTTCTATCATGCATGTGAATAATGAAATTGGTGTTATTCAGGATATTAAAGCGATTGGTGAAATTACTCGTGAACGTAAAATCTTGTTCCATGTTGATGCAGCACAAAGTGCCGGTAAAGTGCCAATTGATATGGAAGAGCTTAGCGTTGATTTAATGTCATTCTCCGCACATAAAATTTATGGTCCTAAAGGTATTGGTGCCCTGTACGTTGGTCGTAAGCCACGTGTTCGACTTGAAGCACAAATGCATGGCGGCGGACACGAACGTGGTATGCGTTCCGGCACATTAGCGACCCACCAAATTGTTGGCATGGGCGAAGCTTTCCGCTTAGCGAAAGAAGAAATGGCGGCTGATAATGAACGTATCCGCATGTTACGTGATCGTTTATTAAAAGGCTTAGATGGTATAGAAGAAACATACATTAATGGTGATATGGAACAACGTATTCCGCATAACCTGAATATCAGTTTTAATTTTGTAGAAGGCGAATCATTAATTATGGCCCTAAAGGAACTGGCCGTTTCTTCTGGCTCTGCTTGCACATCTGCAAGTCTGGAACCTTCTTATGTTTTACGTGCATTAGGTCGTAATGATGAACTAGCGCACAGCTCAATCCGTTTTTCACTTGGCCGTTTTACTACCGAAGAAGAAATTGATTTTGCTGTCAGCAAAATTAACGACAATATCGGTAAGTTACGCGAGCTTTCACCTTTATGGGAAATGTTTAAAGATGGAATTGATTTAGATTCTATCGAGTGGACAGCGCATTAATTGAATTTTAAAAGAGAGGCATGCAGTCATGGCATATAGCAATAAAGTAATTGATCATTATGAAAACCCACGTAACGTCGGTTCAATGGATAAAGATGAAACAAACATTGGTACTGGCATGGTTGGAGCACCTGCTTGTGGTGATGTTATGCGTCTGCAAATCAAAGTGACAGATGATGGCATTATTGAAGATGCTAAATTTAAAACTTACGGTTGTGGTTCTGCGATTGCTTCAAGCTCACTTTTAACAGAATGGGTTAAAGGTAAAACGTTAGATGAAGCCGCTGAAATTAAAAATACTGCCATTGCTGAAGAGCTTGAGTTACCTCCGGTAAAAATTCATTGTTCTGTGTTAGCAGAAGATGCGATTAAAGCGGCTATCGACGATTACAAAAGCAAGAAATAATCAGGAACCGTGAGAGCACAGATAACGGCGTTAAAAGCCTCCTCAAAATGCTCATGTACTTATTGTACACTCCGCTTTTTCGTCGGACTTTTGCCTTGTTCTCTGCACTCTCACTTTCCCTGAAGTGAGTCGAACTAAATAAAGATCCCCTCTCCCTTTGGGAGAGGGCTAGGGTGAGGGAAAATTTTAACCTTCACCCTAAAATTGAAAAATTGTTAGGATATATAAATGGCTATCACTTTAACTGACACCGCTGCAGAACGCGTTAAAGCTTTCCTTGATAATCGAGGTAAAGGTTTAGGATTACGTTTAGGTATAAAAACCAGCGGTTGTTCAGGTATGGCTTATGTACTTGAATTTATAGATGAAGTTGATGAAGGCGATGAAGTCTTTGAATCACAAGGCGTAAAAATTATTGTTGATGCTAAAAGTCTGCTTTACATTGACGGCACTGAACTGGATTATGGAAAGGAAGGTCTTAATGAAGGCTTCCAGTTTAATAATCCAAATGTGAAGGGTGAGTGTGGTTGCGGCGAAAGCTTTACCGTTTAAACACACGACTATTTTACCATGGCACAACACCAAACTCATTTTGAGTTATTTGAACTGCCTGTATCCTTTGATCTTGATCTACAAGATCTAAGTCAACGCTACCGTGACTTACAGGGTGCGGTTCATCCTGACAAGTTTGCTAATGCCTCTGAACGTGAGCGCTTATTATCGGTGGAAAAAGCCGCAGCGGTTAACGATGCTTATCAAATCTTAAAATCTCCGCAAAAACGCGCACGCTATATACTGGAATTACAGTCGGTTTCATTTGATGATGAAAAAGATGTGGCACTTGATCCTGCTTTTCTTATGGAGCAAATAGAGTTTAGAGAGGCTTTGGGGGAATTAAATCAACATAATGATCCGTTATCGGTCTTGAATAATATTATGGCAGATATTAAAAATCGTATTACTGCCATAGTAGAGGATTTACGAGTTGGCCTTGCTTCTGAAAGTTTGGATGAGGAGCAGAAAAGCCAGTTAAAACAACTTGTTCATAAAATGCAGTTTTTAAATAAGTTGCAACAAGAAGCTGAATATCAGGAAGAAAACCTGCTAAATGCGATATAATTAGCAGCATTAACTATCTTTTAATTTTTTAATACTACGACTGAAAATTTATGGCCCTGTTACAAATTAGCGAACCCGGACAATCCACTAATCCGCACGAACATCGTCTGGCAGCGGGTATTGATCTGGGAACAACAAATTCTTTAGTTGCATCAGTTAAAAGCGGGTTAGCCGAAACCTTGCCTAATGAACAGGGCGATCACTCTTTACCTTCCGTAGTACGTTATACCTCAGATAATATAATTGTTGGCGCAGATGCAAAAGCAGCAGCAGCAGAAGATCCTTTGAATACGATTAGTTCGGTAAAGCGTTATATGGGGCGCGGTTTAGCTGACATAAAAGAATCAGGTGGTCGTAGACCGTATGAATTTGTCGATATTGATTCAGCTGTGCCACGTATTCATACGGTTGCCGGCGATGTCAGTCCGGTAGAAGTCTCAGCAGAAATATTAAAGACGTTAAAGGCGCAGGCTGAAGCTTCGTTAGGGGATAGCTTGACCGGCGTTGTTATTACCGTCCCAGCCTATTTTGATGATGCACAACGTCAGGCAACAAAAGATGCCGGCAAGTTAGCCGGTCTGAATGTTTTACGCTTACTAAATGAGCCTACCGCAGCAGCAGTAGCTTATGGTTTAGATAAAGGCACTGAAGGCATTATTGCTGTTTATGATCTGGGTGGAGGCACTTTTGACATATCAATATTACGCTTAAATAAAGGCGTTTTTGAAGTTATGGCGACCGCAGGTGATACTGCCTTGGGTGGTGATGATATTGATCATGTGATTGCAAAATGGATTATGTCCGAAGCGGGTATAGAGGATGATACCAGTCACCATCAAATGCGTCGTTTAATGCGTACGGCTTGCGATGCTAAAGAAGCATTATCAAAAAAAGATATTACCGAAATCAATATTGAATTAGATAGTGGTTCAAACTGGAACGGTAGTTTATCGCTAGAAAAATTTAATGAGCTTGTGTTACCGCTGGTGCAAAAAACATTATTACCTTGTCGGCGTGCTTTACGTGATGCGGCTGTTGATACCGGTGAGGTACAATCAGTTGTGATGGTGGGTGGTTCAACCCGGGTACCACTTGTGCGTAATAAGGTGGCTGAATTTTTTGAACAACAACCATTAACTGATATTAATCCCGATACGGTTGTTGCTATGGGCGCTGCTATTCAAGCGGATGTTTTAGTTGGCAACAAAGCGGATAGTGACTTGTTATTGCTTGATGTTATTCCATTGTCACTTGGTTTAGAAACGATGGGTGGTTTGGTCGAAAAAGTTATTTCACGTAACACCACTATTCCTGTTGCTCGTGCTCAGGATTTTACCACGTTTAAAGATGGTCAAACTGCAATGTCGATACATGCACTGCAAGGCGAGCGTGAATTGGTTAGTGATTGTCGTTCGCTCGGGCGGTTTGCCTTGCATGAAATTCCACCGATGGTTGCAGGTGCTGCTCGTATTCGAGTGACCTTTCAGGTTGATGCGGATGGCCTTTTGTCAGTCACCGCGCGTGAAGAAACAACGGGTGTTGAAAGTGGAATTGAAGTTAAACCATCTTATGGTCTAACAGATACTGAAATTGAAACCATGTTACGTGATTCCATTGAACATGCAGAGGGTGATGTGACTGCCCGAATGCTGCGTGAACAGCAGGTTGAAGCAGAACGGGTTTTAGAAGCACTTGACGCTGCATTAGCTGATGATGGTGATTTGTTAAATTCCGATGAACGTAATGATATTGATATAGCGGCAAATCGATTACTGGAATTAAGCAAAGGTAATGAAGTTCGTGCGATTAAAGATGCGATAGCTGAACTCGATAAAGTGGCTACTGAGTTTGTTGCACGTCGTATGGATGGCAGTATCAAAAAAGCCTTAGCAGGGCACAATGTAAATGAATTTTAATATTTAAATAAAAGATAAATACGATGACTAAATTAATTTTTCTCCCCCATGAAGAGCTCTGTCCCGAAGGTGCCATGTTTGACGTCGAACCTGGCGTAACAATATGTGATGCAGCATTAGATAACGGTATTCATATTGAACATTCATGTGAAAAATCCTGTGCTTGTACAACCTGCCATGTTTATATTCGTGAAGGTTTTGACGATCTAGAAGAGTCTACCGAATTGGAAGACGATTTACTGGATAAAGCCTGGGGTCTGGAGCCAGATTCACGTCTAAGTTGCCAGGCCATGGTAGGTGATACAGACCTGGTGATTGAAATTCCAAAATACACCATCAATATGGTATCTGAAAATCATTAGATAGTTTAAGGAGTTGATATGTCTTTAAAATGGATTGATAGTCTTGAAGTTGCTATTGCCCTGGATGAAGCGCATCCGGATGTGGATCCAAAATTTGTCCGTTTTACAGATTTACATGACTGGGTCTGTGAATTAGACGATTTTGACGATGATCCTAAGCACTCAGGTGAGAAAATCTTAGAGGCAATTCAAGCTGCCTGGATCGATGAAAAAGACTAATATCAGCGGGGAAAGGCCAGACTTTGGATAAGAAGCCTAAAAGCCCGTTTTCCCGTGCTAGATGAGTGAATATCCCCTAAAAATAACCGAGTTTTGATTGCTTGAAACTTCGCCAGACGATAAAATTACCCCCCTCAATTATTGAGACATAAACCCGCGTATTGTCGCGGGTTTATGCTATTTTATAGCCCTATATTTAGATTTATATTCCGGAGAAATACATGTCCCAAGAACGTACCATTTCAATTATTAAACCTGACGCAGTGGCAAAAAATGTCATTGGTGAAATTTATAGCCGTTTTGAAAAAGCAGGTTTAAAAATTGTTGCGGCTAAAATGATGCAACTGAGCGAAGCAAAAGCTGGTGAATTTTACGCAGTACACAAAGAACGTCCATTTTACGGTGAGCTTGTTGCTTTCATGACGTCTGGCCCTGTGATGGTTCAGGTTTTAGAAGGTGACGATGCGATTAATAAAAACCGTGAAGTCATGGGTGCGACTAATCCTAAAGAAGCAGCGGCAGGAACAATTCGTGCAGACTTTGCAGAATCAATAGATGAAAATGCAGTGCACGGTTCTGATGGCCCTGATACTGCAAAAGCTGAAATTGCATTTTTCTTTTCTGATGACGAACTGTGTCCACGACTTCGTTAAGAGAAGCTGGTTAATTAGTAATGGAAATTAAAATGCGCATGCATGAAAAGGTGAACTTGCTGAATTTTGATCGGCAGGGACTGGAAGCCTATTTTTCAGATTTAGGTGAAAAGCCTTTTCGTGCTGCGCAATTGTTAAAGTGGATCTATCAGTTTGGTGTTGATGATTTTGATGCTATGAGTAACTTCAGTAAATCTCTGCGTGAGAAATTAACTGAAGTAGCAGAAATTAAATTTCCCGAGATTGTTACCGAGCAATATTCAGATGATGGCACCATTAAATGGTTGTTACGCCTTGATAGCGGTAATAGCATTGAAACAGTTTTTATTCCCGAAAATGATCGCGGTACCTTGTGTATATCATCACAAGTTGGTTGTGCACTAGAGTGTAGTTTTTGTTCAACAGCACAACAGGGGTTTAACCGAAACTTAACCACCGCTGAAATAATTGCACAAGTTGTTATCGCCAACCGGGCATTAAAATGTATTCCACGTAATGAACGGGTTATTTCTAATATTGTCTTTATGGGGATGGGTGAACCGTTGCTTAATTTTGATAATGTTGTTACTGCGATGAATATTATGCTCGAAGATAATGCATACGGCTTATCTAAGCGCAGGGTAACATTAAGTACATCTGGTGTTGTACCTGCTTTAGATCGTCTAAAAGAAGTCAGTGATGTTAGTTTAGCGCTGTCACTGCATGCACCAAATGATGAGTTACGTAATGAATTAGTACCCATTAACCGTAAGTACCCGATTAAAGAATTACTTGCAGCATGTAAGCGTTACGTATCCGGTGAAACAAAACGTAAAGTTACCGTTGAGTATGTATTGCTGGATGGAGTTAATGATAAACCTGAGCATGCACGTCAATTAGTTAAATTATTAAAAAACTTTCCTTGCAAGATAAATCTTATTCCTTTTAATCCTTTTCCTGATAGTCAATACACGACTTCTTCATTAGACGCGATTGAACGCTTCCGAAATATCGTCGTGAAAGGCGGTTTGTTGACTACAACACGTAAAACGCGTGGTGAAGATATTGATGCCGCGTGTGGCCAGCTGGCAGGAAAGGTGATGGATAAAACTAAACGCAGTGCACGACGACAAGAAAAAGAGCTAAATTCACCAGGGAGAGCAGTATGAGAACAGTGTTCCGGCTAACAGGTTTGTTGTTTTTACTTATAGTATCAGGCTGTGCTTCACAAACAGAACGTGCGGGTATTGACCACAAAAAAGCGTCTGCTGCTAATACAGAGCTTGGGGTTGCCTATTTATCGCGTGGCAAACACGAAATTGCGATGGGTAAACTAAAAAAGGCTTTAGAATTTGATGATGATAATGCTGATGCTCATCACTACATTGCAGAACTTTATCGCCGCTTAGAACAGAATGATCTGGCGAATGAACACTTTAAAAAAGCAATAGACCTGAATGACGAAGATTCTTCAGCTAAAAACAACTATGGAATATTTTTATGTGGTATTGGTTCATATAAAAAAGGCTTAGTTCTTTTTAATGAAGTGCTAGCGGATCCTTTGTATAGCGATAAAGGTCAGGCATATGAAAACATGGGCTTATGTGCTGAGAAAGAAGGAAATATTCGTAACGCAGAAAAGTATTATGAAACGGCTTTAAAGTATAATGATAAATTACCTGCTGCGCTTTTAGGCCTGGCACAAATCTCGTTTGACAAAGGGAATGTTACGTCAGCGAGTACATATTTAGAGCGTCACAAAAAAATAGCACGTCCAACATCTCAGAGTTTATGGTTGGAACTTTTAATTGTGAGAAAAAAAGGACTTAAAGGCCAGGCTGGAACTTTGGCGCTAAAACTAAAACAGTACTTTCCTCAATCCAGAGAAGTGAAGCTTCTGGAAAAATTAAAGTTACGTTAAATTATAATAATTACAGAGTGTTAAAATAAATAATTGTGGCTAAGTTAATACAAGCAATCCGGGGCATGAACGATATATTGCCAGAGCAAACTCCCTATTGGCAGTATGTAGAAAATACGTTTCGACAATTAATGCAGTCTTATGGTTATCAAGAGATAAGGATGCCTATTGTTGAAAGTACGGCACTATTTAAACGCTCTATTGGTGAAGTTACCGATATAGTAGAAAAAGAAATGTATACCTTTGACGATCGCAATGGTGATAGTTTGACATTGCGTCCGGAAGGAACAGCATGTTGTGTACGAGCGACTATGCAACATGGTTTATTACATAACCAGGTACAACGACTGTGGTATACCGGCCCGATGTTTCGTCATGAACGTCCGCAAAAAGGTCGTTATCGCCAGTTTCATCAGTTTGGTGTCGAAACTTTTGGGCTTGCAGGGCCAGATATTGATGCTGAACTTATATTTATGTCTAACCGTTTGTGGCAACAATTAGGTATGAGTAATGATGTGACGCTTGAGATAAATTCACTGGGTTCATCTGAAGCACGTCAACAGTACAAAGATGTATTAGTAAAGTATTTTACAGAGCATCAATCAGAACTGGATGAAGATAGTCAACGTCGCTTGCATAGTAATCCGTTACGCATCCTGGATAGTAAAAATCCTGAGATGCAAAAGTTAAATCAAAATGCACCGAAATTAATTGATCATCTTGACGCAGAGTCAAAGCAGGATTTTGAAACATTATGTAATACGCTTGATGATGCAGGTGTGAGTTATACGATTAACCCACGGCTGGTACGCGGTTTAGATTATTACAGTAAAACGGTATTCGAATGGGTAACCGATAAACTGGGTGCTCAGGGTACAGTCTGCGCAGGTGGACGTTTTGATG
>Ga0316204_10006313_pt1 | contig 18345 bp, 21 predicted proteins | sample 6monrhotite_MG_2_FD_205661 | JGI IMG/M metagenome (GOLD analysis project Ga0316204, IMG submission 205661) | Microbial mat bacterial communities from mineral coupon in-situ incubated in ocean water Damariscotta River, Maine, United States -... | ecosystem: Environmental > Aquatic > Marine >... | reverse complement strand
CCGCGACACTTTTAACTCAGTTAAATATGGCGTGGCAGTGGGCGAATATAGCGTCAGATATTGATTCATTAAAAGTACAGATTGAAACTACGCATGCAGCAATAAAGAACGTTTCTTTAAATAATACCATCTATGCGGATGCTGAGAGTTTTGCAGCCCTGGCAGACATGAGTATTATGGTGAGTTCGATTGCAATAGCTACTCAGGGTCTAGCGATTGCAACAGAAGCCTTATCATATACAACGAGTGATTCAAGACTGGAGCCTAGTATGGAGAGTATTCTAAAGCTGTCGGCTGATATTGGTGTAATGGCTGGCCGTATACTTGAAATGGGTGATTTGATTCTTGCTATGGCGGATAATATTGGTTTAACAGCTGATCAAATTGTAGCGGCTCAAGTTATACAGAATACTAATTATGCGGCGACTCTGGCTTCGGTAGAAGCGACACAGTCAACAGCAATTACTATAATTGCAATTAATTCATTATAGAATTGTTTTTAATGAAAAAAGCCCGGTATGAGCCGGGCTTTTTTTTGCATAAAAATAAGGTTTGATTATTAACGTAGCATACCATGTCTTATCAGTGTTTTTTTCAGACAGTGTTTGTCGTTAAAAGACTGTAAATATCATTGCGGGTATCATTAACTCTCTGGGTATAACTTCCTTTAACGTTAGTGACTTTAATGGCGCTAATTTCGTTACCTGGGCGAGGCTGTGGTTCAGCTACTGTGCCGCCCATTGGGGTAATGTCTAAATGACAAATTGAGTGATGTTTGTCATTTGGTTTTTATCAAAATAGAGATGCATTATGGATGTTTGGTATTTAATTTGAGATTCATTCTGCTTGATATTGCAAAGCAGAAATTTTATAAATTAAAAAATCAAACTATTTCAAAGTCCAATTCCAATACCGAAATGAAAGCTGGTGTTGCTTTTTTTGTCTTTAGGTACCCATAGGTGTATCTTATTCGCAGAAATTGTCGGGTAGGTATAAGTGCTTTCGCCTATTTTTGCTTCTCTGGTTTTTGTGACTTCACCTAAAACACTAAGTTGTTTTCCCTGAATATAGATTTTGCTTTCGAGGTATCCAGCGTAAATTAATACAAACCGGCCTAGTGGTTGTTTGTCTAATAAAGGGCGATGTGAGCTATTAAGTGGATAAGCAAGAACTTCGATTTGAGTCGCTTCTTTCAGGTTTCGAGTGTCCAGAATGGTGCCGCCCCATAATACTGACTTTCCCATATGAATGTTGTTTTTATTGATGATGTTTGCGGGTGTTAATGAGCGATCAACTCGTGTGGTATCGAACTCTGGTGTACTGGCGCAGCCTGCAAACAGGCTTATAAGAATTAATGATAAAAATATTTTGTACATTAGCGACTAACCTTGCTTGATTAATGGATGTGGCGATGAGGGTAATATGGGTAATAAGGGTGATACCACGGATCATGCCACCAGTAAGGGGGGTAGTTGGCTTCATCATAGTCTGTTTCTGCAGGCCATAGATAATAATGCGCCACCTGTATGACAGGATGTTTGTAGTCAAATTCACCAATTTTCTGTGTTTCTGTTTTAAGCAAATTTCCAACGAAAGTCATTTTTCGTTCAGCAGCATAAATTGTTGGTTCTAGAAAGCCGTTTATAATGGCAATAAATCTGCCTGTGCTTTGTTTGGAGATTTGTGGCTCACCGTTGTCACTTAATGGGTAGGCAATGATGGTTAACTGGCTTGTGTCTTTTTTGTTTTCTATGCCGAGAATAATTCCACCCCAGCGTAACTCTTTTGACAGGTAGTCTTCGGCGTTGCTTTGCACCTGTGTTAAATCAGGCGAGTGAGTTGCCGGGTTGGAAATTACCGCAGGAATGTGTGAGCTACAGCCGCTAAGCGCCATTAGCAGTGTTATAACAGCAGTATATGTAAGCAGAGATAAAGTCTTCATTTTTATTAGAAACGCCTGTTTTATTAAGGTTCAATACTATCACTATAAATCAGTCTATTCTGCCTGGCTATGCCCAGGTGATTAGTGGGAAAGTTGTCAGTATAAGGGCGTGCAGGCAGTGGGGCGTTTATGTGAGGCCGAATAATCAGCACAATGCTGAATCTGGTGTTGAAAGTTAGATTTGAGTGGGATTTCAGATGTTAAAACATAAAGTTAGCTGGGAAATTACTTCGCCATTGGTTATACCATCAAGTGTATGTGTTGCCACCTGAGATGGTGATGCTTTATTTATTTCAAAATCTTTAGTCATATGTGTATCAAAAGGGCCAGGCCAAACCCTTTGCCCAGAACGGGTTAATTTAGTTCTAAGCCTCTGAATCAGGAGTGCAGAGCCGCTTTTATTGCTGAGCAAGGTAGCGGTACAGGGGGGCGTTACCGATGCCTGCGAATAGAAAGAGTTTATCCACAAAGGTAGAAGTATTTATTGATTTTTAGTGAAAAAAATTGAAATACAATAAGCACAGAGGTCATGTAGGAGAAATCTTGCTGTATATTCGGTAAACCCGAATATACCAACAAAACCCAGGGTGTTTATTGAAGCTAATGTTCATGCAGGTAAACGCTGATTCTATTTAAGTAAAATCGCTGCAACCTTATCATCGCTATCAAACTTGGCTTCTAATGACATTTCAAAGTCTGCAAGGCTTCTAATGACATGAATCGAGGCAGTTGGTTTTTGATAGTGTTTTTGTAATAAAAGATCACGAAGTCTTTTGGAGTGATACTTGCTATCGTGAAAGCTGGTCTGTTTGATTGCTGATTCCATAATAATCACTGCTATGTTGCTTAATTCTCAGTAATTATTCTAACTAGATATATTTATATGTCTTTGGGGAAAAATCCTGTATTTAAACCAGTAATTAAAACTTAACTATCGCTCTGAGTGGACTAGTACAGACGAGGAATACGATATTCATTGGATTTAAAGTGTTGTAAGGTCTGTGACTATCCGCATACTGAGATTTAAGGCAATGTTTGGGTATAATCAGCTATTAACAGAGCTGACAAATGGCAAATTGAACGGGGAAATGTTTTTGCAAGCTATACTCAGAAAAACTTCATGTTTTCATGTGCTTAGAGTTACCCGCTTAATTTAAAAATATTTTATAAGACTTACATGAGTTATTGAATTTAGGGTTATGAAACTGAATGCAGATCTAAGCCTCAGGGCTAGTGCTAACATTTTTCGGCTTAACTGGGAAGATTCTCCTTCATCTGGGGTGCAGCGACTTCGCCTTGAGCAGGACGATGACAAACCGCCGGTTGAGAGGGTGACAACAGTGGTGAAATTTGCTCCGCAAAGCGCCTTTGCGGGACATGTTCATGGTGGTGGAGAGGAGTTTCTGGTGCTTGATGGGGTTTTTTCTGATCAACATGCGGATTATCCCGCGGGATATTATGTGCGCAACCCAAAAGGCACAGGGCATGCGCCCCATAGTGATGAGGGCTGCACTATTTTTGTGAAACTCTGGCAAATGAGAGCCGACGATCAGCAGCAGCTGGCTATAGATACCCGAGATCGCAGTCTCTGGCAGACAGAAGGTGTGAGCGGGGTGCAGACTCTGACGTTATTTACAGCAGATTATGAGACAGTGAGTATGCACAAATGGCCCGCCGGAAAACACTTCTGCGCACTTGAATTTCCCGGTGGTGTTGAATATTTTTTATTAAAAGGTAGTTTTCGGGATGAGAAAGCTGTCTATACCGAGGGCAGCTGGTTACGTTTACCGGTGAACTCTATGCAGACTATTGAAGTTATTGAAGATTGTCTGGTTCTGCGCAAGTCAGGGCATTTGCTGAGTCCTGTGACTTATGAGTGAGTTTCATTCTGTTATTGTCATTGGTGCTGGTTTAAGCGGTTTATATGCCGCCTGGCAGTTACACAGGAAAAACCAGGATGTGATTGTATTAGAGGCGCGTGAGCGTTGTGGCGGGAGAATTTTGTCGCCATTAACTCAGGCAGGTAAAGCAAATAATGAGTCGGTAACAGATTTAGGCCCGGCCTGGGTATGGCCACAATTACAATCACGCTTACAAAGATTAACTACTGAACTTGATATAAAGCTGTTTAAACAGTTTGTTCAGGGGCAAATGTTGTATGAGACACAATCACAGGGTATTGAGAAGTATGCCGGGCAGTCTTCACATAGTCAGTCATATCGAATTGCAGGTGGCTGTAGAAAACTTACAGACACTTTAAAAAATCACATGCACGACTCAGTGATTCGGACCAATACCTGTGTCACATCTATTGATCAGGAGGATATGGTGGTTAAGGCTGTTTGTGGCGAAAAGACACATATATATACAGCTGAAAAAATTATTCTGGCAATGCCCCTTCGCCTTGTGCAGCAAAGCATAAAATTTTCACCGCCATTAGAAAATAACATTGTCGAACACATGAAAAACACAGCTACCTGGATGGCGGGACACTGCAAAATGGTATTTATTTATGACAGGCCCTTCTGGCGTGATTTGGGTTTATCCGGTGAGGTGTTTAGTCAGCAAGGCCCGTTAACTGAAATATATGACGGCTCTCCTGCAGATGAGTTGTTTTATGCACTAACCTCCTTTGTGGGATTACATGCGCTTGAACGTAAACAACTTAAAAAAGAACAGTTGCTCGAATTGTGTATGGCGCAATTAAAGCGTTTGTTTGGTGAGGAAAGTCAAAAATTGAAAGAAGTACAAATTCAGGACTGGAGCACAGAGGTCTTCACAACCACTGAGCTGGATCTAAAAAATCTGCCACAACACCCTGCGTTTGCAGAGGATCTGTCACGTGGTTTATGGCAAAACAAATTAATACTCGCGGGCACGGAGGTGGCGCGAAATCATGGTGGTTATCTTGAAGGTGCATTAGAAAGTGCAGATGAGGCGCTTGAAATACTTGGGTTATAAAAGATTTTATACCAGCGAGCTAAAATTATATCTGTGGCAGTTTTATACTGAATGACCGGGGGTTTTTCTTCTAACATTAGAACTTATACCTGTATCACAGTTTAATAAATGCTATATTACTAAACTTAAGACATTGATTAATGGCGTTTTTTCGGAGTATAAATATGCGTAAACTTATTTTGCCATTCGTGCTGGCTTTATCAGCGGTTTCAACAAATGTGCAAGCTGATTTTCTGGGTTTGTATGTTGGTGGTGGTTCCTGGGATCATGATGCATCAGGTACTTTTGGTACACAGGGTGATCCCGCAATTGATGTTGAGTCAGACCTGAATTACAGCAGTGAAAAAGATACGTATTTTTATGCAGCTTTTGAGCATTTTGTACCTCTGGTGCCAAATGTGCGAATAGAGTCCGCATCAATGGGACACACAGGTTCCGCTACTGGTTTAACCTTTAAAGGCATTCCTGTAAACGGAAACTCTGAAATTAGCTTAGATACAACTGATACCATTTTTTATTACCGCATTCTTGATAACTGGGTTAATTTTGACCTGGGTTTGAACTGGCGTAAGTTAGACGCTGATTTTATTATTGATACAGCGGTAGTATCAGTTTCTGAATCTATTCCCATGATCTATGGCTCGGTTCAGTTCGATTTGCCTTTCACTGGTTTTTCAGTTGGGGGTGATATGAATCTGACAGATTACAGTGGTAGTACGTATCGCGAAGTTCGTTTGCGTGCTCTGTATGAAATGGGTGTAATTGGTTTTGAGGCGGGTATAAAGTCTGTGACTTTAGAGCTTGATGATGTTGATACTATTAATGCAGACCTTGAATTTGAAGGCATCATGTTAGGTGCGTTCTTGCACTTCTAGACTACAGCTGTTTTCTCAGGTATTCAAAGGCCATAAAAAAGCAGATAATGAACTGAAATTTTTCAGATTATTATCTGCTTTTTTATTTATAAGATTTAAATCAGCATGAGTTTGAGCTATATATCGGGTATGAAACCTTACAATATATTTAATCTTTTTTTCTGCTTAATGTTGTCTCAATCAGCTTTTAGTGAGAACGAAGAGATCGTGTTACATGATGCTCACATACATTATAGTCAGGATATGTGGGATATTTTGCCTGTAGATCAGGCATTAAAGATGATGAAAGAAGCTGGGGTTAATCGTGCTCTGGTTTCAGCAACGCCAACTGAGGGAGCAGAAAAATTATTCAAAGCAGATCCTGATTTAGTCATTCCGATGCTTCGCCCATATAAAAGCTGGAGGCATCGGTTTACCTGGTTTAAAGACCCTGAGCTGAAAAGTTATCTGCTAGAACACCTAAAGCGAATTGCGTATCGAGGTTTTGGTGAATTTCATGTGTTTGGGGAGGATGCGGACACCCAGGCGGTAGCGCAAATGATAGCTTTGGCACAGGAGCGTAATATGCCATTACATGCACATACCGATTTGTTGGGTATGAATATTCTATTGCGTAAAGCCAGTGGGCTGGCGGTGATTTGGGCTCATGGTGGATTTGATGTGGCTACTGAAAAACTTGAAGCTTTATTGAAAATTTATCCAGAATTTTATATTGAATTGTCCTATAGAGAAGGCATGATGGATGAGTCGCTAAAGCTCACGCCTGAATGGAACGCGCTGCTGAATAAATATCAAAAACGCTTCCTGGTGGGTATGGATACATATAAACCCAGCCGCTGGGTAAATTTACCAGAAAATACGGCACATGCACGAGTCTGGTTAAAACAGCTACCTGAAAATGTCGCTGCAGATATAGCGAGAAATAACCTGGATTATCTGTTTCCAGTTAAGCACAATAAAGGTTTGTACAGGGATGCTTTGAATAAATAATGCGATGATATTGAAATAGAGCTAATAGCTAATAGCTAATAGCTAATAGCTAATAGCTAATTACTCATTGCTGCATAATTAATGGTTATATTCGCAATATCATCAGCATCATTAAACCCTTTATAGTTGCTCGTGTTGCTCGTCATTTCTGGCTTACCCGGTTGGTTTTTGATATTTAGTCTGGGTGATCGCGGTGAATTTATAGAAAAAATTAAACGCTATAAAAATTTAAATAAAACTGGTTAGTAAAAAATGTTAAAAAATATTTTTCAGAAACTAGATTTAATGTCGCAGAGCAAACGGTATTGGCTGAGTATTGTATTTTCAGGTTTGGCATTGTTGTTAGCCGCTTTGTTTTTCCAGTTTTATCTAGAAGAGTTGCCCTGTGTCTTATGCATACAGGTGCGTTTATGGATTACTCTGCTGGTACTTGTTGCAAGTTTCGGTTTAATCGACAACAAACATAAGCGACTGGTTTTAGCGGCACATGTTTCAATAGTTCTGGTGGCTACGGCGCTCATTGAAAGAAGTTATCAGCTTCTGGGCACTGAGCGAGGGTTTGTTTTTGGTGATTGCGGTTTTAGCCTTGGTTTGCCCTCCTGGTTTGCCATTGAGGAGTGGCTGCCATGGCTTTACCGAGTTGAAACCTCCTGTGGATATACACCAGAAATAATGTTTGGCGTAACCATGGCAGAAGTACTTATGGTTTTTTCAATTTGTCTTTTCTTATTTAGCTTCAGTATTTTTGTTTCCGCCTTAGTAGCTAAATTAAAAAACAGCTAGCAAAGAGGTTTGCTGGTGCATTAAAGCAACATGTGCGCAATTTTCGGTGTATCTCATGGATTTCTGTAGCTAATCACTTTCTTTAGCATCTCAATACTGGCGATATCGTAGAAGTTTCATATACTCCATAGATAGATAAATCTGGTGAAAATATTGAATATACAACGTTCGAGTGAAGAGTTTATGGTTATGACCCTGTCTTTCGGCGGGGTTATCGCGATCAGTCCGTTTGCTGTTATCAGGTTTATCAATGGTGAATGGTTTGTTGGGCTGGTGGACTTACTGCTGGTTGCAGGCATGGGTATTATAGGGTTGTATGTTTATATTACGCATAAAACCCAATTTGCCAGTATATTGCTCACAGTTTTTGCGTTGCTAGGTTTGTCGTCTATTGTTTATCTCAAAGGGCCATCTGTAGTTTACTGGGCTTATCCCACAATGGTGGGCGTCTATTTTATATTACCCCCAAGGTTGGCAATTCAGCTGACGTTACTTGCAGCAGTTGGCCTGACACCCGCTTTAATAAACGAAATGGAAACAATGCCTTTTATAACCGTCGGTATTACTCTGGTGGTTAATAACGTATTTGCCTATATGTTTGCAATCAAAATGACGCGACAGCAAGATAAGATGGCGCTTCTGGTCAGAAAAGATCCTTTAACGGGTGCTGGAAATCGTTGGGCATTAAACGAAAAACTATTTGAAATTCTAGCTGCCAATAAACGCTCAGCGCAAGCTGCAACTATTTTGCTTATAGATGTTGATTTTTTTAAACGGATTAATGATAGCTATGGTCATGCTGTTGGCGATCAGGTGTTAATAAGGTTAACTGAATTAATAAATACTAGAATCCGTGAAACAGATTGTTTATATCGATATGGCGGCGAGGAGTTTGTTGTTGTACTAACGGGTACGAGACAAAAATCTGCTCAAAAAATTGCCGAGGAATTTAGAGTGTTGGTCGAGAATAATGCCCTGTTCGATGAAATGATGGTCACCATATCACTGGGTGTGGCTGAGTTTGTGGATGGTGAGACCGCAGATAAATGGTTAGATAGAGCTGATGTGGCAATGTATCAGGCAAAAGAAACTGGTCGCAATAAAGTTTGTGTGGCTAGCAAAGACTAAAAATACTCATGTTTTAAACCCTACTTAAAGTGTAATCCTGCCATAAATTGTTTTAAAATTAGTCCCCAATATGCTGTTGTCTCTGACAGTGATAAATAAACTATTTAAAAAATACAGGTTTTATTATGTTTAAATCCATCAGTAAAATACTGATAACAGGTTTTATTACCTTGTTACCTATCGTTTTAACGATTTACCTGCTGTACTGGCTGGCTGTTTCATCTGAGCAGGTAATGGGCAGTGCGCTTCGTTTCGTATTGCCTAATGCTGCTTATTTCCCCGGGCTTGGAATGATCGCCGGTGTAGTGATTGTATTTCTGGTTGGTCTTTTAATGAAGGCGATTCTGGTGCGACAGGTGTTCGCGTTAGGTGAGCGTCTGCTTTATCAATTGCCTGTTATTAAAACTGTCTACCGTGCAATGCGTGATTTATTTGAGTTCTTTTCGCCTAAACAGGACGGTCTGGGGCAAGTTGTTATTGTCACTTTCAATGGCATGGAAATGATAGGTTTTATGACGCAGGAAGACCCTGCTCGATTGCCGGAATCATTTCGCCACGGTGAAAGCGTGCTGGTTTATTTACCAATGAGTTATATGATCGGTGGTTTTACTGTGTTTATACCTAAAAAAGATGTACGCAAATGTAATATGAGTATGGAAGAGGCGATGCGTTTTGCGTTAACCGCGGGTATTACAGGTAAAAATAAATAATTATTTTCTTTATAATGGCATAGCGAATTTCAGTTTAGAACGCTGGATTCAGATAAGATTTTTAAAAGATAAACAAGATTACGTTGGTAGTGTACTTAAGTTAACCTGTGCTCTTAAATAAACTGCATTTTTTCTCGCAAAGGCGCTAAGACGCAAAGAAAATAGATCAATTTTTAATTGACGAAATATTGATTTCTTCTGACTAAAAATTTTCTCTGCGTCATGGCGTCAACGTTTTTTGTTATTAATTTTCATATGCAGATAAAAATAATCGATGATAAGTGTGTGTTAATTTATATCAGGATTTACTTAGTATTTTGTTATGTCAAGTTTAAACTGTTGCATTTCAGGCTGAGAAATATTTATTTTTTGTTGGTTTTAAATAGTCTGCCCAAAACAGGTACTAAAGGCATAATTAAAAACCACCAGCTTAAAGAGCCTGCGCTAATTGTTACAGCAGTTTCAACGTAATAGTCATCTATATATTCGTTATCATAATAACTGTCTTCCAGAGCCAGGCCGCCTAGTGAACCATCATCATATGGACCATAACTTAATAACCAGTCATTGTGGTCGGCATCATAGAGTTCTATTCGAACATCATAATAACCGGTAGGAAATCCATCAGCCAGTTCGGTCTCGATCACAAATGTATCCTGTGCACTGTCTCCATAAATGTGATATGCATTACTGGTTGCATAATGATTCCAGGGGCCGCCTTCATAACTTAAGTAAAGTTTTGCATAAATATAGGATATGTCATGTATGGTGTCGGCATCAATTGCAACACTAAAACGGTGATAAAATCCATCGTAATCAAAGTCGCTTATTAAATCTGTAGTGGCATTATAAATACTGATTTCACCGCTGCTGTAGTTGGTGCTGTCGGTGTGAATTGCTGTCGGTAAGATTTTTTCCATTGAGTTTTCTTCACGAAAACCCTGTTTGACTAGCGCAGGTTTAGTGTCTTTTTCAGATTGCTTTAAACGGCGGTCTTTTTCTGTTTTATCTATCTCAGTGTTAAAGCTGATTGATTTTGAGCTGCGAGTTTCGGAAACTGTTTCTGCTTGAGCAGATGTATATGCAAAACCAAGAGAGAGTGTTGCTATTAAGGCAATGATGCTTCTATTTTTGTATTTTATTGTTAGTTGGTTTGGCATTGAAATTCTCCTGTTTATTAAAGCCTGGGAGTATTTCAACATGATCTAGCTGAACGGTGGCTGAACGGACCGAAGTGTTACTAAAACAGGAGCAAAGATTATAAAATGATGCTGATAATGGCCCCACCAGACGGGCTCTTATCTATACTAAGTTCACCCTGATATGCTTCGACAATGTTGCCTATGATAGAAAGACCAATACCATGTCCTGGTGTTGCCTGGTCTGCACGTACACCACGTTGTAATAATGATTCGGCTTTGTCGCTTTCGATGCCTGGCCCGTCATCAGACACTCTTAAATAGAGTTTTTTCTGTTGCTGTTTCGCGGCAATTTCAATGTGTGTGTCTGTCCATTTAAAAGCATTATCAAGAAGGTTTCCGAGAAGCTCCATTAGATCACCTTCGTCACCTTTAAATACTATGTTTTGTTCAATGCTTAGCGAAATGCTCACGGTCTTATCATGATAAACCTTCTTTAGTGAACTCAAAATCCGCTCTGTTATATCTTTTACATTCACCGATTTACCAATGCTGGTAGAACCTGCTGTTGCTGCGCGTTGTAGTTGATATTCTACAATTGAATTCATGCGAGTGATTTGTTCCTGCATGGAGTGATCATTATCGTTTATATTATTTTTATTGATAGCGCTTTGTAAAACGGCAAGGGGAGTTTTTAAACTGTGTGCAAGGTCACCTAAGGCATTTCGATAACGGGTTTTCTGCTCGCGTTCCTGCTGCACTAAAGCATTAATATTACTGGTGAGGTGTTCTATCTCTCGTGGATAGGCTTGCTCGATTTGTGCCTGCTCACCCGTTTCAATGCGATTAAGTTCTGCACCCACTCTGCGCAGAGGTGCAAGCCCCCAGCGCAGTATCATACCCTGACTAATAAGCAGTAGCAGAGCCATTGCCAGCAACCAGCTCCATAGTGTTGCTCGGTATTGGTTGATCTGTTTATTAAATGATTGCAGATCTGTGGAAATATTAAATGTTAGAGAAACAGGGGCGCTATCTGTGGCCCAGTTAACACCGTATGCATAGGTGTAATATTCTATGCCTGCATGTCTGGTTTTATTAAAAAGCTTTTTTCCACTGTTTAAAGAAAGAGGTGGTGGAGGGTTTGCACCGAGAACAGAGGAAGATTGCCATAAAGTGAGGTTGTTCTGATTGGTGATAAAAGCATAAACCCCGGAGCTGGGCAGGCCAAGTAGTGCGTCTAGCTCACTCGATGGCATGCTGATGTTTTGCTCATTAACTTCGGCCGCTGCAAGTAACGCATATAACTGGCTGGTTAGTTTGTCTCGTAAAGCACTTTCTGTACTGTCAATAAATGCTCGGTCGAGTGCTGCAGCAATCAGGCTGATGAAAATAATTAATACCAGAGTTGCACTGAGGACGATGCGAATATTAAGAGAAATATGTCTCATGCTATTCACGAGTGTTGTTTGTCCTGCTGCTTATGACTTTCTTGAATTTCATCACATAGGGTAAAGCGGTAACCTCGGTTGCGTAGTGTTTCAATCGGTTTAAGTGTGCCGTCAGGGTCGAGTTTTTTACGTAAACGACCAATCAGAACCTCTATGACGTTGCTGTCTCTATCATCATCATGTGGGTAGAGGTAATCTGCCAGCAGTGATTTGGATACAGCTTTATTAGAGTGTCGTATCAGGTATTCCAGCAGCCGATATTCATAGGCGGTGATATCAAGTATGGTGTCATGGTGCAACACTTGTTGTGTATCGGTTTTCAGGGTTATGCATCCGCAGCTAAGGTCGGTGCTGGGTGATCCTGAGGCACGCCTTAACAGGGCTTTTAAGCGCGCCAGCAACTCTTCCATCTGAAAGGGTTTGACCAGGTAGTCATCCGCACCGGCTTCCAGGCCCTCGACTTTTTCCTGCCAGCGGCTACGGGCAGTAAGAATTAGTACAGGGAGTTTGTGGCCCTGTTCACGTAATTTCTGGATGATTTCAATACCCGACATCCCGGGAAGGCCGATATCAATAATGGCCGCGTCTAAAGGGTATTCGGTGGCAAAGAAGTAACCCTCCTTGCCATCGCTGTTGGTGTCTACGATATAACTTTCACTTTCCAGTCGTGTTTTGATGTCAGCTAGCAAGTCTAACTCGTCTTCAATAACCAGTATGCGCATATTTACTTACCGAGGACTTTGCCTGTTTTTGCATCAATGCTAACCATGCGTACATCACCATCGGGGCTCAATGTTTTAACCTGATACACCGACCCCCTGAGCTTTACAGAGAGCACGCGCCCGGGGTTAACCTGTTGGGCTACACTAGTTGCCTGTTGCTTGCTAACGGTGGCAGAGTCAGCATGTAGCGCAGGGCTTAATACGAACATGAAGGACAAAAGAAGAGCTGGGAATAAAAATTTCATTAAATAGGCTTCATTGTGAAGGCCATGGTTAGACCGTTGTTTTAAATACTTTAAGCTTACACGTAAGTGAAGCTTGCGGCCATATGCTGAAGTGCACATGAAGCAGCCTTTTATTTGCCAGGCTGCCTCAGTGGGTTAGTTTAGTATTAGTGGCCATATATGATGTCTAAATTACCTGTGTGTAGTCCGAATAGAAATTTCTGATTAGACAGATTCAGGTAATACCTGCGGCTTTGTTCATTGCTTAAGTAGTCAGCCAGACTATGGCTAGAATGTCTGTGATTATAATGTTTACCGCCATGATGATGCTTGTAATAAACATGCCCGTCGTGGTGACGATGTGGCCTGTGAGTATTGTGCTGATGTCCATAGCCATGCTTGTGGTGTTTTTTGCTTTTCCGGTGATGTTTACGATGGTGTTTGTTATGTAAGTAACTTTCACTGGGTTTGTAATATCCGTGTCTGGCTTCCCTTTTAAGTTGTTTCTTTATGTGTCTGGGTTTATCGGCATTGTCATGTCGGTTCTTTTGATGTTTTCTGGTTTCAGATGATTTGTGACTTTTATAATAACCACGCTCTGAATTATCTGCCAGTGCAAGTGATGGAGATAAACCAAGGCTAGCGGTTACTAACATTGTTAAAGGAAGTGCCTTCAGGGCTGCAAAAAGTTTCATAGTATTCTCCAGTGAATAAATTAGTCAGGGCTATACCCTATGTCTGTACTTTATCTCTGACTGGATGAATGGAAGCTGAACGAGTTTCAGTTATGTTTTAAATTGATGTGTGAGCCTTATTGCGGCGCCGATATAGCGTGTTGATGCAGGAATATTTAAATATTTTTCAATTTATATATCCAGCTTTCGGTTTTGCCTCGGTTGTCTATACTCGTTTTAACTCATTAACCTTTTTCAAAAGAATATTAACAAGTTCTCATTTAAGGAGCCTTTCATGGCTGATAGTAATTTCCGCCTGATTACCCGTAGTGATTTTGATGGTCTGGTTTGTGCTGTGCTTTTAAAACACCTGAATATGATTGATGATATAAAGTTTGTGCACCCAAAAGATATGCAGGATGGCAAAATAGAAGTGACTGATAACGATATCAGCACTAATCTGCCTTATGTGCCAGGGGTGCATCTGGCCTTTGATCATCACCTGTCGGAAACGATTCGTAATGAGAAGGTGGAAAACCATATTATTGATCCTGAGGCGCCCTCTGCTGCACGGGTAGTATGGCAGCATTATGGTGGCCTGGAAGCCTTTCCAGCAGAATGGAACGATATGATGGAGGCGGTGGACAGGGGGGACTCTGCACAGTTTAATAAGGATCAGGTGCTTAATCCAAAAGACTGGGATCTGCTGAATTTCCTGATGGATGCCCGAACCGGCCTGGGACGCTTCAGAGAATTCAGAATATCAAATTATAATCTAATGATGGATTTGATTGATTATTGTAAGAATCACAATATCGATGAAATTATGCAATTGCCTGATGTGGTTGAACGAATAGAGCTTTATAACGAGCAGGATGCCCTGTTTAAAGAGCAGCTAAAACGTTGTTCAACAGTGCACAATAATCTGGTTGTACTCGATCTAAGGGAAGAAGAGGTGATTCACGCAGGTAATCGCTTTGTGATTTATGCTTTATTCCCTGAAACAAATATTTCAATACATATCATGTGGGGTTTTCAAAAACAAAATACCGTGTTTGCTACGGGTAAGTCTATTTTTGATCGATCATCAAAAACCAATGTTGGCGAGCTCATGCTTAAGTATGGCGGTGGTGGGCACCAGGCCGCGGGAACCTGTCAGGTGGATCATGATAATTCAGAGGAAACTTTGAAGGCATTAATCCAGCAGATTAACCAGGATGGTTAAGCCTCAGGCATTCCTTCCCTCGGGGTCAGACCCCAGGCAAAGGAATTTGAGAAAAATAAAAAGTCTAACTATTATTCTGCTGCTTTAGCGGCAGGCATAGTAGTCTCACCACCCGCTGCTGGTGCGATTTTAGAAAGTTCTTCTTCAGAGATGGGAGCATTTTGTGTTGCAGCAGGAGCTGCCTCATCAGAAGTTGAAACCGCAGTATCGCTCATTTCAGTTGCTTGGGCAGGGGCTTCAGTGGCTGTGACTTCTGTTGTTGCTGCTGCCGGTGTATCACCGTAGCTGAAACTATTTTGTGATAAAACATTACCTGCTTCATCCACTACCATTACTTGCCAGTCGCCAGTCAGGTGTGACTCCAGGTTTTTGCTGGACCATACACGCCAGCGGTTTCCGCCCACGGCAAAATTAACACTCGCCTGTACTTCACCATTTTGTTCCCAGCGGTGAGTAACCGTCTGGCCTTTCAGGCCTTTAATTTCTGTAAAGTAATATATTTTGTTTGCATCAGTTGCCAGAGTGGTGATTTCATCTGTAGGTTCATGGTTGGCAATTGCGCTGGTAAAGCTTGAGCGGGCAACACCTTGCTCAGCAGATACCTGAAAAGTCATAATTGCACATGTTATAGCTAACATTGTTTTAACGAAATTCATCATTTTGCTCCTTAATGAGCTTGGTGAGTTGAAAATTCAGACTAAAATCAGGCGCAAGCCCTGTCTGGGGTGTTAATTATCTTCAAACGAAAAATGATTTTTGAGACCTGGATAGTGTTTTTGAAAAAATAAAGGGTGATTGGCTATAGTAAAGAAACGTAGAGCCTACTGGTTGCTGGTTTTTAATCTTTTTTGTTAATGCTTTTATCTATTTCATTATTAAGCTCGCGCTCAAGTTTGTCTGCAACATTACGTCGTATTTTTGCTTTATAAGCATTGCTTGCATATTCAGTAATAGAACCGGGTTTGTCTTCCAGCCCCTGTGCTTCTTTACGCAGCTCATCTATCGCTTGCTGCCTGGTCATCTGTTTTTCTTTATTCATAATATTTACAACTTGCGAGCTCTGTATTTACGGCCTTTTATTTTTCCGTCGGACAATATTTTGAGTGCCTGTTGTGCTTTGTTGCGCTCCACTGCTACATAAGCCAGGGTGTCAAAGATGTCTATTTTTCCGATATGTTTTCCGGGCAGGTTTGTATTTTTAGTTAGTGCACCTAGTATATCACCAGCTCGTATCTTGTTTTTTCGGCCTGCATTTATGCACAGAGTGATCATAGGTGGGCTCAGCTTGAAATTTTCCTGATGTTTGAGCGAATCGAGTGATTCGATTTTAACCGATGATTTTTGGTAATCTTCAATGGCATTAACTTTCTGCGCTTCTGATGCTGTGAACAGGCTTAGGGCGAGACCTTCTTTTTCTGCTCGGCCGGTGCGCCCGATACGGTGAATATGAACTTCAGGGTCTGGTGAAAGTTCAAAATTAATTACTGCGTTTAAGTCTTTAATATCCAGTCCGCGTGCAGCTACATCCGTGGCTATTAATATCGAACTACTCTTATTTGCAAACTGAACCAGAACCTTATCCCTGTCTTTCTGTTCTAGATCACCGTGTAACGCAAGTGCAAGTGCGCCCTGCTGCCATAAGTCTTCGGCCAGCTCTTTGCATTGCTGTTTTGTATTGCAGAAGATAACGGTTGATTCTGGTTGGTAGTGTTTTAATAAAGTAATTAATGAATCTGTTCTTTCTGCGCGTTTAATTTCATAGAATACCTGTTTAATTTTTGTATCATTATGTAATGCCTGCACGCGAATATCGAAAGGCTTGTTCTGAATGGCCTGGCTAATCTTTTTTATTTCAAGTGGGTAGGTGGCAGAAAATAGCAGAGTTTGTCTTTGCTGGGGCATTAAATCAATAATGCGCATAATATCTTCATGAAACCCCATGTCGAGCATGCGGTCAGCTTCATCTAGTACCAGAGTTTTCAGAGTATTAAGTTTTAATGTGCCTTTTTGTAAATGTTTTAACACTCTTCCTGGCGTGCCCACTACGATATGCGGTTGATGCTCCAGTGAAGCAAACTGAGGGCCTATTGGTGTGCCGCCACATAAAGTTAGAATTTTTGTATTGGCTACAGGGCGCGCCAGGCGACGAATTTCTTTACTAACCTGGTCGGCCAGTTCGCGGGTAGGGCATAGCACAAGCGCCTGGGTTAGATAGGTTTGTGAGTCCAGGTTGTTTAAAAGTCCAATACCAAATGCTGCGGTTTTACCACTGCCTGTTTTTGCCTGCGCAATTAAATCTTTACCTTCTAATACTACAGGTAGACTTTGCGCCTGTATTGGTGTCATGCTTAAATATTCCAGAGAATTTAAATTTTCGATAAATTCAGTGGTTAAAGGTAGTGATGAAAAGGCTGTGTCTGTCATGTGGGTAAATCTTTATTTGGTGTGTTATGGCGAGGCTTCAGAGTCAGTAATGCTATTAATTTAAAACGTAACTTTTCCGCGTAAGTTTTTTGTCTTGCCCCGTTGAGTTTTTTTATCCATGCGTTTGCCTTTTGCAGATTTGCTGGGTTTTGTGGTGCGTCGAGCCTTTTTTATAATAGTGGCCTGACGAATAATTTCCACTAGTTTCTCCTGTGCAATCTGTTTATTCATGTCCTGACTTCTGTGTTCCTGGGACTTGATAATAATGACGCCGTCTTTAGTGATGTGGTGATCACTCATAGCCAGAAGTCTTTCTTTATAAAACTCAGGTAGCGACGAGGTTTTAATATCAAAACGTAAATGAATGGCTGTGGAGACTTTGTTTACATGTTGCCCACCGGCACCCTGTGCACGAATCGCCTGCATGTTGATTTCGTTTACTGGGATGGACACGTTGTGAGATATAAATAACATGTTTTTTAGTTTAAGATCAAAAGCGGTTTACCGCAAATGAACGCCAATATACGCAATTTTTTATGTTGTGCACCTGCGGTGCACAACATAAACTGATTTTGATCTTATTTGCGTTTTTTCGCGTTCATTTGCGGTAAACCGCTTTTGACTTTACTTCACATCCTGGCTAGCCAGGTAATCTTCGTATGTACCACGGAAATCAACAATACCATCTGGTGTCATTTCAAGCACACGTGTAGCTAATGATGAAACAAACTCACGGTCATGACTCACAAAAATTAAAGTGCCGGGGTAATTTTCCAGTGCCAGGTTAAGTGATTCAATAGATTCCATATCCAGGTGATTGGTGGGTTCGTCCATTAACATAATGTTTTTGCGTTGTAACATTAACTTACCAAACAACATGCGCCCCTGTTCACCACCGGAGAGAACTTTAACGGATTTTGTTATGTCATCCTGAGAGAATAACAGGCGTCCCAAAGTGCCTCGAATGACTTGCTCATCATCGCTTTTCTGGCCCCATTGTCCCATCCAGTCAATCAGGGTTTTATCCTGTTCAAAGTCTGCCGCGTGGTCCTGAGCATAATAACCGAGGTCTGCATTTTCAGACCACTTAACTGTGCCGG
>Ga0316204_10006312_pt1 | contig 18346 bp, 20 predicted proteins | sample 6monrhotite_MG_2_FD_205661 | JGI IMG/M metagenome (GOLD analysis project Ga0316204, IMG submission 205661) | Microbial mat bacterial communities from mineral coupon in-situ incubated in ocean water Damariscotta River, Maine, United States -... | ecosystem: Environmental > Aquatic > Marine >... | reverse complement strand
ATCTGATTGAGTCTTTATGGAAAGTCGCCTATGCGGATAATGTGTTAGATAAACATGAAGAACATATGGTGCGCAGAATTAGTGATTTGATTCATGTTTCGCATAAGGATTTTTTGCAGGCTAAGCATCGGGTGGAACAACAGCGTCATTAGTCATTCGTCAAAGCCTTAAAAGCCGAAAGCCTCCGGGCATAAAAAAACCTCCGTCTGACGAATCATCCGGAGGTTTTAATTTTCACGGGGAGGTGAATTCTTAACTAAACGCCTTTCTATTAACTATTAATAGACTGCTTCAGAATAGATTGTTTAGTTTCACGATTTGCATCCCAGGCTTCATGGACCTGGTTAATCGCATTTTTAATGTGAGTTTCAGTGATCTGGATCATATCGCCGTTATCATCAACAATCATACCGCCTTTAAAGCCGGTTTGAGTGATGGCGTATGCGTATTTGCCGCAATCTGCATCTTTATCTGCGTTTGACATGGAGTTTTCCTTAAAAAGTAATAAATTCTGTATTCAAATTCTGCATGAATAACGGCCGTTTTTCGTTTTGTTTATATGGGCGGTTAGTGATATAGAATTTATTGAGGCAGGTATATGTTTGACCTATCTCAATTGTCGCGGGATTATATAGTAAGTTTATGCCTCAATAAAACCCCTGGAGGAATTAATTTGTGAATTAATTTTGCTTATTTTAGAGTTATATGATGAAATCGAGGTGACTTAATTATAAGTTATTGATATATATGATTATAAGTTGTTTTCAATAGTGTATACACTTGGTCTGATTGTTTGGTTTTAAAAATAAAAAATCAGTTTTATCATTAAATTTATTAATCAGGGGGCGAGTTTATGACGGAAAGCTACAGGATTCAGTCCCGTTCAGTATTTTTCGACGGCTTTGACGGCAGCCGACTGGCGGGGACGCTGGATTTTCCCTCTGAAATCACACCTTCGCAGTATGCGATTATCAGCCACTGTTTTACCTGTACACGGCAAACAATTACTACAGCAAGATTAAGCCGGGGCCTGGCGCAGGCGGGTATAGCCGTGCTGAGGTTTGATTTTACCGGCCTGGGAGAAAGTGAGGGCGCTTTTGCTGACAGTAATTTCAGCAGTATGGTTAAAGACATAGAGTGTGCAGCGGGTTTTCTTGCCGAACATTACCAGGCTGCAAGTTTGCTACTAGGGCATAGCATGGGGGGGACGGCGAGTCTGCTGGCCTCACAAACGGGTTTTGGCGCCTTAGCTCAGGTGCGCAGGCTTGTGACCCTGGCATCCCCAGCGTACCCAGCGCATGTACTGCATCATTTTGGCTCGGTGATGCAGTCCCTCGAGCAGGGAGAGGCTGCAGAGATTATGGTGGCAGGGCAGGCATATCCGATTAAACCGAGTTTTGTTGAAGATGTGCGTAACTTCGATATGAAAGCCAGTATGTCATCCTGTGAAATCCCCGTTATGGCAGTAAGAGCTGGAAACGATGCGCTAATAGGTCCTGAGGCGGCAGAGCAGGTGCTCGAATTAACTCAGGGTGAAAAAAAACTGTTACAGATTGATGGGGCCGATCATTTGTTTAGTGACAGAAAACATGCCGCAGAATTGTTGTCAGGGGTAGAGTCCTGGGTGGCAGGTTAACCACTGTCAGTCTTACAACTATAAAAACAGGCGCTTGTAAGAGGGGGCATGTAAACATTAGCTGGTGTTGAATCATGGATGTGGTTCGATCAGTTTATAAAACTTTTTTTTGATGGTTTTGTCTATACTCAATAAATAATTTTAACTCATGTTAGCAACTTTTTGTGCGCGACATATTTCAGGACATACTCATGGTAGAAGTAAAAACGTTTTTTGATAAACAAACATATACCTTTACACATCTGGTGTTTGATCCGTTAAGTAAAGATGCGGTTGTGTTTGATCCAGTGTTAGATCTGGATGGTATCGGCTGGCGAACCTATACAGATAGTCTGAAAACATTAGACGGGTTTATCAACCAGAACAAGTTAAAGCTGCATTATGTACTGGATACGCATATACATGCAGATCATCTGAGTGGGATGCAGTTTCTCAAAGAAAAATATAAAGTACCTCTGGTCATCAATGCGGCGATAACGATAGTGCAAAATACGTTTAAGGATGTATTTAATCTGGGCGATAACTTTGACACCAAGGGCAGCGATTTTGATGTGCTGGTTAAAGATGGTGATCAGCTTAAGGCCGGTAGCATTACAATTGATGTGTTGCACACGCCTGGGCATACACCAGCATGCACAACATATAAAATAGAAGATAATATTTTTACCGGCGATGTTTTGTTTGTTCCCAGTATTGGTACCGGGCGTTGTGATTTTCCAAAAGGCAGCGCAAGGGATCTGTATCAGTCAGTGACAAAAAAACTATACACCCTGCCGGATGAAACCAAAGTTTTCCCCGCCCATGATTATCCTGATGGAAGAGAGCTTCAAACACATACAACCATCGGTGAAAGCAAGGCATCAAATGTTGATTTACCCGCTTCTAGAAGCGAAGATGACTATGTTGCATTTATGGAGGAGAGAGACAGTAAGCTTCCACTGCCTCGGTTAATTTATCAGAGTGTGCAGGTAAACTTAACTGCGGGGAAATTGCCAGAAAAAGAAACTAACGGACAGCATTATTTAAAAATACCTATTTATAATGACTAAAATTTTTCAGTATCTTTTGCTTGGGGTCAGAGCGTAGAAAAGCAACGGTCTGACCCCGGGTTAAGGAACTAGTTAGAGGGAAGTTAATAATCCTGACGACTGGAATTAGCCAACCAGTCTTCAAAACTTTTATTCGATAACTCATCCGGTATATGTTCGATTAAAATACTTCTCTGCTGATAAGGTTTTGCCAGTTCATCATAAATAAACTGGTCATCAAATCCGGCGGCTTGTGCATCCTGAGCAGTGGCGGCATAAAACAGTTTTGGGATGCGTGCCCAGTAGATAGCGGACAAACACATCGGGCAAGGTTCACAGCTGGAGTAGATTATGCAGTCTTTTAGCTGGTAATCGTTAAGTGTTTTGCACGCATTTCTAATAGCAATTATTTCCGCATGAGCGGATGGGTCGCAGGTTTCAGTAACCTGGTTTTTGCCTTCGCCAATAATTTTCCCATCTCGAACCACAACGGCTCCAAAAGGGCCGCCCTGTTGGCTAGCCGATTGAATAGCCAGTTTAACTGCGTGGCGTAAAAATTTCTGGTGCTCAGTTGATTGCGGATTGGGCATGGTAATTAAAAGTACACTGAAAAAATAAATTCAGGTGATGTTGAATTTATGTTCGAATTTGGCGATTTCAAGCACCTGTCTTGTGTATTCGCTACATTTGCTTAGATTGATGCGCGAGTCAGCGAAGTGTTCATCGAGAAGTAAAAGCATTCCCAGTGCAGAGGAGTCAATATAATCGGTATTTTGTAAGTCAACTGACACTTGGCTAACACTTTTGGGGTCAATGTCTTTATAGGCATCTCTAAATGCATTATGTTCAGAAAAATTAAAAGGGCCGTTAATTGAAATCAAAAGTGTTTTATTTTCGCTGTTAAATTGTTGAGTTACTGGCATGCTGCGGGCTCTCCTGGCTCAATGGCGTGTTGTTGAAGTGCTCGGCTGAGAATTAGCAGCAAAAAGATTTTCGATATCAACACTATCGAAATTGTATTGTGCGTTACAAAATTCGCAGTCAACCTGTATTTTGCCCTGCTCCTCAATAATACTTTTTGCCTCCGCATGCCCCAGAGATAATATCATCTGAGAAATACGCTGGCTTGAACAGCCACAGCGAAAGCTCAGGGGTGAAGGCTCAAATAAGCGCACATCATCTTCATGAAATAAGCGGTGAAGTATATCCTTCGTTTGCAGAGATAATAGTTCATCCTTGCTGAGTGTGCTAGCCAGCTGTTCTGCGTGATTCCAGTTTTCCTCGTCCTGTTCTGGATTAGAGTGCGTTTCTACTTCAGTATCGGGTAGTTCCTGAATCAGGAACCCAACACAGCTTTGTTTATCAGATGCTAGCCAAAGGCGCGTATTTAATTGTTCAGACTGCCTGAAGTAATTTTCAATAGCATCTTTAATGTGTTCACCATCTAGTGCAATAATTCCCTGGTAAGGTTCGCCTCTGGGTTGCTCTATGGTCATTACCATCTGTGCATTGCCAAAAATTGCATTTAGATTTTGTTCAGGAACTTCTTTGCTCCAGCGCGCAAGTCCTCGCAGGGTGCCATCGGAAGTCGCCTGAACAACCAGTAAATGTAATGGGCCATCACCGCGAATCTGTAAAATTAACGAGCCTTCGAATTTGATGGTGGCAGATAATAAGGCGCAGGCGGCAAAAGCTTCACCTAAAAGATTGCGTACATTTTTTGGGTAATCATAACGCTCGAGTACGGCTTTCCATGATGCATTTAAATGCACCATTTCGCCGCGTACACGGGTGTTCTCGATAATAAAACGGTGTAACTGGTCGTTGTCTGACATGCTTAACCGCTTAACTTGTCTTTTAAAATTTTGTTAACCTGAGCTGGGTTGGCCTTGCCCTGTGAAGCTTTCATTACCTGACCAACGAAATACCCCAGTAACTGTTCTTTACCTGCACGGTATTGCTCTAACTGATTCGGGCTTTTACTTATCACTTCGTCAATGATCGCTTCAATCGCTGAGTCATCGGTAATTTGCCCACCCCCCATCTTATCGATGATCTCGTCAACACTGCCTTCACTTTTCCACAGGCCATTAAATACGTCTTTAGCCATTTTTCCAGAAATGGTTTTATCTTCGATGCGTTTTAACATGGCGGCTAAATCTGCTGCGGATACCGGGCATTGTTCAATGCTGAGGTCTTCTTTGTTTAAGCGTGCAGACACATCACCAATCATCCAGTTAGTTGCCAGTTTTGCATCAACCGACTGTTTAACCACGTCTTCAAAATAATTGGAAAGCTCTCGCGATGCGGTTAATACGCCGGCATCGTAATCACTTAAACCCAGCTCACTTACAAAACGTGCGGCTTTTTCTGCTGGAAGTTCCGGTAGTGTGCTGCGTACCTCTTCAAGATAAGCTTCATCGATAATTACGGGTAGAAGATCGGGGTCAGGGAAGTAGCGATAATCATTGGCTTCTTCTTTTGAGCGCATTGAACGGGTTTCATGTTTATCCGCATCGTACAAGCGCGTTTCCTGAACTACTTCACCGCCGTCTTCTATAACATCAATCTGGCGTTCTACTTCGAGGTTTATTGCGCGTTCAACAAAACGGAAGGAGTTTATATTTTTTAGCTCAGCACGGGTGCCAAATTCTTTCTGGCCTTTAGGCCGAACTGATACGTTTGCATCACAACGGAAAGAACCTTCTGCCATATTGCCGTCGCAGATTTCCAGGTACTGAACCAGTGAATGAATTTTTCGCATATAGGCTACGGCTTCTTTCGCAGAACGCATATCCGGCTCAGAAACAATTTCTAACAGAGGTGTGCCTGCGCGGTTTAAATCAACACCGGTCATGCCATGGTAATCCTCATGTAAGGATTTACCTGCATCTTCTTCCAGGTGAGCGCGGGTTATGCCCACTGTTTTTTTGCTGCCGTCTTCAAGTTCAATATCAATCTGGCCTTCAGCCACAATCGGTAAATCCATCTGTGATATTTGATAACCTTTAGGCAGGTCAGGGTAAAAATAATTTTTACGCGCAAATATTGATTTCTTGTTTACACGTGAACCTGTAGCCAGGCCAAACTTTGCAGCCATACGAATCGCTTCAGCGTTTACCACGGGCAGAACACCGGGTAAGCCTAAATCTACCGCACAGGCCTGAGTATTTGGTTCGGCACCATAAGCCGTAGAAGCAGATGAAAATATTTTGCTTTTAGTGCGTAGTTGCGCATGTATTTCTAAACCGATTACGGTTTCCCATTCCATAAGAATGCCTCTTGTTAAATTACTTTTGCCACAGAGACGCTGAGGTACAGAGTTTGTTTTAGGTTAAATACTAAAAGCATCTTTTCTCTGTGAGCTCTGCGTCTCTGTGGCAATAAATTAGTTTCAATATTATTTAAACGCTTCTGGTATCTGACTATGCCAGTCAGTTTTCTGCTGGTACTGATGCGCCACGTTTAATAAACGGCTTTCATCAAAGTGATTGCCAATAATTTGCAGACCTACCGGCATATTATTACTAAAACCTGCGGGCACACTCATGCCCGGTAAACCGGCAAGGTTAACTGCGATGGTGTAGATATCCGATAAATACATTGAAATCGGATCATCAGATTTCTCACCAACATTAAAGGCGGTTTCGGGTGCGGATGGCCCCATGATTACATCAACCTGCTCAAAGGCTTTGGTAAAATCATCAGAAATCATGCGGCGTAACTGTTGTGCCTTAATGTAATAGGCGTCGTAATAACCCGCAGAAAGCGCATAAGTTCCCACCAGAATTCGGCGTTTAACTTCGTCACCAAAACCTTCACCCCGTGAACGTTTATACAGGTCTTCAAGATCCTGCGGGTCTTCACAGCGGTGGCCGAAACGCACACCATCAAAACGTGACAGGTTGGACGAGCACTCAGCTGGAGCCACAACATAATAGACCGGCACCGCAAGGTGTGTGTTGGGTAAACTGATCTCTTTAATTTCAGCGCCCATGGCTTTGTATTCTTCAATGGCCTTTTGTACAACCGTATTAATTTCGTCGCTCAAACCCTCACCAAAGTACTCTTTAGGCAAACCTATTTTTAAACCTTTTAGTGGTTTGTTTAAATCTGCTGTGTAGTCCGGCACATCTTTTTCTAACGAGGTTGAGTCTTTAGGGTCAAAACCCGACATGGCATTTAATAACAGCGCACAATCCTCAGCGCTCTGTGCCATGGGGCCGGCCTGGTCCAGGCTGGATGCAAAAGCGATCATGCCATAGCGAGATACACGGCCGTAAGTGGGTTTTAATCCGGTGATGCCACAGAAAGAGGCTGGCTGGCGAATTGAGCCGCCGGTATCTGTGCCGGTTGCCGCCGGAGCTAAACGAGCAGCAACCGATGCAGCTGAGCCGCCTGAAGATCCACCGGGAACCGCTTTGGTATTCCACGGGTTTTTAACCGCACCATAAAAACTGGTTTCATTGGATGAGCCCATCGCGAACTCATCCATATTGGTTTTACCCAGCATGATCACCCCGGCCTGCTGCATTTTTTCAACAACTGTTGCGTCATAAGGTGATTCAAAATTATCCAGCATTTTAGAACCACAGGAAGTTTTGACACCTTTGGTGCAGAAAATATCCTTGTGGGCAACAGGCACCCCGGTGAGAGGGCCTGCATTACCGGCTTTGCGGCAAGCGTCTGCTTCAGCTGCCGCTTTAAGGGCCTGCTCTTCGGTAATGGTGATAAAACTGTTGATTTCACCATCGTGGTCTTTAATGCGCTTTAAAAAATGTTCGGTGAGTTGCACTGAGGTAACTTCACCTGCTTCGAGCATGGCTGATAATTGACTCAGTGTTTTAGTGTGATACATGCCTGTTCGTCTCTGTTGGCTATAACTTAATAGAAAAATCTAATACAATCGGCTGGAATGATTTGCAAGCATGCGTATCACTCAATAACTTTAGGTACCAGATATAAACCATCTTCAGTTTTAGGTGCAATTTTCTGAAAATTCTCACGCTGGTTTTCTTCCAGTACTTCATCTGCCCGTAAACGTTGTGCTACATCCATCGGGTGAGCCATGGGCTGCACATCTGTGGTGTCCACGGCGTTCATTTGATCAACCAGATCCAGGATGCTGGTGAGGCTACTGGCATATCCCTCGATATTTTTTTCTTCAATATCAAGGCGCGCAAGGTGTGCAATTTTTTTCACATCATCGGCTTCCAATGACATAGGTTTCTCCGTGAATATCGTAGCCGGGTTTCGACAACGAGTGATATGTTTGTATGGCAAATGGCGGATTTTAACCGCTGGACTCCCTCTGATTGAGAGAATTTATATTCCGAAAATGCCAAATGTACTAAAAACCGCGCAAAATTAGCATATTATGTGATCTGAAACCACCTGTAAGCTTGCTCTAATCTTCTCTCATTGATAGAGTACCGCTAGTTTTCTACTGAGGTCTACGCAATACCTTAGACTTTATCAATTAAATATGAAAAATATAACGAGTTAATACACGAATGTTTCTAAAACGCTTTCGCGGCATGTTTTCCAACGACCTTTCTATTGACCTTGGAACAGCCAACACGCTGATCTATGCCCGTGGTAAAGGTATTGTACTTGATGAGCCCTCGGTTGTGTCCATCCGACAGGATCGAGGCGTGGGTGGAGCCAAGGCAATTGAAGCCTATGGTCATGAAGCCAAGCGCATGCTGGGTCGTACACCATTAAACATTACCGCTATTCGTCCGATGCGTGACGGTGTTATTGCCGACTTCCATGTGACAGAAAAAATGTTGCAGCACTTTATCCGTAAGGTGCATGAAAGTGCAATGTTACGCCCGAGTCCCCGAGTGCTGATTTGTGTGCCCTGTGGTGCAACCCAGGTAGAGCGCCGCGCGATTAAAGAGTCTGCTGCCGGTGCAGGTGCCCGTAAAGTGTATTTAATCGAAGAACCGATGGCTGCTGCGATTGGTGCGGGAATGCCGGTAGATGAACCCCGTGGTTCGATGGTGCTGGATATCGGTGGTGGAACCTCTGAAGTGGCGGTTATCTCACTCAATGGTATTGTGTACTCCGCTTCTGTACGTATCGGTGGTGATACCTTTGATGAGAGTATTATGTCTTATGTGCGCAGAAACTACGGCACATTGATTGGTGAGGCCACCGCTGAGCGAATTAAACATCAAATTGGCTCGGCTTACCCGGGTAAAGAATTATTAGAAATTGAAGTGAAGGGGCGTAACCTGTCTGAAGGTATCCCAAGAAGCTTTACGCTTAATAGTAATGAAATATTAGAAGCCCTTCAGGAGCCGTTACACGGTATTGTGAGTGCGGTTAAAACCGCTCTGGAACAAACGCCTCCAGAACTGGGTGCCGATGTGGCTGAGCGGGGTATTGTATTGACTGGCGGTGGTTCGTTATTACGTGATTTAGATCGTCTGTTAATGGAAGAAACCGGGTTACCGGTGATTATGGCGGAAGAGCCTTTGACCTGTGTTGCACGTGGCGGCGGTCGAGTACTAGAACTAATAGACGAGCATGGCGGAGATTTTTTCGCAGTAGAATAAATAATACCTTAGCTTGTTTCTGTGTGGTCCCGTGGCTGCGTTGGGAAATGGACACTTACCTTTGTAAGCTCACATTTCTCGCCTTGCCACAGAACCACACAGAAACAATCTAAGGCATTATTACAGTATTGTGCTTTGTGTGGGGCTGTGGCTGCGTTGGAAAATGGATATTTACACTTGTAAACTCACATTTTTCGCTTTGATCTGGCGTTTAACGGGAGGCAACCTGAGCAGTTATTGCAGTACTGGATTGGTGCGACTCTGTCGTTAAGCGAAAACATTAGAATAATTAAACGGATGTATTCGTCATCCCCGCATGCTTGTGGCGGGGATCCAGTGACATTAGTGTTTGTATATTGATGCAATAATAAAATCATGCCAGGGCAAAAAATGGCTTGATGATTGTGAAAACACAGGCCCATTGCGGCATTAAAAAATAGAGTTTATTCGCTGAAATTAGGCAAATCTGGTTATGTAAACCTGTACTCGCTTTGCCCCTGAGCTTCTTTGTAGTACATTCTCTTTCATAAAATTATAATTCGAGAAGCTAATATGTTCTTCAATATCATGAGCTTACTATCTCCTAACAAACACCGGGTTCAGTCTTAAGCTCTATGCAGCCGTTATTTTTACAAGGGCCATCAATAACCCTGCGCACGATTATTCTGGTGCTGATATCTATTGCTGTGATGGTCGCTGATCACCGTTGGCGTGCTCTGGAAACGGTGCGTGGCAGTATTGAAAGTTATATTGTTTATCCGCTTCGTTATACGATTAATTTACCCTCGCAGTTTTTTAGCTGGACAGATAAGTCCCTTAGCTCCCATGAGTTATTGCTCGATGAAAACCGTAAGTTACATGAGCAGCAGTTGCGTGCACAGGTGAGTCTGCAAAAACTCAGTGTGCTGGAAAAAGAAAATGCTCGTTTGCGTAAAATGCTCTCTGCCAGGCCCAAGTTGGGCGAGCTGGTGCTGGTGGCAGAAATACTTTCTATCGACCTGGATCCGTTTAAACAGCAGGTAATTTTAAATAAGGGAGCCAGTAAAGATTTATATATTGGCCAACCCATCATCGATGCCTGGGGTGTGATGGGCCAGGTGGTGCACCTCGGTGAGCGTTCATCAACCGCTTTGCTGATATCTGATCCAAGTCATGCGATACCGGTTCAGGTAAATCGCAGTGGGCTTCGCAGCACCGCCTTTGGCACCGGTAACTCGCAATTGCTGGAGTTACGCTATATTCCGCACAATGCCGATCTTGAGATTGGTGACCAAATTTACACCTCAGGTTTAGGCGGGCGGTTTCCGCCAAATTATCCGGTTGGGCGAATTGTTTCGATTGAGCGTCCGGCTGGAGAGTCGTTTGCAACGGTTATTGCTGAGCCCATGGCGCACCTCGATCGATCTCGAGAGGTTTTACTGGTTTGGCACAATCCGCCGGTTAAAGATGTATTGACAGATGAGCAAATAGAGCAGGCATCGCAGAAAGAGGGTGATAATGGTAACAACTAAATGTTTCCGAATTGTTGTACCAACGCTCACAGTCGCTTTAATGCTGCATATGTGGCCATTACCTGAATGGCTTGAGTATGCTCGTCCCGAATGGATGACTCTGGTATTGCTTTACTGGGCCCTGGCGATGCCAGAGCAGGTCGGAGTAACCATCGCCTGGTTCGCGGGTTTGCTGATTGATGTAACCCAGGGTGCCATATTAGGGCAGCATGCGGTTGGCCTGGTGATTATCGTGTATGTTGTCCAACTTGAATATCAACGCATCAGGGTGTTTTCACTGGCTCAACAGGCACTGGTTGTTTTCTTATTACTGATCATTAAACAGGTTCTGACCTTATGGGTAACCGGTATTGTGGGGCAGGCACCAGATTTATCACTGTATTTTTTACCCAGTCTGGTTGGCGCAATGATATGGCCCTGGCTGTTTTTGCTGCTGCGTGATTTGCGGCGACGCTTTACTCAGTCTAATCGGTTTTAGATTTACTTTGTAGATCTCTTGATGGTGTCACCACAGGGGACAGAGCTCAAAAAGCGGAGGTCTGTCACCGAGTGTGGGAAGCTGTGATTCGGAGTTCTAGCTAGATGTAGAAAAACTCTGCGCCTTAGTGTCTCTGTGGCAAAGTTTTTATTTTGAGATTTAATCAACCGGCACGGTTCGTTCGCTTGCCCAGTGACGCAGTTGAGCAATTTGCTCTTTCATCACCACCGATAATGGCCGTGTAGTATTAATTTCATCTAACATGATCTGGGTATCAATCGGCTGGCCTTTTCCATGGCAGGAGTAAACCGCGGAGACCACCGCTTGCTCAATTTCTGAGCCGGAGAAACCTTCGCTGGCGCTGGATAACTGATCAAAATCAATTTGTGAATAAGCAATGTCTCGCTTGTCGAAGTGTATTTTGAAAATATTCTCTCGGCTATCCGCTTTGGGTAAATCAACAAAAAATATCTCATCCAGGCGCCCCTTGCGGATAAGCTCCGGTGGTAAGGCGTCAATCTGGTTAGCTGTGGCAACGATAAAGACTCGGGATTTTTTTTCTGCCATCCAGGTGAGTAAAGTGCCAAGCAATCGTTTTGATGTGCCCTGATCATCACTGCCTGCAGCGATGCCTTTTTCCAGTTCGTCTATCCATAATACGCAAGGCGACATGACCTCGGCGGTTTGCAGGGCGATGCGCATGTTTTTCTCTGTCTCACCGACATACTTGTCATAGAGGCGACCAAAATCCATGCGTAGTAGAGGGATGCCCCAGATGCCCGCAACAGCCTTTGCCGCCAGGCTTTTTCCGCAACCCTGAACGCCCAGTAACAAAATACCTTTCGGGATTTCCAGTTTTGGGCCCCTGGTTGAGAGGTTGGAGTCTTCTGTAAAAATAGACTGACGCTGGCTTAACCAGAGTTTTAGCTTTTCCATGCCGCCCAGCTCTTTAAAGTGCGCGGTTTCATATTCGAAGGCCAGCACATCATCCTGGTTGAGAAGCTGGTATTTTGCCTGCATTACTTCGGGCAAATCCGATTCGGTTATTGCGCCATCGTCAATGATGGTGTTACGAACCAGCCGTTTTGAATCTCGGTAAGTCAGCCCGGAGAGGTTTTGAATGAGTCTATCCAGGGTTGCGCGATCTGTACGAACCCGTTGTTTTTGTGTGTTTTGCCACTGCCTGGCTTCATTTTTAATTAGCTGCTCTAGTGCTTTTGCATCGGGTAGCTGCAGTGAGAAGCTGGCGGAAAGTGATTTCAGGTTGTCAGGTAAAGTGAGCTCGTGGCTAAGTAAAATGAGTTTGCCTGTGTTTCCATCGAACCCCATGGCGATTTCCTTGAGCAGGCGAATATTTATCGGGTCGGTTAAATAGGGGTCAAAATCTAACAGGATATAAGCAGCCTGAAGTTTGGAGGATTTAATATGTTTGAGTACATCCTGAGGGTCAGATACATGCCGCTGTGGGTCAAGGTTTAAATCCAGTCGTTGCAGGCCTTCGGTGACCGACCACTTAAAGGTGGGTAAATATTGTGATTTTGTTGCCTTGATCACCAGGCTGAGTGCACGATTTTCTTCGTGGGTTTCAATGGAAATTATGGGCACATGTCCGTTGATAAGGAGTTCCAGGTCATGTTTATCTGACATAATTAATTTCCATTGTTTGCTGAATTCAGGGCGAATCAAAAAATACAGGTTTTTTCTCATACCTTCAATGGTTTAAGTAAAACCCGCATGAACTGTGACTGTTTTGTATCTACATAGTCTAGCGCATAATTATTGTGATCAGGCGCGTAATAATTACATCGCTTTTTGCTTGAATATGGAGGTAGACTGCGGCAATCTTATCGATCTGTTTCTTATTTTAAATACGGCAATTATGTTTCCACTTAAACCCGGTTTGTCACAGCATGGTTTTACCTCGACCGAGAGTTATGATCATGCGGTGCAGTGTTTTCTGGCAAACCCAACAGAAAGTATTCGCTGCCTGAATATCGATGGCGACTGTGGGCGTCGACGGACTGCATTTGCCCATGCATTGGCGAATACACTGGAAGCCTCCCAGGTTATTTATTATGAGTTTGGAAAAGATAAGCCGGTACCGCAGATAATTCGTGTGCTGGAAGGTGAAGAGGTGGTAGAAGAGCCGCCGGTGGACGCACTTGATCGAGTGCTTACCGAGGCCTGTGCACAAAGTGAGGCTGAGCATACGGTGCTTATACTCGATCAGCTGCATAAAACCCAGTTTCTTAATCATATTCGTCTGTTTGAGTTTTTACAAACAGGAAAGTGGCGTTACAGCGATGTTCAATATCAGGCTAATATGTTGAATTTGCATGTTTTTCTGATATCCGACGAGGCTCTTTATCACTCCCTGCAAAGCAGTGCTTTTCGCATATGGATTAATGATTCTAATAAAGCATCGTTAAGGGTGAGTGCAGCTGACCTGGGTCTGCAAGAGGGTGAATGCAGCTGGCTCAATGCGCTGGAAATATTACTTAATAAACTAAAGCTGTCACCAACGCTTGAAGAGTATCAGCGCCTGGCATTTGATATTGAGCAGCATGTGCGCAGTGAGCAACAGCTAAAAGTTTCCCTGTTTGGCTGGCTTGAAAATGTCGATAGAGAGCAGCTCGAAAGTGATGAGTTATTGCCTTATTTACACGATGTTTTGCAGGCGATTCAGCAGGGTCTTGATGTGCATGAGGAAATAGAAATCAGCAGTGTTTAGAGAGTTAGTTTGCTGTGATTTGCATATCGGTTAAATGCAGGCTGCGCTCAGAAAGGTCCTGGTTTGCTGCTAAGATCCTTGATTAAGTAGGAAAAAGGAGCTTAAATGGTAAATAGCGACTCACGAAATCAACTGATTTGTGATCAGATTAACAGAGGTTATCAGGTCTGAGTATTAGACTGCAGGTATATTCAGGTATTTGGTGGTAGATTTTATGCGTAGTAGTGCCCAGCTTCAACAAGCACATTCACACCCGCGAGATGTAAGCAGTACAGCAAGACTGTTTAGTTTTAATCGTCCGGTGTACATGTCAGATAGTGTCTGGAAAGATTGCGTTGAACTGGAAGATGAAAATGGCAGAATCGCTGATGAACTGGCGGTATTACAGCGCCTCAGGCATGTATTATTTATGGCATCTTCAGCATTGCATGGTCGTGTGATAGATCTGGAATGCGAGTTTAGTATTACTCGTGTTCCCAATGATGGTAAAGCCAGTAAACCAAAGCCGGTTAAGTTAAAGTTGGTGACTCATTCAAACGACCAAAGTCAGCCACAGGTAACTATACAGCACCCAGACGAATAAACGAGCAGTGACTATGTTAGCAGACGACAATACACAGCTAGAGCTCGATCAGAACCCCGATTTACGGGATGTCACCAGCACCGCTCGCCTGTTTAATTTTAGACGCCCTGTGTATATGACCTCTTCTGTGTGGGAAGATTGCGTTGAGCTACACGCCAGTGATGATAGTGGAAGTTATGACGAACTGGCGGTATTGCAGCGACTAAGACATGTATTGTTTATGGCGGCGAGTGCCCTGCATGGGCGGGTTGAAGATCTGGAATATGACTTCAGGGTCTATCGCATCGAAAATGGCTCTCTGCATGGCCAGCGTCAGCCCAAGCCGGTTAATTTACAATTACGCGCTCATAAAGACGAGCAAAATCGCCCGGTAATTACAATCGGGTTCACAGAATAGCCAAATAGCACTTTACCTCCTGTCGGAATCCCCCGTTTTAGTGATAGTGTCGACAGTTCTCCAGGTTGCAGCATCTATAATTACGTTATACATCTTCCGAGAGTGCTGACAAGTTAATAAAACAATGAAAAACACGATCATTAGTCGCTGGTTTAATCATTCACAGGACGTCGTTAATATATCTCAGGTTAAGTTACGTGAAGGCCTGAAAGTTCTTATTGTTGATGACTCACGAACACACCTCTATGCCCTGGAAAAAATGCTCAAAGCCGAAGGTGTGAAAACCTATACCGCAGAAAATGGTAAGCAGGGCATTTTAATGACCCGGCGCATTAAGCCGGATCTTGTGCTGATGGATATAGTGATGCCTGAAATCAATGGCTTTCAGGCGACCCGTTATCTTAGTCGGCAGGAAGATACGGCGCATATTCCCATTGTTATTATTAGTGGTTCTGATCAGGAGTCTGATAAGGCCTGGGGGATTAAACTGGGTGCAAAAGGCTATTTGCACAAGCCGGTAGATAAAACGCTGTTATTAGAAATTATTAGCCGCTGGACTGCGGAAGTCGGCGTTGATAAAAGCCAGTCTAAGCCGATAAAAAAGGCCGAATCGGGCCATAATGATAGCTGGGTTGAAGCGGGATAGATTAAACAGATAGTTAATACAATAGACTTTTGCCACAGAGGCACAGAGAACACAGAGTTTTTGATTGTTGCGGCTACGCCGCAAATATAACAATAGCTTTTCTCTGCGACCTCCGTGCCTCTGCGGCAAAAGCTTTAAGTTTTTTCTTTATGTTAAATATAATAAGCCGAAGTCGTCATGACTTTAGACATCGCCCCCATTAACTTTTTAACTGGCCAGGGCAGTTCCGCACCCCCGCCTTCTAATGCCAGTGTTGCGTGGTGGGCTTCATCAATTTTCATCTGAGATAAAATCGCTTCACTACGTGCATCATTCTCGGGTAGCTTTTTCAGGTGGCTGTCCAGGTGTTTAATGACCTGATGTTCGGTTTCGGCCACAAACCCCAGGCTCCATTTATCCCCCAGCAGGCCAGCAATAGCACCAATGGCAAATGAGCCGCCATACCAGATTGGGTTGAGCAGGCTTTTATTGCTACAAAGTTCGTTGAGGCGTTGTTCGGTCCAGGCCAGATGGTCATTTTCTTCTTCAGCCGCACGCTGCATGCTTTCACGCACTTCATCCAGGCTGGCGGTGAGGGCCTGGCCCTGGTAAAGTGCCTGGGCGGAAACCTCTCCAGAATGGTTAACTCGCATCAGACTCGCCGATAACTTTCGCTCGCTTTCACTCAGAGGAGTCTCGTCAATATGGTTTGACGGGTTGTCGCGTTCGGTAATTGCAGGTTTGCCAAATATGGTGCGCAATGCATGGTCTGATTGCATAATAAACTGATCTACAGGGCTTAAATGTCTCATGGTGTCACATATCTTTATTGGTTAGCTGGCGAACCAGCAAACTGACCGGGTGAAGTATTTCAATATCTGGATTATACGCAGATATGGCTGATTTAATATGCACAGAGCAGCCGCTGTTGTCACTCAGAAACAACTTTGTTTGTGATAAATCAAAACTGCCAAGTTTCTGTTCTAACAAACGTTTACCCTGCTCTGGGTAGTCGATTGCCTGAAGGCCTCCTGCGCCACAGCACAGTGTGGGTTGTGCTGAGTGCATGAACTGGATGCCTGGAATGTGGGAAAGTAGTTGCTGATTGATGCCGTTTAATTTGAGCATATTACGCTGGCTACAGCTTTCATGTAGAGCCACGGGGTCAGGGCAGGCATTAAAGCTAAGTGGGTGCTCGTTTAGTTGCTGATTGATGAAAGCCCGAATATCAATAAAGGGAATATCTTTTAAAGCCTGTAATGTGGCACCACAGGCAGGGCTGAAAAAAATTACTGCCTGCAAGCTCTGTTGTTGCCAGAATGCCAAATTATCCCTTAGCAGCGACTGTGCCACGTTCTGCTGGCCATTGTGCTGATGCATGGCTCCACAACAGGCTTGCTGGCCGGGGATCGATACATCAAAGCCAAGGTGGTTTAATAGTTGCGTGGCATCTATTAATGTCTGGCTATCCTGTTGTTTGCCGGTGCAGCCGGTAAATAAAGCAACGCGCCCCCTGGATGCTGGCAGTTTTGCCGGATAAAAATCCTTAAGCTGAACCGAGGTCTTCTCTATTAAATGAGAAGGGATACCGGTTATTGCTGAGGTGGCTTTTAAAAGATTTTTTACAAGTGTGCTGCTGGCAATAGAGCTGAGTTTTTCAAGCCCATCAGGTTTTGCCGATTGTTTAAGTATTTGTCGGCTACTAAATCTTTTAGGGATTAATTCGTAGTGGAGCTGTCTAAAGTTGTCTATCAGCTTGCCATAGGGAACCCTGGAAGGGCATATGGTTTCGCAGTTAAGGCAGCCAAGGCAGTGATCAATGTGAAGAAGTGCTTTTGGGCTGGCCTCAATTCGGCCTTTTTCAATCGACTGCATCAATGCAATACGTCCACGTGGCGATTCGGTTTCAGTCTGGTAAAGCTGGTAGGTTGGGCAGTGGGGCAGGCACATGCCGCACATTACACACAAATCGGAGTCAGATAGTATTGATGGCTTATTCATTAATTGCAATCTTATCATTGTATAATATTGCGTGAAGCCTGAATTAAGCGCTGAAACGGTTTAAGTTTTTATTACCTGTTTAAAACACAGATGAGGAGTTGCATGTCTTATTACAGTCACCATGTTTTTTTCTGCACAAATAAGCGAGATGATGGTCGCAAGTGTTGTGAGCAGGGCGGGGCCAGTCAGTTGAGGGCTTATGCCAAAGCAAAGATTAAGAAACTCGGCATATCCGGTAAAGGGCAGATGAGAATGAATACCGCAGGTTGCCTGGATCGTTGTGGTCAGGGGCCTGTGATGGTGGTTTACCCAGAAGAAACCTGGTACCGCTATGAAACGCAAGCGGATATTGATGAAATCATTGAGAGTCATCTTTTAAATGGAAATAAAGTTAGTCGGTTGTTATTAGATAAATAAAAAAATAAATTCCATGTTCTGCTCTTTGAAGCAGTAACCAGGGCGAGTTAAGGGCTGAGGCGCTTCTCCCCCGGGGAAAGAACTTTAGTTCTGTCCCCTGTGTTAATAACCACAGAGGTCGGGAACCGTCATCTTGAATATTCTAAAACTCTAAGTGGCCCTGCCACTGGCAGGGCAGCTTCTTTACTAAATCAAATATTTGATTAAAAAGTGCTTGACCAGTTATGTACCTCTATATTAGAATTTGCTTATCTTATGAAGTGCTAACAGAGCTTAGTTTCATATTTAGTGACTCCTCCATCCTCTTTGATGGTATTTTTTGAGCGTAGCATCCCCTGCTACGCTTTTTTTTTTGTCCATTTAAGATGTTGATGGC
>Ga0316204_10006310_pt1 | contig 18348 bp, 12 predicted proteins | sample 6monrhotite_MG_2_FD_205661 | JGI IMG/M metagenome (GOLD analysis project Ga0316204, IMG submission 205661) | Microbial mat bacterial communities from mineral coupon in-situ incubated in ocean water Damariscotta River, Maine, United States -... | ecosystem: Environmental > Aquatic > Marine >... | reverse complement strand
TCCGCTTGGACTTGCGCGAGGTGCTCCCGCACCACCTTGTCGATCTGCTCGGACAGGCTGCCAGTCTTCATCCCTCCAGCGTCTGGGCCTCGCCGCTCTTCTTCAACCCCTGGCCTGAACGGTTACTGCGGCGGTGTCTTTGCGGACACCGAACAGCTTGAACCCGATCTGCTCGCCACCGTTGTCCGTCGCGCGGACGAGACGCGTCTGCTCGAGGAGCGGTGAGTCCTGGCCGTCCGCGCCGAAGAAGATGCTCCGGCTCACCGAGCAGGTACCCGCGCTGCACTCGACTGAACTTGGGTCCCACTCGACGGGTACACATGCACCGTTGCGGAGTTCCGTGCCCAGGCCGCAGCGACGGCCACTGAGGGCGGATGCTGCTGCTGCGGCGATGGCCAACTTGGCGTCCGCGATGGCCAACTTGGCGTCCGCGGCGGCCAGGAGGTCTCCCCGGCCGCCGGCGGAAACCTCAGCACACGTGGGTCCGATGACGAACGAGCTGTCGGGGTCCGAGGTGCCGACCCCAGCGCCGAAGCTCCCGTCACCGTTGCGGAGCCAGAGCATCTCATCGGCCGAGATCGCGAATGTCTTGCTCTCTCCCGCATCCAGCCGATGGGTTCGGGCATCGAGACTGGGTTTCTCCCGCGGGCCCATGGAGAATTCGACCCAGCCGCTACACTCGTTGATGACGTTCACATCGATGGCTGGCGCGGTGGCGGCGGTGGCCTCGGTACGAGAGGGGTCGTCGTGGTCTTGGCCCGATTCCCGCAACGATCCGATCGTTCCAATCGTTGCGAGCAGCGCGAGAGAAAACGCGGCGACCGAGGTCCCGACCAATCGCCTTCTCAAACCCGATCTCTTGCTCGCCGTCGCGGCCACTGGAGCCCCGCGGAGGCGGTCTGACAGCGCGTGCATGGAGGAGAACCTCTGCTGTGGATCGTGGGCCAACCCGCGTTCGATGACCGCCTGTGCGGCGTCGAGTTCGTGCCGCGGGAGTGTGGCGCGCGGCTCCTGTTCGAACAGCGTCGCTCGACCGCTGAGGACGGAGGCCGCCAGCTCGGACATCGTTTCGCCTGCGAACGGACGCACGCCCCAGATCGCCTCATGCAGGGCGATGCAGAACGCGAACTGATCTGCCCGACCGTCGACACGCGAGCCCTCGAATTGCTCGGGAGCCATGTAGCTGGGCGTGCCTGCAAGGACACCGGTGCGCGTGATTGCGGGTTCGAGCACCTGCAGCGACTCGGCGGCTCCCTCCACCTCTTGAAGGAGCGGGGCCCCCGGGCTGCGAGCCATGCCAAAGTCGAGCACCCGCACCCGGCCGTCATCACCCACGATCACATTCTCCGGCTTGAAGTCGCGGTGCACGATTCCCGCATCGTGGGCGGCCTGGAGTCCCTGCGCGGCCTGTGCAAACACCTCGATCAGGCTCGGGCCACTGGGATCCTCCAGCCAGGCCTGCAGCGTCCGTCCCTGCACGAACTCCATCGCGACGAAGAGCTGTCCGTCCTCGGTCCCGACCTCATGCACGGTCACGACATTGGGATGGGAGAGCTTGGCCAACGCCTTGGCCTCGATCGTCATGCGGGCGCTGTGGAGCTCATCGCTGCGATGCAACACCTTCACCGCAACCTCGCGGTCCAACGACGGGTCCTGGGCGCGATACACTGTGCCCATCGCTCCGCTCCCAATCCGCGCGAGCACCTTGTAGCGGCCGATGCTGAGCGTCTCGCCCGGGTCGCCGAACATCTGCGCCCGCAGCTGCGCCCGGCGGAACCTCTCACTCAGCGGCGCCTTCCCGCCGAAGTGCGTCGCGAGGAGGCCGACCTCGGGTTCGCCCTCGGAGCCGTTGCCGTTCAAGGTGGGCATGTCTGAGTTCATCATCGCTTGGGGTCGTCGTGCAGGGTCGCCAAGCAATTGGAAAAAGTTGGAGAGTCTCGAAAACGGTACATTAGGGGCCGTGGGCGAGCAGCAGAGCGACCGAGAGCTTCTCGATGCGTGGGCTGGCGGAGAGAACGACGCGGGAGCGGCGCTGTTCGATCGGCACTTCGGGGCGCTCTCCCGCTTCTTCCGCAACAAGGCGGGAGACGTCGCCGACGACCTGATCCAACACAGCTTGCTCGCCTGTCTCGAGGCCCGGGACCGTTTCGAGGGAAAGTCGTCGTTCCGGACCTTCCTGTTCGCGATCGCCCGCAACGTTCTATACGACCACTACCGAGCCAGGCACCGGACTCCACAGTCGCCGGACTTCTCGGTCAGTAGCCTCGCCGAGCTCGCACCATCGGCGTCGAGCATCATCGCTGCGGCGGGTCGCCAACGGTCGCTGTTGGAGGCGCTTCGAAGTATCCCGCTGCAGTTTCAGGTCGTGCTCGAGTTGTCGTTCTGGGAGCGAATGACCGCGGCCGAGATCGGGGAGATCGTCGGGGCGCCGGAAGGCACGGTCCGTACTCGGCTCCGCCGCGCGAAGGAGCTGGTCGCGAAGGAACTCAAGCGGATCGAGAACCTCGGGCTCCCGCTCGAGACCACGATCCATCAGCTCGACGACTGGGCCGCTGCAGTTCGCGACGGCCTGTAGCTCCTGTGACCCTTGCAACAGCCCGAATCGATCTCGCACACACACGTTTGGACCGCAGCCGGGTCCGTCGTTCGCGGCGCGACAGCCTGAGCCCGCGGGCAGATCGTCGGTGGTGCCAGGGCTCGAGCTCGCGGAGGGGTTGGTCGGGTTTGTGGAGGTCTGCGGTCCGCTGCTCGACGCTCCGGACCCGCGAGTACCCCCTCAATCGAAGTGCAGGACGGCGCGCGGGAACGACGGCACGAGCCGAATGCTGCTGGCGTCCGCGCGGTAGCCTGAACCCTCGAGCGCCTGGTTTTCGACAATCTGGAGCGCGTCGGCACCGTAGACGGGAACGCCGACGATGCGGCTGATGGCTTGGATCAGCCGACCACCGTCGGCGGCCGCGAGACAGTGGATCATGTAGATCGCCGCGTCGGGCGCGAGTGCGCCGCGAAGTGTCTCGAGAGCCTGGCGGTGTCGTGGAAGCGTTCGCATGGAGACAGCGTCCTGACCGAAAAAGAGCATGGCCTCAGGCTGCGCTCCGAGGCCGGCGAGTCCATGGTCCTCGAACACAACCTTGCTCGCGAGCTGGCCTCGCTCGCGGGTTCGGGCTACGAGACCGCCGCACATTTCCCGCAGGTTGCGGGCGCCAAAAAAGAGAGAGGGCACCGGAGCCGACTTCGCGCGCTCGCGCAGTCGCTTCACCGCGTCGACCGCTAGATCGGTGATCGGCGGGTCCTTCGAAGTGCCTGCTCGATGTTGTCTCCAACCTTCGTCGATGAGGCCGGAGGGAACCCCGAGTATTCGCTCAGCTTCCCGCTTCGCCGAAGGCATCTTGGGCCCGGCCCCCCAAATCCAATAGAGTGGTCCGCTCATCCGTCGTCTCCAAAGTTCATGTAGATCCCTGCGTGAAGTCGTTCGAGCTCAACCGCACGTCCCGGCCTTGGTCCGACGACCATTCCAGCAATACTGGGCCCACGGCTCCTCGTTCCCCGGGAGGGTGAGCTTCATCTGGCACCACTTCAGCGTGTCCGCCGGCGGGGCGTCGCCAAACGGTGCGAGCCACACCTTCGCCGACTCCCCCGCTCTGAGATCCACCGGGTCGGTCCCATCCCACCGGGTACTCGGCTCGACGAGTCCCTTGTCGGTCTGGCACTCGACCTCGGAGTAGATGCTGCCACCGACGGGGCCGTTGGCGATGAACTCGACCGAGAAGCGGAGCGCTTTGTGTGCCGAGTACCGGCTCGTGGAAAAAGCAGCGTCGACGCCGTTGACCTCGAGCGCATCGAGTCCGTCCGCTTCAGCGAAGGCAGCAGCCGGGAACCCCTTGCAGGGGCCCGTTTCGACGGTGCCTTCGGTCAGGCACGCCGTATGGAACCGGTGCGCGTGCTCGTCACCGTACAGCGTCATGTCCTTGGCCTCGAAGCTGAGCTGGCACGTCGCCTCTTTCAGTGCCAAGTCGGACCACTTGTCGGCGTCGAACACGGTGAACTCGCCGCCGTAGACCTCGCCGGGTTCGAAGTCGAAGGCGCCGCCCTCGAAGCTGTGCGACCCGGACTCCATGTAGTGCTGTTCGCCAACCTTGCAAACCGTGCGGCCGACCACCTCGAGCTCATGGCCCGCGTTGCGCGTTGGCTGCATCTCGAAGTCGACCTCGAGTCCGTCCTCGAGCTTGACGCTCGTGCGGAGCATCTCGAGCCCCGGTTTCGTGGTCTGGGGCAAGCGGATGGTGACCGGCTGCGCGCAGGGGCCGGAGCTCGTCGCGTCGTTGGCGTAGCAGAACGTGCCCAGGGGGGCGTACAAGGCCCCGGAATCGCCGCCGAGACGAAGGTCGATCTGGCACTGGTCGAATGGGACGTCGTCGTGTCCGGAGAAGAAGTCCAGGTCCCAACTGTCGAGTCGGGAGACCTGCACGGAGGCCGTCGAGGTCTCGATGGTTCCTTCGGCATGGCAGCGAGCCTTGCCATGCACGGACAGGCGCTCGGCCTCGGCCGCATCGGGGACGCGAAGATCGATCTTCGCCGACAACGTAGCTCGCCAACCATCCTCCGCGAAGGCCTTGAAGTGCACGAGCGTGGCGTCAGGCTTCTGGACGAGCGGGGCAGCGGGCGAGGACTGCTCTGGCTCCTGTTTGCTCGGAGTTGGAGTTGGAGTTGGAGTTGGAGCTGGAGCGGCCTCGGCTACGACTTCGGCTTCGGATTCGACTTCGGTCTGCTCCGATTCATCTGCGCCGGGCAGCGAGGCGAGTCCGTCGATGTCGCTCGAGAGTGCACACGAGAGTTCCTGGCAGCCGCCGAGCAGGAACAGACCCGCGAGTATCCATGCTCTGGGGTTCGCCGGGGTGCGGTGGATCAGGCGGGGCTCGAGGGACGGTGGGTTGGGCATGGCTCATACGGGAAACACCGGCCTTCCGAGAACTTGCGCCGCTTGAGGAAAAAACGAAGAAAAGACCGCAATCGCCCTAGAAGTCAAAAAGTTGGACCGCGTCATCTGGACGGGTCATGGAGCTCGTTCCAGGCCTCGACGTCGGCCCGTAGCCTTGCGTACGCGGGCTTGGAGGTGAGGGCGAGCACGGCCGCTTGGGCCAGCTCGACGGCTTCCGCGCGGTCGGATGCGGTCGCGTCGGGGCGTTCGAAGGTGGCTCGCGCGAGCAGGAACCTCGCCTCCCCTTGGTCGGCTTCCGTCGCGTGTTCGACGGCGATCGCGCGCGAGAGCAGGCCTCGGGCCGCCTCGAAGTTCCCTGCTTCAAGCTCGACGTGGCCAAGCCGAGTGCACACGTCCGCGGTGTGGAAGTGATCCTCGCCGAAGACTCGGGTGGAGACTTCGAGGGCGCCGGTGGCCAGTCGCCGTGCCGCGTCGAGATTGCCGTCGCGTAGCTCCACCTGCGAGAGCAGCCCGTCGATCAATACAGTCCGTTCTTGTTGGTCTGTGCGGGTGTCCAAGAGCGCCCTCGCTCGGCTCAGAGCGACGCGCGCGGCATCGTTCTTTCCAAGCCCCAGCATGACGCCGCCGAGGTTGGCCAAAATCGGGACTCGCAGCGCGGGACCGTACGCCAGCCCCTCGCCGAGCAAACCATCTGCGCGCTGGAGCGACGCAGCGGCGTCCTCGTAGCGCCCGAGCTCTTTGAGGGCGATCGCCATATTCACTGCCGCCGCAATCGCCTTTGGCGATCGCTCGCCATCGACGGCAATCACGATGCGGAGTGCTTCGCGGCCATGTCGGAACGAGGCCTGGTAGTCGCCGCGGCGAGATGCCCGAACCTGTAGAGCGCGCTCGACACCGCCGATCGCGGGGTGGCTGTCACCGTGCACCGTGAGAAGGATTCGTTGCGCTTCTTGGAGCTGCGCCAGACCATCATCGCCGCCACCATCACGCGTGAAGACCCGATCTGAGTAGGCCAGGAGCACTCCGGCTCGGGACGTCGGGGGATACGTCTCGTCGCCTTCGATGAGTTCGAGAGCCCGCCTGGCTGCATCGACAGCCCGGTCGAGTTCCCCGCGGTCCGCGTAGAACCGGGACGCGTTCGTGAGGGCAAAGGCTTGGAGCTGGTTGGACTCCGCCGCCTCTGCGAGCGCAAGGGCCAAGTCGAACCATCGCTGGGCTTCCTGCGCGCTGCCCGTCTTCGAAGCGAGCTTTCCCAGGAACGTGGCGGTGCGTGACGCATCGCGGTCGAGCCGATGTTCAACGGCGAGTTGATGGGCCCGCAGACTCGCGACGCGTGCCCCTTCGAGGTCTCTTCGGCCCAGGAGAACCCGCGCGCGAACTCGGAGCGTACGGACAAGGATGGGTGGGTAGGAGGCGGTCTGCAGCGCCTGGGAGTGTCGCTCGAGGAGTTCCCACGCGCCGTCGAGATCACTGACCAGCGTTCTCGCGTGTGCCAGACTCAAGACCGGGCCCAGTGTCTCGGCCTCAGCGGCCTCAGCGGGGTCGGTAGGGAGCACGCTGAGTCGTTCCAGTGCCTCGGTGTCAGAGCACAAGGACAAGTTGGGAAGCGCCTCGACGAGCTCGCCTCCGCTCTCGATGTGCGTCTCCTGCGGCGACTCAAACAGCTCGACCATCGCAGCGAGGCCTTGCGCCGCGTGGTTGAAGCAGCGCATGCGAAGGTCGAGCGTGTCGCCGGATTGCTCCCCTTGCTCCGATGCGTGGCAAGTATCCGTCGCGCCTTCGATCCATTGCTCGGCGTAGGCGTCGAGACCCTCGAGGGTGCTGCGCGAAGAAGCCTTGGCGTACGGCAGGTCAGACTCCGCAAACGCAGCTCGGATCCGTTCGCGCGTCCGCGAATCGTAGACCTCGTCTAGCTCTCCGGCGAATGCGGTGCAGGCCGAGGGCTCCGGACTGGCCAGCGCGAAGGCGGCGGCTCCGACCACGAGCCCCGAGCCCGCGACGAGACCGAGCCCCAGCTTGGTGCTCGCGCCGCGCCGCGGCCGGAGCTCATGAATCAAGGCGCGCATGGACGGGAATCGCTCCCCTGGGTCATGCGCCAGGCCTCGAACGAGTGCCCGACGCGCGCGGGGAGGGATGGTGATGTTCTGTGGGGCGGGTGGAATCTCGCCACGCCGAATCGCCACGGTGAGCGCACGTGCGTCCACCCCCACGAAGGGGCGGATCCCGTAGAGCACCTCGTGCATTGTCACGCAGAACGCGAACTGGTCGCTGGCGATGCTCGCCTTCCCCCCCTCGAGAAGCTCGGGTGCCATGTACGCCAGCGTGCCCATGATGGCCCCCGTCTTGGTCAACGAGTCGATCGGAGCACCGCCTCCGGTCGGGATCGTCTGGGTGACCTCCAAGCCCGCGAGTCCAAAGTCGGCGACCTTGGCGTGGTGGCCTGCTCCCACGACTACATTGGACGGCTTGAAGTCGCGATGCAGGACGCCCTGAGCGTGCGCTGCCGCGAGTCCTCGTCCGGCGCCCCGAAGACACTCGAGCACCTCTTGGGTGTTGCGTCCCCGGCTCCACGCGTCGAGGTTGTGACCATCGACGAACTCCATCACGAAGTAGGGGGTGCCGCCGGACTCCCCGACGTCGAAGACCTCCAGCACGTTGGGGTGTCGCAGCTTCCCCAGCGTCACGGCCTCTCGCGCGAATCGATCTTTGGCGGCGCTCGACAGCGCTGAGGGCAGGATCAGCTTGATCGCAACGTCTCGGCTAAGCGAAGGGTCGCGGGCTCGCAGAACGCGCCCCATGGCGCCCCGGCCGATCTCCTCCCGCACCTCGTAGCGACCGACGTGGGTGTCCTCGGACGATTGCGGTTGGCGGTACGTTGCACCTACGACAGCGCTGCAGTCGACGCAGCCGGCGAGGTGCTCTTCAACTCGCTCTCGGTCCGTCACCCCCAGCAGTCCCTCGGCGAAGGCGAGAAGCTGGTCGTCGCTCGGGCAAGGGTGTGCCACCATCGACAATGTGGAGACTATAGCGCGGCCAGCGGACCCACTGGTACGGGTCGTCTGTCTGCGGCTTCACGCATCGAACGACCCCGAATTCGCATCCGTACTGGAGTCCTTGGTCGCGAACGCCATGGAGGTCCACGGCGACTTTGCTCCTGGGCCCGAGACGCTCGCGCGACAGCTCGTTGCCTGCTTGAGCGGGCACGAACGGGACGCATGGTGCGAACACCTCCGCACCCTGAACGCGGCCGATGTTTGGCTGTGTGCTGCGTTGGCGGGGGGCGAAGCCAAGGCGGTTCGTGTCTTCGAGCGACGGCTAGGCCCTGAGATCGACCTCGCACTCGGACGGTTCTCGCTGTTGGAAGACCAGCGAACCGAACTCGCTCAGCGCGTCCGTGTGCGGCTGCTGGTCGCGACCGATGATGGGCCTCCGCGCATCGGTTTGTACCGCGGCTGGGGCAGCTTGGAGGGCTGGACCCGGACGCTCACCGCGAGGCTGGCGCTCAACGAACTCAGAGATCGCAAGAGCACGGTGCCCCTGGACAAGGCGCCCGAACTCTTCGGCGCGAGTCCTGAGTTCGCTGCACTACGTGCCTCGCGGCGCGCAGTGTTCATGCAGGCGCTCAGCGAGGCTTTCCAGTCGCTCGGACATCGTGAACGCGCGCTGCTCCGCCTTCGTTATCTCGAGGGTGTGCAAGCGAACGCGCTTGCCGGGTCGTACGACGTGCACGAGTCGACGATGTCCCGCTGGCTCGCCAGCGCCCGGACGGAGCTGCAAGCACGGTTTGACACCGTGGCCAGAACCCTCGTGCAAGACGATGTGGCGGTGGCCGAGCTGCTCGGGGCAATGCAGAGCCGTTTTGGTCAGAGTCTGCAGCAGCTCTTCGTGTCGGAACTCGCCGACACCACGGAGGCCTGAGTACGCGGCAACCGAGCGGCTCATCCGCTCGTCCATCATTGGCGCCTGAGCCGGCAGCGCCTGGGCATCCGTGCTACACGGCTCGCCGTGGTCGTTCACGTTGAGCCGGTCGAACAGCTGCCCACCGTCAAGCTCACGCTTCTCGCGGGTTTTCTCGGCGCAGGCAAGACCACCCTGCTCAATGCCCTGGTGCGGGCCGAGCACGGTGTTCGTGTTGGCGTCATCGTCAACGACTTCGGCCAGATCAACATCGATGCGGAACTCGTCGCGAGCACGGACGGTGACACCGTCACGCTCGCGAACGGGTGCATCTGCTGCACCATTCGCGACGACCTTCTGCTCACGCTGTTCCGTCTGCTGCACCGCGACGACGCGCCGGAACACGTCATCATCGAGTGCAGTGGGGTGTCGGATCCGGCGGCGGTACTCCGAGGGTTCGAAGAGGCTCGGCTGTACGACATCGTTGACATCGACGCGGTCGTGGTCGTCGTCGATGCCGAGCAGATGATGACGCTCGAGTTTCGTGACGAACCACTGGCACTTCACCAGCTGGCGGTGGCAGATCTGGTCGTGCTCAACAAGGTCGACCTTGTCGATGAGGCGCAGCTGGAGGTCGTCGAGGCCAAGGTGCTCAAGACGGTGCCCGGGGTGCGCGTGCTTCACTCGGTTCGTGGGCAGCTCGAATTCGACCTTCTCCTGGGGACCGGAAAGTTCGACCCCTCCCGGCACCTCCCCGAGCCGGCCGACGTACATGTCCACGAAACTGGACACTCCGGTCCCGACCCTGATCACGACCACGGCCACGACGATCACGACGCGGTCTACGCGACGTGGAGCTTCACCAGTGATCGACCCCTTCAGCCCGACCGAGTTCGGGCGGCTCTCGATGCGTTGCCGGTCGGTGTGTATCGGGCCAAGGGCATCCTGTACGTGCAAGGAGAGCCCAATCGACGGGTCGTGGTTCAGGTCGTCGGACGACGCATCGAGGTCGAGCTCGGCGAACACTGGGATGGTGCGCCGAAGCGCTCGAAGCTGGTCACGATCGGGCTCCGCGATGGCGTCGATCCGGTCGCGCTCGAGACCGCATTTCGCGCCTGCGAAGTTCAAGAGACGCCGTCCGGGGTCTCCTTGCTCGCGCAGTGGGTGCGCAGCCGCTGGCCGAAAAAAAAATCGAGAAAAGTCTGATCGATCTGCGCTCGAACGTCACTAGTAGATGGAGGGAGTTGAGGACGTTGTCCTCACCTCTCGGGGACGTCGCAGGAGCGCACAAGGAGCCGGACCGTGAGGGAGGAGGATTCTCCCTCACACGCTCACCCCGTTTTGGGGTTGGTTTCCGTCTACCGGGTCTGCTCCGAAGCCGAGATGGTCCGGTGCGCAACCGACCCCTCGAGTGGCCCGTTCTCGCTTCGAGTGTGCGCCAAGGTACAGCCTGCCGCATGAGGAGAGCATGGCCGGGGCTCTGTCTGACCGCCCGCGGCTGGAGCTGCTCTCCGCTACCGTCGGGTTCGTGGTGGACGACGTGCTTGTGGTCCCGTCGGTGTCGGCGTTCGGGGCTGAGCCGTTTGCCCCGCATGCGAGGAGCAGGGCGAGGCTCAACGGCTGTAGGCGGTGGCTCACGGGACGGTGTCCGCCCCTGCGTAGTCCATCGCGCCGTCGATGTTCGGGCGGGCGTCGCCGTCGAAGTCGAATGGCGGGTCGCCGAGCTCCCAGATGGCGATGTTGGCGAACTCGGTTTGCCCCGCGGCTGTGAGCGAGTAGTTGCCGGACGCAAAACCCGCCCCAAACCAGTCTTCGGGGGTTTGAGTCGCACGCTCGGGGCTGCTCTCGATCGAGACGCCTGGACAGTCGACCTCGGTCCCTGGGGCATTCGTTTCGCTCACTACGATGCAGTTGCGCACCGTCGTCGTTCCGCCAGAGCACTCCAGGACCGGGTCTCCGAAGTTCGCGGTGCGCCCGAGCGTCGAGTACAAGACTTCAAGCGTTGCGCCCGAGTTCTGGATGGCAGGCGAGGTCGTTGCGACTCCCGCCACCATACAGTTCCTGATGAACCCACTCGTCCCCGCGGCCAGCGTGATGCCGCCGCCGGAGTTCTGGGCCACCTGGGTGCTGTCCGCGTAGAGCACCCCCGAGGCCTCCGCTGAGATGCCTACGTCGTCACCGTTGAGCGTGAGTGCGAGGCGGTGGATGTACACGGTCGAGCCTGCACCCGTGACGGTCACCGTGGGGCTCCCCGTGCTGCCTTGCACGACCCGCTCGGTGGTGCCGTTCGAGACGATGGCGATGGTCTTCCCGCCGTCCACCACGATGGCGTTGTTGCCCCCGCCGCCGGTGAGCACGATGGTGTGCTCGGCTCCGTCGGCCACGTTCGCGACCGCGGTTGCGATAGCGCCGTCGGTGGCCCCATTGACCTCTGTGACGGCAGCCGCGTCTGCCGAGAAGCACGCTCCCGTTGCGATGTTGCACGCGGGCAGGTCGATGTCTTGGCACTGCTCGTGGAACGAGCACCCCACGCACGTGTTCGCCTCCGCGTCGCACAGCGGTGTCGTCTCTCCGCACGCGGTTGCGTCCTCGGCCGTGCACTGCACGCAGGACGTTCCGACGCACAGCGGCAGCGCCTCGTCGAGCATCGCGCACGACTCATCCGGCACTTCCGTTGCCTCGCATGTTGTGCAAGCTCCGTCCACGCAGAACGGTGCGGCCGGGTCCACGCACGGCATGGCCTCCGAGCACTCCGGGCCCGTTGTGGAGCTTGGCTCCTCCGTGTCCGTCTCTGGCTCCACCGTCGTGCCCGAGTCCTCCGTTTCGCTCCCGCTGCTGGAGCTGCTCTCCGCTACCGTCGGGTCGGTGGGGTCGCAGTCCTCTCCGTTGCCGATGCCACATTCCTGGCGGCACTCCTCAGTCGGGCGCTCGGCGACGCACCCAAAGCCGCCGTAGTCCAGCGACGCCTGTTCGTAGCAGCTGTCCGTGCTGAGCACGCAGAACGGGTTGTCGGGGGTGACGCGGCCGCAGTAGGCGTCACCGTCGTGCTGGCCGCAGTAGTCCGGGTTGGGAGTGAAGGTGGTTTCGAGGCAGGCTGGGGCTGCGCACAGGGAGAGAGCGAGGGCGAGTCGTGCGTTGAGCATCAGAATCTTCCTTGAAGTGTGAGTCCCGAAAATCCGGAGGTGAACGACGGAAGCAGGACCGTCTTGCGCTGCGCGTGCTTCTTGTTTTTCTGGACGCCAGCGATGATGAGAGCAACGCCGCCGGCCACAAAAACGGAGCCCCCAACCATCAGGGGGATCGTCAGCGTGCGTGCGTGCTGTTCTTCAAACTGTCCGTCTCCGAGTGCCGCGTCCCCGCGAGTTCCGGTGCGCTTACGGACGTGCAGAACTCCCCCGGTCACGAGCGCGCCCGTGCCCACGACGGTTGCCGCTGCGCCGCCCCAGATGAACGCGGTCCCGGGCTTCCCGGTTGTGTTGTCGTTGTGTTCGGGGGCTTCTGTCGATGATGTCCGGGCGGCCGGATCCTCTGACGGCGGGGTTTCCTTCCGGGGGATCAGGGGTAGCGCCTGCTCCATTCCGCCGAGTGCACATTCGACGAGCTCAGCCTCACCTCTCTGGTCGCAGAACGTCACCACTGGCTCCCCGACCCTCTCGCCGTCGACAAAAACCTCGATGTGGGTCCCGTAGTCGCTCACCACCGCGGCAGGGTTGGGGTCCTCCGCTACCGAGCGGACATGGACCACGACCGCGATGTTGGACTCATCGGCGACTTCGAAGCCCGAGAGTTTCAGTGACTCGCCCGCGCGTTGCTTGAGGGCGGGTTCGATTCGCTTCGTACGCTCTTCGTCAACGCCGCGGAAGTTGGTTTTGACCACGACTGCCCCGTCAGCAGCCGTTCGGGCGTGCGCCGGTGCCGATGCGGTGACGAGAAGCGCGGGGAGACTGAGGAGTTCCCATCGATTTTTGTTCATTCTTGGTGCTCCATGGCCAGGTAGCACTGGCCTCTGAGGGTCTTGAGTCCGGGGGGCGTGGCGCCGGCGGCAGCGCGAACACACTGGGCGTAGCGCTTCTTTCGGAAAAACGATTCTGCTCGCAGTTGGGCTCGCTCGTTCTTCGAAGACCAACACGAGGCATCCTCGGTCGATGCCAGCACCGCACTCCAGTCCTTTTTCTTGCTGGCTTTCCTCGCTTCGACGCGTTGCGCGGCGCACGGAGTCAATGGCCCCGGTTTTGCTTTGGCCGCAGTCGGCGGATTGGGCTTGGTCGGCTTCGGTTCTCGAGCGGACGGTTTTCTGGGCGAGTGGATCACTTCGGGTTCGCGCGGAGGACTAGGCTCGGGCTCCACCAGCTCGACCTTCGGTTCAGTTTCGCCATCCGGATCGTGCCGCGGAGGAACGTCAGGCACTGTGTCATCGGTCACGCTTCCAACGCCGCCGATGTCTCGCGGTTGTTCAGATGGGCTCCCGAGGTTCGGCATGGGGGCCGCTCCGCCATTCCTCGGCTGGGCCGAGTCGGTTCCCTCTCTGTTGAACACAGCCCAGGCTCCGCCCGTAGCCGCAGCGAGCAGCGGCACGATGACCAGCGCAAGCCATATCCGGCCTTTCTTCGTTTGGCGATCCTCTTCATGGGTCCCGGTCGCCGCGTCGGCTGACGTTGCGGTCGCCATCTTGTCCTGCTCCCGCGCCGCCTTTACTGTCCCGCTCCGGGCTCGACTGCGTGTCCGAGGGACATCGCCTTCCAGTCCCATCGCGGCGAGAGCCTGCGCCTTCGGAACCACTATGCATTCGTCGACCTTTGCGAGTTCGGCGCGCACCCGGTTCACCGAGGGCATATGGAGCTTGTCTCGTACCAGCTTCACCATCGTCTCCTCGCCCGCAGGGCGAGAGCCGGTGGCGATGACCGGGAGGCGTCGCATCAGCCTTGTGGGGTTGGACGGGGGGGCTTCGTCCTTCGGAGGGACCCGCAGGGGGAGCGAGACCGTTTTGTTGTCGTCATCGAAGAAGTCTGAGACTTCTTCGGCGTCTGGTCGCTGCAGGGGATCGCCGCCGACGCACCGCGTTACGAGCTCTGTCAGGTCCGGCGAAGCGGTGGTGAGCAGTCTCGCTTTCCAGCCGGGGTGGCAGCGGCTCTTGGTGACGTCCTCCTCGGTGCTGTTCGGATCCAGTGGGAGGCCGCACAGAAGTTCGTGCACCGTGGCCCCAAACGCAAAAATATCGAAGGCTGCGGTGACATCCACGTGCTTGAGCTGTTCGGGGCTCATGTAGCGGGTCGTGCCAGGAGCGACTCCCTTCAGCGTGATGTCGTTCGTCTTGGAGATGCCGGGTCGTCCAAGGGCATATGCGATGCCGAAGTCGATCACGTGCAGCGTGTCGTTCTCTCCGACAATGAGGTTGGCAGGCTTGATGTCGCGATGCACGATGCCCGCGCCGTGCATCGTCTGCAAAGCGCTCGCGAGCTGAGTCGCGAGAATGCGGACCCGCAACTCTGGAAGCCCGTTAGGACATTCGCGCAGTACGTCGGAGAGAAGCTGCCCTTGGACCAGGGGCATGACGAGGTACATCCTGCCCTCGAACCCTTCGGGCCCTTCGAGGCAGCCGCCTTCGATGGGGCGGACGATGTTGGGGTGGTGCATAGATGCTGCGAGACGAGCCTCATTCCGGTAGCGAGTTACGGTGCGCGGGCTCTGTGCGGCGGCTGTGCCGACCTTGAGCGCCACGGCGGTCCCGTCGTGGCGGAGCCCTCGGTAGACGATGGCGGTTGCCCCACGTGCGATCTCGCGTGCGACCGTGATGTCGGCGACGACCGTACCGGGCGCGAGCCTGCGCTCAGGAGCAGATTGGGAACGAGCGTGGTCAGGCATCGTTCATCCTCTGAAAATCAAAAAGCCCACGCCTGATCCGAGGCCAATGGCGGTAAGGAGCCCGGCGACCAATAGCAGCGCGAAGCGGAAGGATGATGGGCTCTTTGCCTTCTGGGTTGGCCCTTCGATGGTTTCGGCTCGGTGAGCGGCTGCTCGCGGGTTTGGATCATGTGGGGTTGGGATCTGCTCGCTACGGTAAGCGGGGGTCAGTGAATTGTTCGGTGGGACGCGCTTTGTTTGAGGTGTTTGAGGTGTTTGAGGTGTTTGAGGTGTTTGAGGTGTTTGAGGTGTTTGAGGTGTTTGAGGTGTTTGAGGTGTTTGCGGCGGGGCGGGGATGACTTCTGTGGGAGGCGTCGGTTGCCGCAGTCGGGTCGTCGGATTTTCGTTGTCGTCCAGAGACACGACCGGGCGCGCCAAGGGGCGCTTGCGGCGGAGGACTGGGGCGTCGTCGTCTGTTTTCTTCGGGCGCTTCCATGCGGTTGTCGCGTTGTCGTCGCGCGGTAGCATCGTGGGCTCTCGGGGGCCGCTGTTGCTGCTTGGCGCCGGATCGGACGAGGTTTCAGGTTCATCGAGGAGCTCCGCGGGGACTTCGATCGTCCGCGTTGCCCTTGACCTCGAACTCCGGCCGAGCGTCTCTTCGACGAGCATCGAAATACGGTCGGGGTCGAGTTCATAGTCGGCGCATGTCGTGAGGTGGCGAGAAAACTCAAGGGCTGTGGGGCGGTCGCTTGGGTCGAAGCTGAGACTCGATTCGATGAGTTCAGCGAGCAGCGGGTCGATGCTCTGGCTTTGGAGAGGTGGGATTCCGCCGCTGATGATCTGCGCGATGTGGTCGCTGCCCTTGAGTTCCCCTCGAAAGGGTCGGCCCTCGACCATCTCCCAAGCCACGACACCGAGGCTGTAGATGTCCATCACTGGGCAGACGGGTCCGTATATGTGCTCGGGGGACATGTATCGGGGGGTTCCGTACGAGAACCCCCCGCTGTGTTGGTCCGTGATCCGAGTCGAGATTCCAAAATCCAGGAGCTTGGTGTAGCCATCGAAGGTCACCAGCGTGTTGGCAGGCTTGATGTCTCGGTGCACCAGGCCCAGCGATTCTCCGCCGATTTTGCGCCGTACGTGAGCGTAGTGGAGGGCGTCCGCCATGTCCTTGAGAATGGTGTACGTCTCGACGGGGCGAAGGCCGCCTCCTACGCGTTGACGACGATGGGCTAGGACGCGTGCCAGGTCCGTTCCGTCCACGTATTCCATGACAAAGAACGGGACGCCGTCGACTTCGTCAGCGTCTAGGATTTGCACGATCCCCGGGCACGAGCCGAGCTTGATGGCTCGACGTGCCTCATCGAGAAACTGGCCGTTTCCTTCGGGTTGGAGGGGGGCTTCGTTCGCAAGCTTCACAACACACGGCATGGGGCCGGCGGCGTTGAGCTGTACGGCGTGAAACACCAGTCCTTCGGACCCTTTTCCAAGGGGCTCCTGGAGGACGTAGCGTCCAAGGCGCTTGCTGGTTGGTGTCGTGCTCACGGTTGGGTCATGGAAAACGCAAGAAGAGGTCCGGGGTCCGATGCGTGGGAAAACAGGGGGTTGACGGTCTTGGGGTGTTCACTGGGGTTGGCACCCTGCCAACCTCGCTTCGCAGGGAGGGCTACTCGATGCGGAGGCGCTTCAGCATCTGCAACAGGCCGTTGCGCGACTTCCCAGATCGGCGGGCAGCCTCGCTGCGGTTTCCTCCCGTTTGCTCGAGGAGAGCCACGATGTAGCGACGGTCAAAGTCTTCCCGCGCCTCATCGAGCGGAACTGAGGTGATGTTGGGCGGCGGCGTGGACGTGGAGCCGCGGAAGCGGATGTCGGAGGCGCGCAGGCTGGTGACTTCGGCCATTGCGCCAGAGGCCATGATCGTCGCTTGGAGTTCTCTGACGTTTCCCGGCCAGGCGTGGGACTTGAGAGCAGCGAGCGCATCTCGGCCGAGGGTTAGCTTGCTGCCATCGCTTCTCAGCGACGAGCACTCGGCCAGGAAGTGGTCGGAGAGCATACCGATGTTGCTGCTGTCTCGACTGCGTAGCGGCGGCACGATGACTTCCACCGCGCCAAGTCGAAAGAGAAGGTCTTCCCGGAAACGCCTCTCGTTTACGAGTCGTCGAAGGTCTCGATGGGTGGCGGCGACGATGCGAGCGTCAAATGGGCGGCGGTGACCAGCGTCTCCGATCCGCTGGGTTGATCGATCTTGGAGGGCCCGAAGCAGCTTCGCCTGCAGGTCAAGCGGAAGCTCTCCTATCTCATCAATGAAGAGGGTGCCGCCGTTGGCCTGCTCGAAGACTCCCTCTGCGTCCGAGATGGCTCCGGTGAAGGATCCGCGTTGATGTCCGAAGAGGGTGCTCTCGGCAAGTTCCTTCGGGATGGTCGTGCAGTCGAGAGTTGTGAAAGGCCCACTTGCCCGAGCGGACTCGTCGTGGATCCCTCGAGCTACGACCTCTTTGCCGGTCCCAGTTTCTCCGAGGATGAGAACGTCGATGTCGTTGCTGGCGACACGCGAGAGGTACGCGAACAGCTCTCCCATCTTTGCGCCGCGGCCCAGCATCGCTCCGAACTGGCCATTGGTGGAGACCAAAACGGCTTCATCGGAGATCTTGAGGAGCGTGAGCGTGGCCGAGCCTACCGTGAACGATGCGCCTGGCGAGAGGAGCGCTTCGTGGCGAAGCTGAACGTTCGGTGTGATCCACGTGCCGTTCTTGCTGTTGAGGTCTCGCAGCAGGACGTTGCCTTCGTCGGTGACCTCAAGTTCGCAGTGCAGGGCGCTCACGGATTCGGATGCGACGCGAAGGTGCGTCTGTGGGTGCGCTCCTATGACCGATCTGGGGCCGACAAGTTCGACTTCTCTTGACGAACCGGCGTCTTGAACTTGGATCGAGAGCCGCTGCGGCCTCAGCCTGTGGACTTCGGTGTCGCTGATCTGGCTGAAGGTTCGCGTGAACCGCTCCAGGGTATTCATGCTCAAGGCCTCTTCCCATTCCGTCGCGAGAAGTAGGTCGATAGCGCTTCTTCCACGATCTCGGATTGCTGCCGTCCGAGTTCGGCGGCGCGAATCCTGAGTTGATCGCTAAGTTCCACAGGGAGGTAGAGGGTTTTCTGGACTCTCTCGGCTGGCTTCTTCGGTGCTCCGGGCACCTACGTAGACTTCCAGACGCTTGAGCGTCCATCAAGTGGGCTTGTTGGCCGGTGTCCAGCTGTGTTGGCGGGGGTGTGAAGTGGGGTGTGCAACCGCAGGGCAGGAAAGGGGGCAAGTCGTTGATGTTCCTGGTGTCGCTACCTTGGGTAGGAGCTTGCTCTGCTTTCGGTCGCATGCGTACCGAGCAGGCCACTCTTCGAGAGCGGCATCCGAAACTACCGACGAGTGTCCGTGCGTCTCGCGGCATCGTGTTCCGAGCCGATGGGACCCAGACGGTCGATAACGAGGCTTCTGGTGTTCTTCTGACAGCGGAAGGGCAGGGATGACCCGCAGCATTCTCCCGCCGTTCCTGCGCCGAGGGAGTGTCTGAAGTTTTGTGTGTGAGGCCGACTGGCTGAAGATGGGCTCCCGAGAGGAGCAAGCATGAACACCAAAAACGAAGAAGTCGAAAAGCTGCTGGACCAGCTGAACATCACGAAGGACA
>Ga0316204_10006309_pt1 | contig 18354 bp, 17 predicted proteins | sample 6monrhotite_MG_2_FD_205661 | JGI IMG/M metagenome (GOLD analysis project Ga0316204, IMG submission 205661) | Microbial mat bacterial communities from mineral coupon in-situ incubated in ocean water Damariscotta River, Maine, United States -... | ecosystem: Environmental > Aquatic > Marine >... | reverse complement strand
GCGCCCGGGGTCGCGGGCGGCCGAAGCCGGCTGGATCGGCCCTGTCTTCTCCTTCTTGCCTTCTCCGGTCGGTCTGAGCCCCCGGAACGCGACGAGGCTCGGATCCGTTCAGCGGTCTGGTCTCTGTGCCCTCTGTGCCCTCTGTGTCCTCTGTGGTTCAAACTCCGCCGGCGGAGAGCTCCAACCTCCGACCCCGCCCAACCACCGCTGCAACACGCCTCGACCCCATGACCGACCGCTCTCCCCTCGAGACCATCCAGAGTCTCTACGAGGCCTTCGCCGCCGGCGACGAAGCCACGCTCCGCGAGCTCCTCGCGCCCGACGTCGAGTGGAACCAGTGCGCCGGCTTCCCCGGCGGGGCGCAGCGGCATGGAGCCGACGACGTGCTCGACTCGATCCTGCGCGGGAACAAGACGACGTGGGTCGGCTTCGCGGCGCCCGTGGAGCGCTTCGTCGCGGACGGCGACACGGTCGTCGCGCTCGGGGCCTACGCGGGGACGCACTCGGAGACGGGGCTCGCGATGCGGTCGGTCTTCGCCCACGTCTACCGCGTCGCGGGCGGGCGCGTCGTCCACTTCGATCAGGTGGCCGACACCTGGCCGATGGTGGCGGCGGCGCGGGGCGAGGGCCTCGGGGCGTAGTCCGCGTCTCGGAGGAGGTCCCGTGGAGTCGGGGCTCGCTACGCGGCGTGCGCGCTGCCTAGTTCGTGTCGTCCTCGTCGTCGACGCCTTCGTCCACGTCTGCATCTGCATCTGCATCCGCATCCGCATCCGCGAACGCGAGCTCGAGCAGCTCGATCTCGAACACGAGGGCCTCGTTCGGGGGGATGAGACCCTCGATCCCGTTCTCGCCGTAGGCCAGCTCCGGCGGGATCGAGAGGTGCCGGCGGCCGCCGACCATCATCCCGACCAGGCCCTCGTTCCAGCCCTCGAGGGGCGCCTCGCCGAGCACGATCGTGACCGGGACGCCTCGGTCGCGGCTCGAGTCGAAGACGGAGCCGTCGGCGAGGTAGCCGACGTAGTCGAGCGTCAGCGTGTCGCCGAGCTGCGCGCCCTCGCCTTGGCCCGGCAGGATCGTCTGGATCTCGACGCCGCTCTCGAGCTGAATCAGGTCGTGGTCGACGTCGACCTTCTCGGTGATCCCGAACAGCGCGCAGCCGGAGAGCGGCAGCGCGAGGAGGCAAGCGAACAGCGAGGCGAGCTTCATGGTCCGAGCGGTTTCAGTTGGAGAGGACGGCGGAGATGGCGGCGACGTGCACGATGTCGTCGACGGTGCAGCCGCGGCTGAGGTCCATGTACGGCTTGGCGAGTCCCTGCACCAGCGGCCCGAGCGCGAGGGCGCCGGCGAGGCGTTGGGTCAGCTTGTACGCGATGTTGCCGGAGTCGAGGTCCGGGAAGACGAGCACGTTGGCCTTGCCCGCGAGCGGCGAGCGCGGGGCCTTCTTGTCCGCGACCAGCGGCACGAGCGCGGCGTCGACCTGCAGCTCCCAGTCGCAGATCAGGTCGGGGAAGCGCTGGGCGAGGAGCTCGCCGGCGCGCACGATCTTGTCGACGCGCGGGTGCTTGGCCGAGCCCTTCGTCGAGAACGAGAGCAGCGCGACGCGCGGCGTCTGGCCGGTGAGCCTCCGGTGGCTCTCCGCCGAGGCCGCTGCGATGTCGACGAGCTGCTCCGAGGTCGGATCCGGCACGACGCCGCAGTCGGCGTAGGTCAGCGCCTGGTCGGGCAGCACCATCAGGAAGCACGAGGAGACCGTCTGGATGCCCTGCGCGAGGCCGATGCCCTGGAGCCCGGCCCGCAGGACCTGAGCGGTCGCCGCCTCGCTGCCGGCGACGGCGCCGTGGCAGTCTCCCGAGCGCAGCAGGAAGGACGCGAAGTACAGCGGGTCCTGGACCAGCTCGCGCGCCTGCTCCGGCGTGAGCCCTTTGTGCTTGCGCAGCTCGTAGAGCTCCTCGGCGAAGGCGCCGAGGCGCGGATCGCTCGACGGTCGCACGACCTCGACGCCGTGGGGGACGCTCGACATGCGGCCGCCGTCGATGAGGACCGGCTCGCACAGGCCCTCGGCCTTCAGCGTCGCGGCGGCGGACAGGACGCGCGGGTCCTGGGACTCCGGGAGCACGACGCGCCGACCGAGGCGACGCGCCTTCTCCTTGATCTCGAGGACGGGATCCATGCGTCAGCTCACCGAGTCGAGCACGTCCTGCGGGACCTCGAGCTGCATGCGCAGCACGGCGAGGCCGTGGGTCTTGCCCTGCGCGTCGGTCTTGAGCGACGCGGAGCCACCGCCGCCGAGGCTGTCCTCGAGCAGGAAGTTCAGCACGCGCATGTTGTCGGCGGCGTAGCGCTTCACGTTGCCGACGTTGATCGCGGACATGTGCTGCTGCACGAGGTCCGGGATCAGCGTCTCCTTCAGGAAGACGTAGGCGGCGTCGCTGCGCGCGATGATGCCGACGTTCGAACCCTCTCCCTTGTCGCCGGAGCGGGCGTACGCGATCTCGGACAGTTGGACTTGGGGCATGACCAGTTGCTAGGACTCGAAGACGGTGACGCGGGTCTCGACCAGCTCCTTGCTGAGCAGGGCGGGCCAGTAGCCGATGATCTCGGTCGCCTTGGGGCGGCCGCCTGCGAAGCCCGTGACGCCGGGGGGGCCCGACGTGACGAGCGGCACGAGCTCGGGCCCGAAGCGGTCGACCTTCTCGCGGTTGGGGCCTTTCACTCCCATGCGCAGGACGACCTCGCTCGGCTCGTTCCCGCCGGGGACGGGGATCCCGTCGTGGCAGACGTTGGCGCCGACGTACTCGACCATGCGCTCGTCCGGTCCGTACTCGAAGCCGTCGAGCGCGAGGCGCTGCCAGACGATCTGCGCGCAGAGCTTGGCCTTCTCGAGGGCGTCGGGGCCCGAGACGGTCAGCTGTCCCGTCGACTTCCAGCCGTCCTGGTAGCTCATCGAGACCTTCAGCGTCGGCGTGGCGGGCGTGCCCTTCACGCCGCTGATGCGGACGCGGTCGGGCCCGTCCTGCTCCATCGCGAAGCTCGTGAAGTCCGCGCAGCAGTCCGGCGTGATGTAGTTGGCGGGGTCGCCCATCTCGTAGGCGAGCTGGTGCGCCACGCTGGGGATCGTGACCATGCCGCCGGTCTTCGCGTGCTTGGTGACGACGAAGCTCCCGTCCGCGCTGGCCTCGATCACCGGGTAGCCGATGCGCGCCATGTCGGGGACCTCGCGCCAGTCGGTGTAGTTGCCGCCGGTGCACTGCGCGCCGCACTCGACGATGTGGCCGGCGACCGTGCCCGCCGCGAGCTTGTCCAGCTCGTCGGCCTTCCAGCCGAACTCGTGGATCAGCGGACCGATCACGAGGCCGGGGTCGGTGCCGCGCCCGGTGATGACGATGCGCGCGCCCTGGTCGAGGGCCTCGGCGATCGGGAAGGCGCCGAGGTAGATGTTCGCACTCGTGACGCGGTCGCGAACCGTGCTGAGCGGCTCACCCGTGTCCATGTTGCGGAACTCCTCGCCGGAGGCCATCAGGTCGTCGAGGTTCTCGAGGATGTCGTCGCCCTCGACCACCGCGACCTTGATGCCGGTCAGGCCGTGCTTGCGGATGACCTCCATCACGGCGTCCTTGCACGCGTGGGGGTTCACGCCGCCCGCGTTCGCGACGACCTTGATGTCCTTCTCGACGAGCTGCGGGAGGATGCGATCGATCAGCTTCACGAAGTCGGTCGCGTAGCCCATCTCGGGCCGGCGCGACTTGAGCTTCTGCATGATGCTCATCGTCACCTCGGCGAGGTAATCGAGGGTCAGGTAGTCGAGGGGGCCCTCGTTCACGAGCCTCACAGGGCCCAGGATCGAGTCGCCCCAGAAGCCCTGACCGTTCGCGATCAGCACCTTCTTGGAGTCGGTCATCGGGGTGTCTCCGGGGGGGAGGGGAAGGCGGGCGCGCAGTCTACGGGCCCAGCCCCGGGGGGGCCACCCGCTCGGGCCCCGCGTCGGCCATGACGTGACTCGGGGACGGGGGGAGGCGCCGGCCGGGGTTGGGCTTCCGAGCCGCCCGGCCTACACTCTGCTTCGGCGCCCGGAGCGCCGCCCCCTCGCCATGAAGACCTTCCTGAGCGCCAAGATTCACAAGGCCACCGTGACCCAGGCGAACCTGGACTACGTGGGCTCGGTCACCATCGACGAGGACCTGATGGACCTCGCGGGGATCGCCGAGAACGAGCAGGTCCACATCGTGGACAACACGAATGGCGCCCGCCTCGTGACCTACGCCATCGCCGGCGAGCGCGGCACGGGCGTGATCGGCATCAACGGAGCGGCGGCCCACCTCGTGAACGCCGGCGACGAGGTCATCCTGATGACCTACGCCCTGGCCGAGGTCCCCACGCCGCCGACCTGCCTGCTCGTCGACGCCAGGAACCGGTTCGTGCGCCACCTCGTCGAGGCGCCCGGGCTCTCGGTCTAGCGGTCGCAACTCGGGCTGCCGGCGCACGGCTCCGGGCGTGCGGAGGACCTCCGCCCCTGCGCGGCCGGTTCCGACCCAGGCGGCGTTCCATTCGCCCTCGGGCGCGGCGGGGTGTAGCTTGAGGCCCTGGTCCGAGCCCCCAAGTAGGGGTGAATGGGCCACCTGATGGCCCAAGACCCCGGAGAAGACCCGTGCGACTCACCACCATTGCCTGCCTCCTGCTCGCCACCACCTCCTGCAGCGCGTTTGGCGGCAACAGCGCCCTGAACATCCACGGCGGCGTACGAAACCTGTCGAACGACGTCGCGACGGTCGAGGACCAGCCCGTCTACGGCATCGAGGGCACCCTCGGCTTCGGGGACAACTGGGGCGTCGAGGGCTCGGTGTTCATCGGCGAGGAGGACGGCGACAACCTCGGTGGCTTGATCCCCAAGCTCGAGACGAGCGAGTACGCGCTCGGCGTCCGCCGCACCTTCCTCCCGAACTCGCCGGTCAAGCTCTACGTCGGCGGCGGCGTCAACTGGATGGACGCCGAGCTCAAGGGCCTCGGCGTGAACAACGACTCGGATGAGGGCGTCGGCGGCTACGCCCACATCGGCGCGGCCGTGGCGATCCTGATGTTCAACGTCGGCCTCGACGTGCGGGGCGCCGTCACCGGCGCCGAGGTCGGCGGCGAGGACCTGAACTACATCCAGGCGACGGTCTTCCTCGGCTTCACGTTCTGATCCGGGCGAGGGGCGGCCCACGCCATCGGGGGCCTCGCGGCCTAGGGCACGCCGGAGGCCTGGCAGGGGGCGCCCCTTACCAGGACTCGGGCGGCAGCGGGAGGCCGCGTGCCAGCGCAGGCTTGCGCTCGATCCGTTGACGCTGCGCGCGCCGTTCGCCGTCGACCGCGTCGCGCAGGCGGGCGAGGTCGATGACCTCGCCGAGGTCCGCTCGGGTCTTCACGTAGCGGTCGAGCGAGGCGCGGGTCTCCGCCGGACCGAGCCAGCTCGGTGCGTGCAGGAACAGGCAGCCGAGGTCGTAGGCGGCTCCCCGGGCCTGCGGCCGCGTGCCTCCGCGCCAGGCATCGAGCAGGACGAAGCGAGGGCCCGCCTCGGTCTCGCGCACGAGGACGTTGCGGGGGTAGAGGTCGCGGTGCACGAAGCCCTTCGCGTGCAGTCGCGCGACTTCGGTGAGGAGACCCTCGAACAGCGGCTGCGCCCGCGACGGTTCCGCGTCGAGCGCCTCGCGCAGCGTCGGCGCGCCCTCGACGCGTTCGGTGAGCAGGTACTGCCAGCGCGGCCCGAAGTGCCCGAACAGGGCGCCCGCCGCCAGCGGCCGCGGCGCCTCGAAGCCGTTCGCGCGCAGCCACTCGAGGTTCTCGAACTCGGCGAGGCGAGGGAGCGGCAGGCGCAGGAGGCGGCTGCGCAGCAGGTGTCGCAGGTGCGCCTTGCCGCGCAGCGGTGAGCCCTTGAGGTAGACCGTCTCGCCGCGCAGGACGACGAAGCGACCGACCGTTTCGCCGCGAGCGGCGAACGGCCCGGCGAGCTCATGGGCGCGCTCGAGCCAGACCTCGTCGGCCCCCATGAGCCGCCAGGCCCCGACGGCGTCGCTTCCTCGGCGCGCGATCATCGCGCTGCTCCGTGAACGCGGGCCGCGACGAAGGTCTGCATCGACCAGTAGCGCGCCGAGCCGGCGAAGCCGAGGACCTCGGCGCCGGCGCGGTCGAAGGCGTCTTCGATCGAGGCGCGGCTGGTGGGGCGTCGTCCCTCCGGGTCACGCCGCAGACCGGCCCGTCGACGCCAACCCTGGAAGCTCCCCGCATCCCAGAACGACGCGAGCACGAGGTCCGAGCCGACCCGGGCGAGCTCGCGCGCGACCGCGATCACCTGCGCCCCGTCCAGGTGGTGAAGGAGCCGGCAGCAGAGGACCAGGTCGAAGCTGTCCGGCGCGAACGGCAGGCGCGCGCCGTCGGCCGCGATCCAGCTCATCGCGCTCCCCTGCGCGCCGGTGCGCTGGGCTTGTCCGAGCATCGCGGGGGAGACGTCGACGCCGACGTAGCGCTCGCCGTGGCCCCGCGCCGCGGGCGCGAGCCTGCCCGTGCCGGAGGGAACGTCGAGCACGCGCGCGAAGCGGCGCCGGGGCGCGTGGCGCGCGAGCAGACGATCGACGAGCTCTCCGTCGCGCCCCGCGGCGCGAGGGCTGGAGAAGCGCTCGCCGCGGTAGCTCGTCGCGACCGCTTCGCTCTGCCACTTGGTGCTCGGGTCTCGTTCGGTCATGGAGGTGCGCCAGCCTAGCAGCCTCCGCTCGCGCGCCTCGCGTCCAAGCACGGCGTATCGGGCACCGCTCACGAAGACACCCGCACGGGATCGCCACACGCCCTGGCATCCGCCGGCCCTCCTCGGCGGGATCGCGCGCTGCCCTCCCGTTATGCTCCTCGCCGCCCGATGAGCCTTCCTCCCCAGTCGACCCGAACGCCCGGACGCGCCCTGCGCGTTCTCGGTCACGCGCGCGCGCCGGTCGTGCTCGGCGTGGCGCTCTCGATGCTGGCGCTCATTCAGGCGAACCATCGGGCGGGGCAGGGGCGCTGCGCGCTGCTGAAGTGGGAGCCGGACTTCGCCGCGTTCTGGTCGGGCGCCGAGCTCTACGGCATCGGCGCGGAGGGCTACCCGACCCTGCCGGTGACGCTCGTCCTGATGGAGCCGTTCCGCGCCCTCGGGGACGTCGCCGGGCCGCTGGCCTGGGCCGCGCTGAAGGTGGCGGTCGCGTGGTGGCTCCTCGCGCGCGGCTTCGCGCTGGCGAGTGACCGGGGCGCGGGCGAGCGCCGGCCCCTGCCCGCGCTCGCGCAGCTGCTCGTCATCGTGCTCTCGTTCCGCGTGCTGCTCAGCGACGTGCTGCACGGCAACCTGAACCTCTTGATCGGTGCGACCGTCGCGGCCGCCGGCTGGTCGTGGGCGCAGCGCCGTGACCTCGCCTGCGGCGCGTGGCTCGGCTTCGGCGCGGCGCTCAAGGTCACGCCCGCGCTCGGGCTCCTGTACCTGCTCTGGAAGCGTAGCGGGCGCGGCGTGCTCGGCTTCGTCCTCGGGGTCGCGTTCGGCGCGCTGCTGCCCGCGGTGTTCGTGGGCTGGGAGCGCACGCTGGAGCTCGACGCCGGCTGGTGGCGGCAGATGGTCGTGCCGTACCTCGAGGGGCGCGAGCTGACGCTGCTGCAGACCGAGCACATCAACCAGTCGCTGTTCGGCGTGCTCGCGCGGCTGCTCACCGACTCGGTGGCGATCGCCGCCGGGCCGGACGGAGTGCCGCCGGCGACGAGCGTGCACCTCGCGAGCGTCTCGGCGGCGACCTTCGCCTGGCTGCACCGGGCGGTGAGCCTCGTCGTTGTCGCGCTCTGGCTCGGCGCGGTGCGCCCGCGCGAAGCTGTGCGCCGCGGCCACGCCGTGCTGGGGGAGTTCGCGCTGCTCGCGCTGGCGATGGTCTTCCTCTCGGAGCGCAGCTGGAAGCACCACTACGTGCTGCTCGCGTGGCCGATCACCTACCTCGTCGCCGATGCCCTGGCCGCGCCGGGGGATCCGCGACGACGCCGGGCGCGGGTCGGGCTCCTGCTCGCGGCGCTGCTGTTCGGCGCGACCGGCGAGGCCTTCCTCGGCGACCACGGCAGCAACTTGGCGGAGGCCTACGGGGCCTACCTGCTCGGCGGCCTGGCGCTCTTCGTGCCGATCGTGCGCTCGCTTCGATTGGACAGGACGGCCGCCTGAGGGCGCCCGTGCAGGAGTTTTCGAGTTCGTGCAACCCGCCGGAGGGCGGCTCGGTAAGAGGGGGCGTGGACGGAGGTCTCGAGCTTCAGGGTGACGCGGAGTGGTCCGGGGACGTGGAGTCCTCGGTCGGAGCCGTGTCCTCGGCCGGCCGCGAGGCGTCTGCGACCCTCGGGGAGCGCCTGACGGGAGAGATCCCGCGTCTGCGGTCGTTCCTCGGTCGGGTCTCGCGCGGCCCTGTCGGCGAGGTGGACGATCTGGTCCAGGAGAGCCTGGCGCGGGCGCTGCGCTTCCAGGCGAGCTACGACGGCGGCCGCGCGCTCTGGCCGTGGCTGAAGCGCGTGGCGTTCCGCGTGTTCCTCGACGCGCAGGCGGCCCCGGCCCGGCGACGCGAGGTCGCGGAGGTGGAGGTGCCGGCGGAGCCGAGCGCTCCGAGGCTCGACGCCCGCGACGAGGTCGCGCGGCTGCTCGCGTCGCTGCCCGCGACCGAGCGCGAGGTGCTCGTGCGCTTTCACCAGCGCTCCGAGAGCGTCCACGAGATCGCGCTCGCCCTGCGGCTGCCCGAAGGCACCGTGAAGTCCCACCTGCACCGCGCGAGGCGGCGCCTGGCGGCCGAGCGCCGCACGGAGGAACCCGGATGACGATGACGAACGACGAACGCGAGCGCCTGTGGGCCCTCGTTCACGCGCGGCTCGACGAGCGCCGCGATCCGCTGGCGGACGAGGAGGTCACCGGCCTGCTCGTGGACGACCCGGAAGCGCTGCACGAGGTGCTCGACCTGTCGAGGCAGCTGCGCGCGCTCGAGGCCGCCGGGGAGGCGCCCGACGCGAAACCGTCGCCGTGGACTCCGCTCGCGGTCGCGGCGGGCTTGCTGCTGCTCGCGCTCGGCGCCTGGGCGCTGCGCGGCTCCGGGGAGGAGGTCTCGCCCACGACGGCCGGGGCCGTCGCCGAGAGCGAGCCGCTTCCGCCCAACCTCGACCCCTCGGCCGTGGTCCACCGCCTCACGATCACCGTGACGACGGAGCGCTCGGACGAGCGCGTCGTCACTCGCTTCGACGGAGAGCGCAGCGAGCGCACCGTCGAGCGCCTGCTCGGCGACGACGCGACTGCAGCGCCCGTGCTCGCCACGATCCAGACCACCCGCTCCATCGGAGGAAACCAGCCATGAGACGACTGAACCGCTACGCACTGCTCTTGACCGCCGCCTTCCTCACCGCGCCGTTGCAGGCGCAGGACGACACGCTCCAGCCTCCCTCGAAGAAGGAGTGGGGGGAGATCGTGGAGCGCTCGCAGCGCAAGGCGATCCCGGAGGACGAGGCGCCGGACGTCGTGCTCGAGGAGGACGAGCTGCGCGTCACGCTCTACGACATCCGCGACCTGGTTCTGGACCTCGCGCCCTCCTCGCACTCGTTGCCGAAGTCGCTCGAGGGCGAGTACGTCGATCGGCTCGACACCGAACACGCCAAGGAGCTGAAGACAGCGCTGGACGGACTGACGAACGCCGTGCGCCGCCACGTGGTTCCTCCGATGGACTCCAAGGCGAACCCGCTCGGCGTGCAGATCATCGAGGATCGCCTGCTGGTCGTCTCGGGCACCGAGCAGCAGCACGAGTGGGTCAAGTCGTTCCTGCTGCGCCTGCGTCGCGGCGGCACCGCGATGGTGAAGGTCGAGACGCGCTGCATCGAGATCCCGCGCGGGGCTCTGGCAGCGCTCGGCGCCAAGACCCCACCGATGGGCGCGGTCGGTCCGGAGCACGAAGCCGTGGTGGCCACCGTGCTGCAGAACGCCTTCCAGAAGAAGGAGGGCTGGGAGCTGACGAGCTCTCCGCAGCTCGTCGTGCACCCGTTGCGCAAGGCCACGCTCAGCCTCGTGAACCAGATGGCCTACGTGAAGGAGTGGCGCGTGACGATGGTCCAGCCCGAGGCCACGCTGATCGCCGACCCGGTCATCGACGTCATCGAGGAGGGCTTCTCGTTCGACTACGTCGTGACGCCGCTGCCGGGGGATCGTTACGCCGTCGACGTCGAGTTCTGGCGCGCGGCGGTCGAGCGTCCGATCGAGACGCGCAAGGTGCGCGTCGCCACCGACCCCGCGACCGACAACACGATCAGCATCCCGGTCGTGACGCGCATGACGATCGAGTCCACCTTCACGGCGGCTTCGGGCAAGGCGATCGCCTTCGTCACGCCGGCGAACGACCAGGACCGCGACCTTCTGGTGTGGATCCAGGTCTCGCCGATCCGCATGCCCGGGGGGGGAGGTCGGATCCAGGCCCTGGGTTACGCCTCGGACGAGTCGCCGTCCCCGGAGGGGCCGCGGGTCGAGGTCGAGCCGCCCGTGGAGCCTGCGCCGTCGGACGGTCGCTGACGGATCGCGGGCCTCGGAGAGGCGCCGCGCGGGTCAGCTCGCGCTCGCCGCCTCTCCGAGGCCCGCGTCCTCGGTGGCGCCGGCGGGCTTCGCCGTCCGCGCGTCCGGCTGGACGATCAGCGGCGCGGCGACGCCGTCGATCGGCATGGCGAGCGACAGGTAGCGGCCGTGCTCGCGCATCGCGATGCGCGCGTCGACGAAGTCCTCCAGTGTGCTCCGGACCTCGTCCTTCCCGGGTTTGGTACCCAGGGTCAGCGCGACCCGCTCGCGGACGCGCGAGACCGTGACGCCGTCGTCGATGGCGTCGTAGATCGCGGCCTCGAGGCCCTCGAGCTCGTAGGTCGCGTTGTCGGTCGTGGTGCGCGCGTCGGCGACGTGCAGGAAGCCCGGTCCGCGGCGGTAGGACAGCGCGCCCTGGTTCTGGCCGAACTCCTTGTGCCAGCGGCGCAGCCGCTTGGAGAGGCCGACGACGTACGTCTTCGGGTCGCGGCCGTCCGCGTAGCGGTGCTGGAAGGTGTACGCCAGCTCACTCAGCGTCGGCTCCTCGACGTCGTACAGCAGCGGGTAGTGGGGGAGCGGCGCGACGAGCTCGATGCCGTAGTCGGCGGCGAACTCGTGATACGGGCTGAAGCGATCGATCACGATCGGTCCGAGGGCCGGCGGCGGCAGGTGCGCGAGCGACGGGAGGAGCTCCGCCATGGCGTCGTACTCCTCGGGCAGCTCGCCGGGGAAGCCGAACAGGAGGTTCCAGGCGACCTCGATGCCGTCGATGGCGCACCACTTGAGCACGCGCACGTTCTGCATGCCCGTGACGCCCTTCTTCATCAGCTTGAGCGTGTGCGTCGAGAGGCTCTCGATGCCCGGCTGCAGCTTGCGCACGCCGGCGCGGCTGAGGAGACGGATCTCCTCTCGGGCGAGGTTGGCCTTCGACTCGTAGAAGATGCGCAGGTCGAGGCCGCGCGAGGCGAGCTCGGGCACGACGGTCTTCAGGTAGCCCTTGTCGATGATGTTGTCGACCGCGGTGAAGTCCATGACGCGGTAGCGCTTCGAGAGGCCGATCAACTCGTCCATCGTGCGCGCCGGGCTCTTGCTGCGGAACGTCATGTCCATCGCGTTCAGCCCGCAGAAGGTGCAGTGCGCCTTCTCGCCCCACCAGCAGCCGCGGGCGCTCTCGAACGGGATGCGCGGCGTGATCGCGGCGCGCACGGGGGAGCGCTCGAGGCGCTCGAAGAACTCGTCGAAGGAAGGTCGCGGCACGTCGTCCATGTCGGCGCGCTTTCCCTCGGGCGGCGCCGGCTGGGCAGCGTCACTGTCGCGGCGCGCGACCCCGGGCAGCTCCGGAACCTCCTCGCCGTCGCGCAGCGCGCGGAACAGCGCCGGGGCGACGGCCTCGGCCTCACCGCTGACGGCCGCGTCGATCCAGGGGAAGGCCTCGAGCAGCCCGCGGCCCATCGGCGCCGCGCAGGCCGCGCCGCCGATGACGATTCGAAGCGAGGGGTCGCGTTGCTTCAGCTCGTGAGCGAGCCCGATCGACGCGAAGGTCTGGGTGAAGGTCAGCGTGAAGCCGACGACCGACGGCTTGTGCGCGAGGATCTCGTCGGCGGCCGCCGCGAGGAACGCGGGCACGCGCTGGCGCAGTCGCTGGAGCCGCTTGAGCAGGTCCTTCGGCATGCCACGACGCTGGATCAGCTCCGCGTACTGCTTGTCCTTCTGCGGCGAGGCCGCGCGCACGCTCTCGGTCGCGAAGATCCAGTCGCCGACGGCGAGCTCGGCCCAGCGGTCGGAGATGAAGCGATAGTCCTCGGCCGTGAACGGCTGCTTCTCGTCGCCGAAGGCCGTCGCGAGGAAGTCGAGGAAGCCGAGGTGCAGCGAGTGAGCGCGCACAGGCAGGCCGGCGTCCTTCAGCAGCTCGTGCAGCAAGCCGACCTGGAGGCTCGGCGCATCGAGCGCCTGCCACGGCAGCGAGACGAGCGCCACGGGGCGCTCCTCATCGGCGTGGGGCGGTGCTGCGGGGATCTCGGTCATGGAGCGCGATCCTAGCGCATTCGGAGCCCCCGGTTACTCCGCCTCGTACACGACCCGATCGCGCTTGATCGTCCGACGCACCTCGAGCTGGTCGAGCGTCTCCGGATCGACCTCCAGCGGGTTGGCCGAGAGAACGACGAAGTCGGCGAGCTTGCCGACCTCGAGGGTGCCTTTGTCCGCCTCCTCGAAGTGCTGGTAGGCGGGCCAGATCGTCATCGCCTTCAGCGCGGTCCAGACGGGCACGCGATGTTCGGCGCCGAGGATGTCGCCCGTCCGCGAGCGGCGCGTGACCGTGGCGTCCAGGACGCGGATCGAGTCGGGCAGCGCGACCGGCGCGTCGTGGTGCGTGCCGAAGCGCATCCCGCGCGCCAGCACCCAGCCGGTCGGCGAGATGTCGTCGGCCATCACCGGCCCCCGCGTCTGGTCGCGGTGCCAGTCGCCCCAGTAGAAGGTGTGCATCGGGAAGAGCGACGGGAAGATGTCGAGCTCGTCGATCCGCGGGACCTGGTCTGCGCGCAGGAACTGGCCGTGGATCAGCACGGGTCGCAAGTCCTGCCCGGGGAACGCCTGCTGCGCTGCGGCGACGTTGGTGATCAGCGCATCGATTGCGGCCTCGCCGTTCGCGTGGCCGAGGAGCTGCCAGCCTCGCTCGTAGCATTCGGCGATGCCTGCGCTCAACGCGCCCGGCTCGTAGGCCGGGTAGCCACAGTACGCGGGGTTCACGCCCTCCGGCTGCACGTAGTAGGGCCGGTCACGCCAGGCCGTCTTGCCCTGCGGCGAGCCGTCGATGCCGAACTTGGCTCCGCCGACGCGGAAGCCGCCCACGTAGGTGCGGCGGTGGACCTCGAGGTCGAGCGACGCGCGCGCGGTGAAGAAGTCGGGGTAGGCGACGACGTCGATCGTGAGCCCGTCGCGCGCGGCGACGCGCGCCAGGGTGTCGACCTGCGAGTCGGCTGCGCGCCCCTCCTGCCCGGTCGTGAAGCCGAAGCTCGCGTAGGTCTCCATGCCCGCGAGCAGCATGCGTTCCTCGAACGCGTCCTCCTGTTCGAGCAGGGGGAAGATGATCATGAAGTGCGCCGCCTCCTCCAGAACGCCATCGGGTTCGCTGGAGCCCGCGCGTCGTCGGATGACCCCGCCCGGGGGGTCCTCGGACTCCGAGCTGAACCCGTACGTCTCGAGGGCCTTGCTGTTCGCGGCCCCGAGGTGACCCGAGGTGTGGACGATGTAGACCGGAACCTCGGTCGAGACGGCGTCCAGGTCTTCGCGCGTCGGCGCGCGCCCTTCCGCGAGCTGACTCTCGTCCCAGCCGAAGCCGATGATCGCGCCGAAGGCCTCCACGAGGTCAGGGTTGGCGTCCGCCCACTCGCGCAGGAGCCTCTGCAGCGCAGCGATGTCGTTCCCTTCGCCGTCGGGCGCCGCGAGCAGATTCGCGGTGAGGCTCTGAAAGCCGACGCCCATCAGGTGCCCGTGGGAGTCGACGAAGCCCGGGAGCAGGGTCTCACCGCCGAGGTCGATCACACGCGTGGACGGCGAGCGCATCGGCTCGATCGTGGCGCGCTCGCCCACCGCGACGATCCGCCCCTCACGCACGGCGAGCGCTTCGACGACCGGAGCGTCGTCCGTCATCGTCAGGATCGGACCGCCCAAGTAGATCGTGTCGACGGCTACTGGAGTCTGGGTGGCGGTGGGGAGAGCGGCGAAAGCGAGGAGCAGGCTGAATTCCAGCATGGCGTGGCGTTCGATAGGGGCGCGGTACGAGCCGCGCTGGGCGGCCGGGTGCAAGGATAGGCCAACGGCCCGGCGCCGTGGCCGGCAGTCAGACGGTCACAGCTTCTGCAACACACCGCGGGCCCAGCGGCCTTCGGGGCTCTTCGGCGCGCAGCGCAGCAGGGCCTCGAGGTGGGCGCGCGCGGCCTCGGGCTCGCGCGCGTTGAGCTCGAGCTCGGCGAGCTTCTGCAGCGCGCGCACGTGTTCGGGGTCGAGCTGGAGCGTGCGCTCGAGGGCCTCACGCGCGCCTTTCGGGCGGCCGGAGACCGCGCGCCCCGCGGCGACGTTCCACCACAGGTCCGCTGAGGCGTCGGGCTGCAGTGCCGCGGCGGCCTCCAACTGCTCGAGCCCCGCGGGGACCTTCCCCGTGCGCACGAGTGCCATGCCGAGGAAGCGCCGGGCGCCGAAGGCTCCGGGGCACTCGGCGACGAGCGGCTGCAGAATCTCGATCGCGCGCGGTAGCTCGTCGAGCTGGTAGTGCCGCAGCCCTGTCGTCAACGTGCGGCTCCACCGCGCCAGCTGCTCCGGTGTCCAGTCGTCGCGAGTGCCCTCGGCGTTCGGGGCGCCGCCCGTGTAGCCGAGCGCGCGCAGGCGCGCCCCGGCCTCGGCGTCCGAGTCGAGCACGGCGTCGCCGCGCTCGCGCACCGGCCGCGCATCGAGCCACGCCTCGAGCCGCGCCGCTGGCTCGGGCCGACTCCCGGTGAGGTTCTCGGTCTCGCCCGGGTCCGCGACGACGTCGAACAGCTCCGGGGTCGGCGTGTCGAGCCACTTGAGTGAGCCCTGGAGCGCGCCTCGCAGCGGCGTCAGGCCGAAGTCGATCCTCCCCAGCTCCGCCTCCATGTAGAGCGGCGCGCGCCCGACGTCCAGAGGCGCGAGCAGGTCCAGCCCGTCGCCGGGCGGCACGTCGAGGAGCAGGAAGTTCAGCACGGTGGGGACGACGTCGACGAGCGAGGCGGGCCGCGCGTCGACCGCCCTCTGCGCGAGGTGGCCGTGCGCGAGGATCAGCGGCACGTGCTGGGTCCCCTGGTAGAGGAAGTAGCCGTGCGTGTCCTCTCCGTGCTCGCCCTGGCCCTCGCCGTGGTCGGCGGTGATCACCGTCAGGGTGTCGTCGAGCAGCCCGAGCTCCCCCAGCCGCGCGCGGACGCGCATGAGCTGCGCGTCCGCGAAGGCGACCTCGTCGTGGTAGATGCTTTCGAAGCGGGCCGCTTGCCCGGGCCGTAGCTCGTGGGGGTAGTGCGGGTCGTAGTAGTGCAGCCAGAGGAAGAAGGGCCGTGTCGTGTCCCGAGCGTCGAGCCACGCCAGCGCACGGTCGGTCACCGCGTCCGCGGGGCGCTCGGCGACGCGGGTGACGTCCGCCCCCTCGACGTCGATCTCGTCGTCGTAGGTCTCGAAGCCCTGCGCCAGCCCGTAGCGCGCGTCGAGCACGAAGCTGGCGACGAAGGCCGCCGTCTCCCAGCCCTCCTCCGCGAGGATCTCGGCGAGCGTGAGCTCCACGGCGGGCAGCACGTAGGTCTCGTTCGCGCGCACGCCGTGGTGGTCAGGGGCGAGGCCAGTCAGCAGGCTCGCGTGCGCCGGCAACGTCAGTGGGGCCGTCGTGTAGGCCTGCGTGAAGCGGACGCCTTCGGCGGCGAACGCGTCGATCGTCGGGCTCACGCCCCCGGGGCCGCCGTAGCAGCCGACGGCGTCGACGCGGGTCGTGTCGAAGGTCACGAGCAGGACGTTCGTCGCGGGGGCCGGCCGCTCGCCCCCGCAGCCGGGGAGGCCCAGCAGAAGCGCGCCGGCGCACAGGGTCGATGCGCGCCTTCGGGAGTGCTGGCTCGGGATTCGCGGACTCATGGTGGGAGGGAGAGCCTATCCCATCCGGCGCCGCGAGGGCTCACTCGGCGCCGTCGCCGGAGAGCTCGCGTACGAGTTCCTCGGCGGCCAGCCGCTTCGGGTGCCCTGCGTCGAGCAGGCGCTCGTAGGTCGATGCCGCAGAGCGCGCCTCGTCGAGAGCACGCTGTTCGTCGCCCCCGGCCGCTGCGACCCGCGCGAGCGAGAGGCGCGAGCGCGCCGTCACCAGCGCATCGGCGCCGTGATTCTCGAGGTCGAGCTCGAGGGCCGTCTCCGCGAGCTCGAGGGCGGGCCCGAGCTCGTCGCGCGAGAGGTGGACCTCGACCAGGGTGTTCAGCGCGCGCGGTACGGCGCGATGGCGCGGCCCGAGCGCTTCGCGGTAGACCTCGAGCGCGAACTGGGCCTCGCGCTCGGCCGCCTCCAGCTCGCCTCGCAGCGCGTGAGCGCGCGCCAGCTGCGACGAGGTGATCGCCCGCAGGACCGGGGCGCTGGCCGGATCGGCGTCCTGGACAGCGACCGACTCCCGTAGGACCTCGATCGCGCGCTCCGTCTCGCCGGCTTCGATCAAGGCGTGCCCGAACGAGTTCAGGACGCCGACGTGGTAGAGGGTCGGAGCGGTCTCCATGGCGCGCACCTCTTCGAGCGCACGCTCGAAGTGCCAGGTCGCGGCTTCGGGCCGGCCGAGCTCCCGGTAGGAGTTCCCCAGCGTCGCGTGTAGCTCGGCGGCGGCGCCCGGGTCGGAGATCGGGCGCTCCTCCAGGCGCCGCGTGGCCTCGTCGAGCAGGGCCTCGACCGTCAGGTCCCGCGGCTCGGAGAGGCGCGGGTCGGCGAGCGCGAGCAGGGAGACGACGAAGTCGGTCGCCTCCTGGGCGCGCTCCTTCGCCTCCCGTTCGAGGCTTCGCGCGCGACTCTCCTGGACGGCCACGCTCGCCAGGGTCACGACGCCAGCCAGCAGGATGACGAGGCCGGCGACAGCAGCGGCGCGGTGGCGCCGCAGGAACAGCCGCGTGTCGGCAGCGAGCCCGGGCGGACGCGCCTCGACGGGCAGGTCCGCGCGGAAGCGCCGCAGATCGGCGAGCAGCGCGTCGGCGTCGACGTAGCGGCGGGTCGGCTCCTTGGCCAGCGCGACCTCGAGCAGCGCGTCGAGGTCGCGGGGGAGCGGCGCGGCCCCCGGGATCTTGCGCCGAGGCGGGAGGTCGCGAATCAGGCTCATCGCCTGGCTGAGCGAGCGCCCTTCGAGGTCGAAGGCGGGGACGTCGTGCAGCAGCTCGAACAGCAGCAGTCCGAGCGCGTGCACGTCGGTCGGCGGTCCGATGGCGTCGGGGTCGCCCGCGCACTGCTCCGGGCTGGCGTAGGCGAGCGTGCCGAGGAACTCGCCGTGCTGCGTCGCGCCGACGCGGTCCATCCAGCGCGCGATGCCGAAGTCGATCACCCTCGGCCGCCCCTCTTCGTCGACCAGGACGTTGCTCGGTTTCAGGTCGCGGTGGACGATCCCGCGCCGGTGGGCGTGGGCGACGGCGTCGACCACGCCCTCGAAGAGCTCGAGCCTGGCGTCGCGGTCGAGTCCGTGCTCACGCGCGTAGCCGACGAGATCGCGCGCGCCCTCGATCCACTCGACGGCGAGGAAGTGCGTGGCGCCGAGGGTGTCGCCGATCGCGCCCGCTTCGACGACGCGGGCGATGTGCGGGTGGTCGAGGCGCGCGAGCGCGTCGCCCTCCGCGCGGAAGCGGCGCCAGCGCGTCTCGTCGGGCGCGCCGCCGGTTTCGCTTGCGAGCAGGAGCTTGATCGCGACGCGCCGCCGCGGCTCGTCCTGCTCGGCTTCGAAGACCAGGCTCGAGCCGCCGCTCCCGGCGAGTCGCAGCAGGCGGTAGCCCGCGACCTCACGGCCGAGGAGGAGATTCGGCGCGTCGGGGAGGGCCTCGTCGCCCTCGCGCTGAAGGAGAGCCTCGGCCCGGGCGCGCACCTCGGGGGCCGCGCCGTCGAACAGGGCGCTACGCTCCTGCGGAGCGAGCTCGAGGGCCTGAGCGACGAGTCGCTTGACCTCCTGGTACAGCTCGAGCTCATCCATCGGTGGACTCCCGCTGCAGGCGATCGAGGAGCCAGAGTCGCGCCGTCGACCACTCGCGCTTGACCGTGCGCTCGCCGACGTCGAGCAGCTCGGCGATGGTCGCGAC
>Ga0316204_10006308_pt1 | contig 18358 bp, 22 predicted proteins | sample 6monrhotite_MG_2_FD_205661 | JGI IMG/M metagenome (GOLD analysis project Ga0316204, IMG submission 205661) | Microbial mat bacterial communities from mineral coupon in-situ incubated in ocean water Damariscotta River, Maine, United States -... | ecosystem: Environmental > Aquatic > Marine >... | reverse complement strand
GCTGAAAGTATCGCGATCAGTCATGGTGATGATGGCATTCAGAGTCATGCCGTTTGCCCGCAATACGTCAAAACCAACATGACCAAGGATCTGCCCGAGGTGATGACGGCGGTCGATGGCATGATCACGGCGGAAGATGCCGCGCACACAATTGCGGACGGGGTGGAGAAGAATGACTTCCTCATCCTCACCCATCCGGTCGTCGGGGACCACTTCGCCAAGAAAGCCGGCGACCGCAATCGTTGGCTGGGAGGCATGCGCAAGCTGCGTCGCATGCTCATGGAGATGAATGGCGGGCGAACGATTTAAACTAGCCCAATCACGCCCGCCTGACCGCCGAATGGGTCTCCCTTGGCCCGGCGGCAGGAGAAGAACGTTTCGTCGGCGAAGGTGCAGGTGTCTGACATCCAGATGACATCTGGTGAGACGCCCGCCTCGATCAGTTGACGGCGGACAGCACCTGCATTGTCGAGGTGACCGCCGCCTTCGGCATCGCGCGGGCCGATAAGGCCCACCGTGTCGCCGAACAAAGTATCGAATTGTTCGAGCACTTCGGGGCCAACGCGGTAATTGGCCTGAGATATAGACGGGCCGATGGCGGCTCGCACCTTTTCAGCGCGCGTGCCATAGGCATCGTGCATGGCCATCAGCGTTGCCTTGGCAATTTCCTGCACCGTGCCGCGCCAGCCGGAATGCACCGCCGCGATGGCGCGGTTTTCAGGATCGAAGATGAGGAGCGGTACGCAATCGGCGGTCTGAACGGCGAGACCGACGCCCGGCACATTCGTCATCATCGCATCGCCCTCTCCGGCGACGCCATCGGCGGGCGCGTTATCGAGCCGGATGACGGTGTTGCCGTGCACTTGTTTTGCGAAGACGAGCGCATCCAGACCCAAGGCCGCTCTCCCACGGGCGCGGTTTTCCTCGACCGCGCCGTCGGCTTCGCCGTCCCGCCGGGACAGGTTGAGGCTTTCAAACGCGCCGGTGGAGACGCCGCCTTCCCGCGTCGTGAAGCCGTGCGTGATGGCGTCGTGTCTCAGTTTGGGCGATGTGATCAGCTTTACCATGTCTTGCCTGCCTCCGGCAGAAAGCCGATGCGATCACGGCCCAGATCATAGCCGGCCCGTGCCTGTGCAATCTCGTCCAGCAGGCCGTGCAATTTGGACCAATCATCACGCTCATGGATGGGAGCAAAAGCGCCCTCCATCACCTCGATGGTCATATGCACCGGGTTTTCGCGTGCAAAATAGGGGTGTTCCAGACGCTCCGGGCGAATGGCGGTGTGGCTCTCGAACAGGTCAGCGAATGAACGGTATTCCGGGCCGGAATAATCACGCGACGACGCTTTTATACGCTCGGCATTATTCGTGAAATGATCGAAGAAGGCCGCTTCGAACGGCAATTGACTGGAGGACAGGAAAGCCAGACACGCCTTGACCATGTCCTCAGAATTGTCCTGCACCGCCACGCCCAGCCGCGCGCAGAAGGCCGCCGTCATTACGCGGGTATAGATATCCGGGAAGGTATTGAGCACATCGACCAACTGGTCTTTCTCACCCACCGGCAGCAGCGCGACGGCGAGTTGTTGCAGCGCCCAGAAGACGGCTTCGGGCTGGCGTGCATAGGCGTAGAGCCCATTCTCGTCGAAATAGGCGGCGGTAAAGCCCGGCTTGTAGGTCGGCAGGAAACGCCATGGCCCATAATCAAAACTCTCACCGGTGACGTTGAGATTGTCGGTGTTCAAGACGCCATGGACAAAGCCTGCCGCCATCCATTGCGCCGCCAGCCGAGCCGATGCGGCGCACACTACCGCGAGGAATTGCGCGGTCTTTTCTGGTCCTTCAAGGCCGGACAGGTACGGATAATAGCTGGCGATGGAATGATCGATCAGCGCGTCGATCCGATCCGGTGCTGCTTCATAGGCGTGGCGCTGGAATGAGCCAAAGCGGACATGGGAATGTTGCAACCGGGTCAGGACCGCGCCGCGCGCCGGAGAGGGTTCGTCATGGCGGGCGAGTTGGTCGCCGGTCTCAAACACGCAAAAAGCTTTGGAGGAATAGACGCCGAGGGCTTCGAGCATTTCAGCGGCAAGAATTTCCCGCACTGCGCCCTTGAGCGTCAGCCGTCCATCACCTGAGCGCGACCACGGCGTCTGGCCGGAGCCCTTCGTACCAAAGTCCAGCAGGCGGCCTTTCGGGTCGCGCATCTGGGCATATAGGAAACCGCGACCATCGCCGATTTGCGGATTGTAATGGCGGAATTGATGGCCGTGATAGCGCATAGCGAGCGGCGTATGCGGGTAGCCTTCAGGGCGGTCAAATCGTCCGAAATGATCCGCGATTTGGTCCGGCTTAAGATCACCCAGACCGATCTCGTTTGCCCAGCGCTGATTCCACCAACGCAGTTTCAGGTCCGGGAAATCGGCAGGCTCGACCGAATCTGCAAAGTCCGGGCCCAGCAAGGCAAAGGCCGATTCAGGTTTGAAACTCATGTCGCGAGCCCAGCTTTCAGTGCCTCGGCGGCCAAACCGGCCTGTTTTTCAGCACCGATAGCTATGCGCGTCATATTGAAAAAACCGTGCGGCAAGCCGTTTGAGAGATGATGGCTGACCTCGACACCAGCCGCTTGCAACCGGTCGCGATAGGCTTGACCTTCATCAAGCAGCGGATCGAGCTCAGCAGCGGCGATATAGGTCGGAGGCAGACCCGGCAACTCGGTCTCAAACAGCGGAGAGATGCGCGGGTCCATCGGGTCGTGGCCCTGGCAATAGACGTCGCGGATCCAGTCCAGAGCGCCAGTCGAGAGCATATGACCTTCCAGCATTTTGGGTTTGATCTTGCGCGTTTCTGCCAATTGCAGCAGCGGGTAGATCAGAAGCTGAAACCGGACATTATCCCGCCGCGCCTGCGCCACCGCAGCGGCAAGCCCGCCACCGGCGGAATCACCTGCGACCGCCAGATGTGAGATGTCAGCGCCAATCTCGGCTGCGCCCTCACCTGCCGCCCAGTCGAAGGCCGCCAGACAATCTTCATAGGCCGCCGGAAAGGCGTGTTCTGGGGCTAAGCGATAATCGACCGCCATCACTCTGCATTCGGCTTGTGCGGCGAGACGTTGGGCGACGCGGTGATGGCTTTCCAGATCACCGAACGCATAACCACCGCCATGAAAAAAGACGGTCAGCGGGCCAATTTCCGGCGCATCCAACGGAACGTAGAGCCGAGCGGGAATGTCACCCTCAGGCCCCGGCAGTATCAGCGCTCGGGTTTCTGCGACATCTGGCGGATTGGATTCCATGACCGGAACAAGTTTGCGCATGGCCTTGCGGCCATTCTTGGCGCTGGTGCCGGGCGCGAAGGGATCGCTCAACCCAGCGCGCGATATCAGATCAGTCCAGTTAAATGAATTTGCCATGCACCGGAATTAGGCGTGATGGCAGCGTTTCGCAATCACTCTAATGGAGTGTGACATCGCTATCGCGAATGAGGCGGCCCGCAAGGGCATCTTCGACAACGGATTTCAGCGCTCGCCAGGCATCGGCACGTTGATCATCGCCGGCCTCTTCCATCTCACCCACGGCAAGGTCCGCATAACCGATCGCCTTTGCGCCATGACGGTCGACCAGAAGGAAGGCGAGAGACAGCATGTCGGCGGGGGTGATGTGACTGGCGATATTCATGATCGATCCGGCTCCGAAATTAGGATTGGCTTTTCACCACGCAAAGAGCGCGCCAATCCCGAATTATTGGCAGAGACGTGTTTTCAATAACTTGGCTGAATGGCGGATGACCAGATACGGGCCAGCTTTGCCGTCAGGTCTTTTCTGCCGGGCGTTTTGAGCCGGGTGCGTAGCCTCCACTTTCAAGATAGTCGATCTCTTCCGGTGTGGAGGTTCGGTCCAAGGCTTCATTGCGATAGGGGAAGCGGCCGAACTGGACGATCACATCGCGATGTTTGTTGGCGTGAGAGAGATTATTGTTCACTTCCGGCATCCGGGTGGAGAACAGCTCAATCGCCCTGTCTTGATCCGCAATATCCTCGGAATGCATGAACGGCATGTAGACAAAAGACCGGCGATTATCCGGAATTTCGAGGTCGAACCCCTTGTCGATCATCACCTGCGTAATGTTTCGCGCCGTTGCATCGAAGGCAAAGGATTTGCCCTGCCCGCGCCAGATATTGCGCGTAAACTGGTCAAACAGGATGAGGAGCGCCAGCCCGCCATCGGCGGTTTCCAGCCAGGGGTGGTCGCCGTCAACGAAACGCGCGGCCTCGGCCTCGATCACGCTGGCGAACCGCTCGGTGATTTCGGCGTCAAATTCGGGTGTGGAAATGAAATGGAGGCGCTTTTCAGTCTCTTCAAACCAGAAGCGCAGAATTTCAGAAATTTGGGTCATGATGCGAACCTAGCGCGGCATGCGACGGACGCAATCTTGAACTCTGCAATGGCGGCTATTTACGCCCGACGGCCATGATAACGGGATAGATATCATCGCCAAATGTCATCTCGAAAACCGTGTCGCAGTGTTCAAGCTGAAGTCCGACGCCGGCATAGGCTTTGGTGATTTTTGGCTGTGGCATATCTGCGGCCCAATCCCATTGAACAAACACACCGCCCGGCTTCAGGAAGGATGCTAGGAGCGCCATCGCGTGCGGATAATCTGGAAGAAAGCTACAAACAGATGACGCCGTGATGAGATCAAACCGGCCAAGAGATTGTTGATGAAGTGGCGTCGCGGGTTCGAGAATATCCACGCAGGTCGCGGTGACGTTTTCCAGATTCAAGGCGTCGATTTTGGCGCACAGAATATCAGTCATGCCCTGAGCTGTATCGACCGCGTGAATTTCTGCGACCCGGCTGGAGAGTTTTTCGGTCAGGAGTCCGGTGCCGCAGCCGAAATCCAGAACTGACGCCGTTGCCAGATTCGGAATATGTGGAAACACCAACCGCTCACAGGCCTCAAAGGCTTTGCCAGCATAGCGGACCACATCCGGGTCATCGTCCCAGTCAGTGGCTCTCGAATTCCAGTTATCCTCAGACATGTGGCGTCCTCGCTCACTCAAAGCTGGGCGGTTCGCTACCAACGCTTAAGGCCTGTAAGGCCGACTCAGGTGGCAAGTTTATCCGCATTCCGGGAGGTGGTAGGGGCGGGGGGAATCGAACCCCCACTTCCGAAGAAACGGGATTTTGAATCCCGCGCGTCTACCAATTCCGCCACACCCCCAGATCAGATGGTGACCCCCTACATCACAGCCGCAATGAAGGCAAAGGGAAGCTTCACAAACACCGGGGGCTCGCATTGGATTGCGGATCGGATTAAACGGCGATGATGACTGAAACTGCAGATCAAACCTCGGATGCTCCAGAAGGCCTTGTCGCGCGACTGGTTCATATCGGCGAGAGCGCGTCGGATGACGGGCTGACGCTTAGTGAATTCATGGAATCGCTGGGCGAGCGGGCCTTTGGCGTTATCCTGTTTGCGCTGGCCATTCCGGTCTGCATTCCATTTCTCTATGGCATTCCGCAAGTCATCTCTTTGCCGATGATGGCTCTGGCCTTCCAGATGGCCGCGGGCCGCAGCGAGCCGTGGATGCCTGCGAAATTTGCAGAGCGCCAATTGTCGAAAAGCGGGTTGGAGACGATGGGACGCCAAGCCAAAAGATGGTTTGGCTGGATCGAAGCGATTGCTCGTCCGCGCTTGCTCTTCTTATCCAATCACATTGGTGAACGCGTGGTGGGCGGCGTATTCTGCCTGTTCTGCGCATCGATCCTTGTGCCCTTGCCGCTGACCAATTCAACGCCGGGCATTGCCGTGGCGATTGCCTCGCTCGGCCTGATCACGCGGGACGGGTTATTGATCCTCGCCGGTCTCGCGCTCGGAATTATCTGGATTGCCATTCTGGTGATTGGCGGCCCTGCACTGATCTACACGCTGATTGAGTGGGTTCGCAGTATTGTGAATTAAATTCAGGCCCTGCGGCGCATTGCGCGCTTTTCGCGGGCGATCTGGCACAGTAGAGTTTCCGCCATGAACAGTCTCACATCTCTTTTGACCGCACAACGCTGGCCGTTTCTGGCGGCGTTGGCGTCCGCGCTGATCCTCGGCGGCGCTTATTTCTTCCAGTATGTGCTGGGCTATGACCCGTGCGCGCTCTGCTATGATCAACGGCATATCCATCAGGCCGTGATTATCGCGGGTCTGATTGGGGGTTTGGCCCTGACACAAAAACCGGTTCAGCCCTATGCGATGTGGATCTGCCTGATCATTGGGGCGATTTTTGTCTATTCGGCGGGCTTTGCCTTCTGGCATGCCGGTATCGAATATGACTGGTGGGAAGGTCCCTCGACCTGCACGGCTGGCGCGAATGTCGACCTCAATTCCGGCGATCTGCTCGCCATACTGGATGGCACGGGCGGGCCTGTCGTTCTGTGCGATGAAGCTGCCTGGACGCTGCTCGGCATATCCATGGCCGGATATAATGCGCTGATGTCCGCCGGGCTGGCGCTCGCCTCTGCCTTTATCGGGATCAAGCGCTGATGGATCGCGCGCCTCGTCCGCCTTTGCCCGGCCGTAAGGCCGATGAGACCCGCATCGCCGAGATGATCCGCGTTGATCATGCTGGAGAATATGGCGCGGTCGCGATTTATGAAGGCCAGCTGGCCGTGTTCGGCAACATCCCGTCCAAAGTGCGCATCGCCAATCAACTACGCCATATGGCGGAAGACGAGCAAGCGCATCTGGATGCGTTCGATGGCTTTATCCGAACGCGCGGCGTTCGCCCGACGGCTTTGATGCCGATCTGGAAGATTGCAGGACGCATGCTCGGTGTCGCCACGGCGCTGATGGGTGAAAAAGCCGCCCACGCTTGTACCGAAGCGGTCGAGACCGTGATTGAAGGTCATTACACTGATCAGATTGAAGAACTGGAAATCTCAGGCGAAACTGATCTGGCGCAAACGTTCACGACCTTCCGCGATGAAGAAGTCGCGCACAAAAATCTGGCCGTCGATGAAGGCGCAAAAGAGGCGTTCGGCTATCCGGTTTTGTCAAAACTGATCGAGGCAGGTTGCCGCACGGCGATTGGCATTACGGCGAAAATCTAAGTTTCTTCGCCGCGTTTTCGAACGGCCAAACCGGCATCCACTTTTGCTAAAAATGCTAACCTTCCAACTCGCTATCCCAATAGAGGTAATCCATCCAGCTGGCGTGGAGGTATTTTGGCGGAAAACGTCGCCCCTGCGCCTGTAATTGATGCACGTTCGGGCGGATCGGTTTGGGCATATTCATGCCCGCCTGTTTGGGTGTGCGCCCACCTTTTTTGAGATTGCAGGGTGAGCAGGCCGCGACAATATTCTCCCACGACGTATTGCCACCTTGGGAGCGCGGCAGGACGTGATCGAAGGTCAGATCATCGACCTTGTCGCGTCCGCAATAGACGCACTGAAACCCGTCACGCAGCCAGACGTTATAGCGGGTGAAGGCTGGCGCGCGGTTGTGAGAGACATAATCGTGCAGCGCCACAACGGAGGGCGCGTGCATTTCCATGGAGGGCGAGTGGATCAGATCATCGTAATTTGACACGACGGTGACGCGTTCCAGAAAGACGTTTTTCACGGCTTCCTGCCAGCTCCACACCGATAGCGGCCAGTAGGATAAGGGCTGATAATCAGCATTCAGAACAAGGCAGGGCCAGCCGGTCGGGGCTTTATCAAGCACTTGCATGACGCACTCCCTTATTCCGGGCGAGGCCAATCATGTACATATGTCGATCAAGAACCCTGAACGCACACCTCCCTGTCCGGCAAAACGGCGGGATTCTCAGCGAATCACGCCGATGTCCGTAGTGGTCAATTTATACCGCGAAACACGTAACACGCCTATGATACAGGCGTTAGCCTTTTCGAGCGCGTCAAGAATAAACGCCGGAAAAGACCTTGCGAAGGAAGCGGCCGCCGATTTCTAGACCGTCCGGGCCAATGCCGTGCGGAATGCCCGGCGAAATATGCCACTGACAGGACGCGCCAGCATCACACAAGCCCTGCCCGGCATCGAACATCATGCCCAATGGCAGGACGTCATCCTGATCGCCGTGGATGAGCTGGATGGGCGGACGCGAGCGGATCTGGTCCTTCAGCGTCATGCGGCTGGGCATGGCACCGGAAAACCCAAGAATACCGGCGAGGCTCTGTTCGCGGCGCAGGCCACAGTGCAGGGACATCATCGTGCCTTGTGAAAACCCGACCAACGCCACATCGCGTGCGGTGAGGCCAAGTCGCGTGATTTCAGAATCAATGAAGGCATCGAGTGTTGGCGCTGCCGATTCTACACCGCGATTGGCCTCCACCGGATCAAGCCGCGTGATCGGAAACCATTGATAACCCTTCGGTGCGCCCTCGACCGGCTGGGGTGCGTTCGGCGCAACAAATTCGACGTCTGGTAAATCGCGCGCCCATTGTCCGGCAAGCCCGATCAGGTCTTCGCCATTGGCACCATAGCCGTGTACCAGAATGGCCAGTTTGCGCGGAGCTTGCCCGGAGGCGGGAGGCTGTCGAGGTCCATCAATCATCATGACGCGGACTATAGAGCGCGGATTGAGGACTTGAAGCGGGCAAGCGCAGGCGCGAAACAGATGACATGACAGATTTCGTCACCCGTTTTGCGCCCTCGCCCACCGGACACCTGCATCTGGGACATGCCTTTTCGGCGTTGACCGTTTTTAGCGCGGCACGTGAAGCGGGCGGGCGGTTTCTTCTACGCATCGAGGATATTGATACGACGCGATGTCAGCCGGAATTTGAGCAAGCCATCTACGATGATCTGGAATGGCTCGGGTTGATTTGGGAAACGCCTGTTCGTCGGCAATCGGAGCATTTCGCTGAATATCAGGCCGGGCTGGACCGACTGATTGCGATAGGTGTCGTCTATCGGTGCTTCAAAACGCGCAAGGAAATCGTCGAAGATATTGGTCGCGCGCCGCATCATCCCGGCGAAGGCCCTGAGGGCGCGATTTATCCCGGACCAGCGGAACCGCTCAGCGCGAACGAAGAAGCGGAGAAAGTCGCTACCGGTGAACCTTTTGCGTGGCGTCTATCCATGCGGGCCGTGCAAGACCGTCTCGGCGATCTATCTCGACTGACGTTCCGGGAAATCGGCGAAGGACCGAATGGCGAGACGGGTGACTGCCCGATCCAGCCTGATCTCATTGGCGATGCCATTCTGGCAAGAAAGGATATCGGCACCAGCTATCATCTGGCTGTGACGCTCGATGATGCGCTGCAAAGCATTACCCATGTCGTTCGCGGGCAGGATTTGTTTTTTGCCACAACCATGCACCGGATATTGCAGGAATTACTTGGCCTGCCGGCGCCGATTTACCAACATCACCGCTTGCTGGCGGGCGAGGATGGCGAGCGCCTGACCAAGCGCCACAAATCCGAAACCCTGCGCTCTTTACGCGCCGCCGGAACAAGGCCCGACGACATCCGTTTGCAGTTCGGTTTCAATTGGTGATTTCCCTTTTCCCGCATGGCGTATATGCGGGAATTCATGGGAGAGAATATGTCCGAACCAACCGAAAAATCCGCGCTGATCGGCTTGATCGCTTTGATCATGGGGGCTGTAGCTATTGGTATGGCCGCGCCTCTGGTCAAGCTGTCCGAGCTTGGCCCGCAGACGGTAGGCTTCTGGCGCATGGCGCTGGCCATACCCTTCGCGCTGTTGTGGATGTTGTTCGACCGCAACCCACCGCGCAAACCGGACATGCCTGCGGGCTGGAAGCGATGGTTTTACTTGTGTTTGCCGGGTCTATTATTCGCAGGCGATCTGGCGTTCTGGCATGCCGGCATCAAAATCACGAGCGTGGCCAATGCGACATTTCTCGCCAACCTTCAGCCCGTCTTTGTCGTGCTGGCGGCATGGCTTATCTTCAAGGAAAACATCAGCCGCAATTTCATGTTTGCCGCCGGGCTCGCGGTGGCCGGAGCTGCGCTATTGTCAGTCAGCAATCTGACAGTTTCTCCCGAACGCTGGCCGGGAGACGCCCTCTCGGTCGCGACCGCGATCTGGTATGCTTCCTATATTCTTGCCATCCGGCAAGCCCGGCGTTTTGCCTCGACCGGCACGGTGATCTTTTTTACGGTGACGGTCTCCGCGCCGATACTTTGTCTTGCGGCCTTTGGTTTCGGGGAGACCCTGCTGCCGGGAAGTATGAACGACTGGCTAGTCCTGCTGGGGCTGGCGGTCGGTGTGCAGATCATCGGTCAGGGCGGCGTCGCCTTCGGGCTAGGCCGGGTGCCCGCGCCGGTTGCCTCTATCATTATCCTGATCCAGCCGGTCATCGCCTCGATCGCGGGTTGGCTGATGTTCGGTGAGGCCTTCGCACCGATTCAGTATGCCGGAGCCGCGCTGGTTCTGACCGGCGTCTGGTGGGTGCAGCGCAAAAAACGGTCTGTGACAGGTGGACGCTTGGTGCTTCCTCCAAAAGACCGCTAAACACAACGCCATGACCAATACAAACGCCTCAGATGACACCTTCCTGCGCGACCTCTGGTATTTCGGAATGGTCGGCAGCGAGATCAAACCCGGCCAGATGGTCCAGAAGGAAAGGCTGGGTGAGCTGGTCCTGTTTGGCCGCACCCATGACGGCACGGCCTTCGCGATGACGGATATCTGTCCACACCGGGCGATCCTGTTGTCGGGTGGCGAGATGGTGAAGACCGAGACCGGCACACAAGTTCAATGCCCGTATCATGGCTGGCGTTTCAAACCCGATGGCCAGTGCGCGAACATTCCCTCTCTGACCGCCGATCAATCCGAGGGCATGGATATCTCGAAGATCAAGGCACGCACTTATCCGATCCATGAAAGCTATGGCGTGATCTGGATCTGGTTTGGCATTGACGCCGATGCCGAGCCCTGCCTTGAACCCCCGACCCTCGACATTCCGGCAGATTCAAAAATCCGGATGCATGATGAATGCGACTTCAATTGCGATATGGATGCTGCCGTCATCAGCCTGATGGATCCGGCGCACATCCCGTACATCCATAATCAGTCCTGGTGGCGCACACCCAAAACCATGCACGAAAAGGCTAAGACGTTCGGGCCAATCGAGCGCGGTTTCTCCATGTTGCCGCACAAACCCTCGTCCAATTCCTTTATCTACAAGCTCTTCGGCAATGACATCACGACCGAAATCACGCTGGAATTGCCGGGTCTGCGTCCCGAATACATGAAGGCTGGCGACAAACATGTGACAACGGTGACAATTGTGACACCGGTGAATGCGAACAAGACCATTATTTCTGTCATTCTCTACTGGAACCATTTCGCCGTCAGCTTCGTGCCGAAATGGCTGATCCGCCGGGCTATGCATATTTTCATGGAGCAGGATTCAACAGCTGTGGATTCGCAAGCCATCGGCATGTCCTATGATCCGCCGCAAATGTTTATCCATGACAGCGACATTCCGGCGAAGTGGTATCTGGCGCTGCGACGATCCTGGAAGAAACATCGCGAATCCGGAGAGCCCTTCGTCAATCCGGTGAAAAAGCCAACGACATTGCGTTGGCGAAGCTAAATGCGAGGCTGTGGGACTGGACCATCCGCGCATCCAAACCTATGTGAGGCATTATGGAAATTATTCTCAACATCCTGATCGTCGTGGCCTTGTTGGCACTGCTGGTCACGCTCGGCCTCGGTCTGTTTAACATGGCTCGTGGGGGCGAAGGCTCCTCTGCGCGGTCCAATATTTTGATGCGCTATCGTGTCGGCATTCAGTTTGTCGCCGTCATGCTGCTGGTTGTCGGTTTCATCTCCAAAGGCGCATTAGCGGGCTGATAGTCTATTCCGGTGCGAGAGCCTCCATCACACTGCGGATACGCGGTGCGACCTCACTGATTCGACCTTCATTGACACCTGCAACAGCAATCCGCCCGTCATCTGGCCAAATAACAGTTTGAACAAACCACATCGTATTCGATCCGGCATGGCGCAGCGATCCGTCGGCGCCGATGCCCCAACCCATTGCATAATCGGCACCTTCTGGCGGCGTCATCAGTGTCTGCCAGCTCTCAGGAGAAAGGTATTCGCTTTCTTCGCCGCGCGCGCCTGCCATTACAAGCCGTAGAAACGCTGCGTAATCAGGCATCGACATGTGCACGCGCCCTGCGGGATTGACGGCGGGCGGATTGTCCGCACCGGCACCGATCCCAACCGGCGACAAACGCCCCCGGCTTGCGCGATGACCTTGCGGGTTATCGCCCTCTGGTGGACCAAAGCCAGCGCTATCGAGACCTAGCTCGTCGAATAATTCGGTCTGGATCAAATCTTCCCAAGTTTCGCCCGAAACGTCTTCCAGCATCATGGCAGCGGCGACATAACCCGCATTGGAATACAGGAAGCGGCCGTCATCATTCGCTGGATTGCGCAACAGTTCCCGGAGATAGGGGTTTCGATCATCATAGGCATTGCGTTCGCCCAGAATGCCGGCAATCGCCAGAGACATCAGTCGACCTGCATTGGCTTGCATGCCAGAACGGTGATGGAGCAAATCCGCCAAGGTCGCATCAGCAAGCACGGGGTCAATGCGATCGAATTGATCACCCAGCGTCTCCCCAAGCGTCGTGTCCCAGCCGATCAGACCGCGTTCCACAAGGCGGGCCGCCAGAATTCCCGTCATCGCTTTGGTGTTGGATCCCAAATGCCAAGCATCTGACAATTCGATCTGGGCCTCACCTGTCGACTGGCGCAGGCCCGCCGCAGAGGTCAGTTGAACATCATCAGAAATCAACATCACCACAGCGCCCGGCGAGCCCGCCTCAACCAGCCCGTCGGCGAGGTTCTGAACGTCCTGACGCGCCAAAGCGGCGGGCGAAGAAAGCAATAAAAGCGCGATTGCAATACGAAGCATTAGATTGTCCCCGAAAATATCCTGTCTTGAAAGCCCAGCCTGCCTGATCCAGTTTGGCGGGCAAGCGGAACAGTAAGGACGTGAATCCCATGGTGCGGCTGACCAAAATATACACAAAGACCGGAGATCAGGGCCGGACGCGCCTAGGGGATATGTCCGAAGTGGCCAAGACTGACATCCGCGTCGAGGCCTATGGCAGCGTCGATGAAACCAATGCGTCCATCGGATTGGCGCGGAAGGCGGTCGATAATGAGGCCGTCGATACACTGCTGGCGCGCATCCAGAACGAAATGTTCGATCTTGGCGCTGACTTGTGTGTGCCTGATACCAGCGTTGATCTTGGTTATGAGCCGCTGCGCGTGACGGCCAAACAGGTGGAGGCTCTCGAAACCGCTATTGATACATGGAATGCGAAACTGGATGCCCTCGACAGCTTCGTCCTGCCTGCCGGCAGTGAAGCTTCAGCCCGCCTACACCTTGCCCGCACGATATGCCGCCGGGCGGAGCGCCGCACTGTATCCTTGCAACAGGTGGATGATCGCCTGAATTCAGAGACAGTCCGCTATCTCAACCGCCTGTCGGACCTGCTCTTCGTTCTGGCCCGCATCGCCAATGATGAGGGCAAGGCAGATTTGAAATGGGTGCCCGGCGCATCCCGCGATTAATTCCGATGCGGAAATAGCAATGTGATAGAGGTCGTGTTTGTTTACGAGATGAACTCACCTATATTCCTGACAGAAGCGGTGTGCTGCCGCAGACTGATCATTGAGAGACACGGAGTCCTCCCCCATGAAATTCGTCACCATCGCGGCTATAGCCGCTCTGACCTCTACCACCGCTTTTGCAGATCCGGTGGCCTATGAATTTGACAAATCCCATACCGAGATTAGCGCGAACTGGATGCACCAGGGACTGTCGCGTCAGACTCTACAATTTACTGCCTATGATGGCACTCTGCTGCTCGACTTCGAAAACCCTGCAAATTCCACCATAGACATCACTTTCAATCTTATCGATGGCCTCTGGGCAGGTGCACACCATGATCGTTTTGTGACTCACCTAAATTCGCCAGACATTTTCGATACGGCTCAATTCCCGACAGCGCATTTCGTCGCCACGGGCTTTGAAACGGAAGACGGCGCAACTGGGATCATGACGGGCGATTTGACGATTGTCGGCGTGACTGTCCCGGTCAGCCTTGATGTAACCCTGAACCTGTTGCGCGACGATGGCACCGCCGGATTCACCGCAACCTCCACACTGGTTCGTTCGAACTGGAGCGAACAGATCGCAATTTATGCCGGATACATTTCAGATGAGGTCATCCTGACCATCAACACCGAACTAGAACCGGTCGTTGAAGATGCCGAATAGGTGACGTAAACGTCACTTTTGCGAGAAGGCCGGACATCGCTCCGGCCTTTTTGCCATGCGGCATTGTGCAGTGCGGCAAAGCCGTTGACTTCCGCTGTGGGCGATTGCAGTTTCGGGCTCTAATTCGTTGTCCAGTGTATTGATGCGGGCCAGTCTCGGCGCCGCGCAGACCGGGGAAGTTCCATGAAAATACTCGTGCCCGTCAAACGGGTGGTCGACTACAATGTGAAGGTTCGCGTCAAGCCGGACCAGAGCGGTGTTGACCTCGCCAATGTCAAAATGTCGATGAACCCCTTTTGCGAAATCTCGGTGGAAGAAGCCGTTCGCATGAAGGAAAAAGGCGATGTCGAAGAGGTCATCGTCGTTTCCGTCGGACCACAACAAGCCCAGGAAACCATCCGTACGGCGCTCGCCATGGGCGCAGATCGCGGCATCCTGATCCAGACCGATGATGCGGTGGAACCGCTGGCCATTGCCAAACTGCTCGCCAAAGTCGTCGAGGCGGAAGGCACGGAATTGGTCATCCTCGGCAAGCAGGCGATTGATGACGATTCAAACCAAACCGGACAGATGCTGGCCGCATTGCTCGACTGGCCGCAGGCCACTTTCGCCTCCGAAGTCGCGATTGCGGACGGCAAGGCAATGGTCACCCGCGAAATCGACGGTGGTTTGCAAACTATCTCGGTGGAATTGCCCGCGATCATCACCACAGACCTTCGTCTGAACGAACCTCGCTATGCGTCCCTGCCGAATATCATGAAGGCCAAACGCAAGACGATTGATGCGAAAACGCCGGCTGATTTCGGCGTTGATATCACGCCGCGATTGAAGGTGATCAAAGTTTCCGAACCGCCCAAGCGCGAAGCGGGTATCAAGGTCGAGACGGTTGCCGATCTTGTCGACAAACTGCGCAATAAAGAAGGAGTTATCTGATGAGTATTCTTCTCGTTGCTGAACACGATAGCACTTCTCTCAACGACGCTACCCGCGCCGCCATTACCGCTGCCAAAGCCATTGGCGGAGATGTGGATGTCCTCGTGGCCGGTTCTGGTGCTGGCGATGTTGCAAAGGCCGTTGCCGGTATTGAAGGCGTTTCCAAAGTCCTGCACGCGGATGGCGATGCCTTTGCCAAGCCAACCGCAGAAGCCATGGAAGCGCTCGTTTTGCCGCTGATGGCGAATTACGATGTCATGATGGCGGTCGCTTCGACCATGGGCAAAAACTTTGCCCCACGCATTGCGGCCAAGCTGGACGTGATGCAGCTTTCAGAAATCACCGCTGTTGAAAGCGCCGACACGTTTGTACGTCCGATTTATGCGGGCAATGCGATGATGACGGTTCAATCTACCGATGCGAAAAAAGTCATCACCGTGCGTCCGACGACGTTTGAAAAAGCCGGTGATGGTGGCTCTGCGAGTATAGAAACCATCGATGCGCCAGCGGGCCCGTTCAAATCGGAATTTGTATCCGAGGAGCTTTCCAAGTCGGATCGCCCGGAACTGACGGCGGCCAAGATCGTCATCTCTGGCGGTCGCGGTATGCAGTCTGGCGATAATTTCGTTCTGCTCGACACTATTGCCGACAAGCTCGGTGCCGCTGTCGGCGCTTCGCGCGCTGCTGTCGATGCGGGCTATGTACCAAACGATTATCAGGTGGGACAGACCGGCAAGGTCGTTGCACCGGAGCTCTACATTGCCGTTGGTATTTCCGGTGCCATCCAGCACCTGGCCGGCATGAAGGATTCGAAGATCATTGTTGCGATCAATAAGGACGAAGATGCGCCGATTTTCTCGGTTGCGGATTACGGACTTGTTGCAGATCTCTTCAATGCTCTGCCGGAATTGGAAGCCGAACTGACCAAAATCGGCCTTTAGGCTTTATCGTATCTGACAAATGAAAAGCCTCGGAGCCATGCTCCGGGGCTTTTTCTATCCCAGCCGGATCGCGGCTTCGATCAGGGCATGGGCATCTTCACTATCCCATTCCGCATCGCGCGGCATGCGGCCCATTTCGACCCCGCGTCGGTTATAGAGAATGGAAATCGGCAGTCCGCGCGCGCCCACCGATGACGGACCGGCAAAGGAATTGTCATGGTAAAGGGGCAGGTTTTCCAACCCTTCCTCCTCGAAGAATCCCATCGCATCTTCGATCCGACGATCGGCGCTGATCGTCACGACCTGAAAATCCTCGCCGCCATAACGCACTTGTAGCGCATCCAGCGCGGGCATCTCCACCTTGCACGGGGCGCACCATTCGGCCCAGTAATTCACAAGAATGACCTGCCCCTCAAAGTCTGCCAGCGTGTGGGTGTTACCGTCTGGATCAACGAAAGAATGGGATGGTCGCGGCGGCGCATCATCAAGGGAGACAAAATGCGACATCTCTCCGCGTGCATAACTGGCGAATCCGGTCGGTGCCGGGCCCTGCATTGCGGCGAAAAGAAAATATGTGATTCCCGCCAGCAGGAAGACGCTGCATGTGATAATGCCGAGTTTCAAAGGTGACATCTGCATCGAACAACTTTCAGACTGGACCGACCATGACGGACGGAAAGACAAACAAATCAAATGCGCTCTGGGGCGGCCGGTTTTCCGGTTCCCCGTCCGAGATTATGGAAGCCATCAATGCTTCGATCGATATCGATCAGCGCATGGCATTTGAAGACATTGCCGGTTCCATTGCTCATGCTCGAATGTTGGCCGCAACGGACATCATTTCAAGCGGAGATGCCGCAAAAATCGAGAAAGGCCTGCTTCAGATCCGCGAAGAGATCGAACGTGGTGAGATGAAATGGTCGGCGGCGCTGGAAGATGTTCATATGAATATCGAAGCGCGCCTGAAAGATATTATCGGGGAGCCTGCTGGGCGATTACACACGGCGCGCTCCCGCAATGATCAGGTGGCAACCGATTTCCGGCTCTGGCTGCGCAGCGCATGCGACCGGATGGATGTGCTCATTACCGCCTATCAGACAGCTCTTGTGGCGCAGGCCGAGGCGCATGCCGACACCGTTATGCCGGGTTTCACGCATTTGCAAACCGCTCAACCTGTCAGCCTCGGGCATCACCTTTTGTGCTGGGTTGAGGCCGCCGAACGCGACAGGAGCCGTTTTCACGATGCCAGAAAGCGCCTCAATGAAAGCCCACTCGGATGCGCGGCGTTGGCGGGAACGGCTTTCCCTATCGACCGGCAGCAGACCTCGGATGCGTTAGGCTTTTACCGACCGATGGCGAATTCGCTTGATGGCGTCGCAACGCGAGATTTCGCGCTGGAATTTCTGTCCGCCTCCACGATTTGCGCGGTGAATCTATCACGCTTTGCCGAGGAAATCGTGTTGTGGACTTCTCGGCGGTTTGGGTTTGCGCAGCTATCTGATGCGTGGTCCACAGGCTCGTCGATCATGCCGCAAAAACGCAATCCGGACGCAGCCGAATTGGTTCGCGCCAAGCCGGGTCGGATTGCCGGCGCGCTCCACACCTTGATTATCGTCGTGAAAGGCCTGCCGCTCGCCTATTCCAAGGATTTGCAGGAAGACAAAGCACCGGTCTTTCAGGCCTATGATGATCTTGAATTGGCGCTTGGGGCGATGGCCGGCATGGCCGCAGACCTGACGTTCAACGAAGACAATCTGGCCGAAGCTGCGGGCGAAGCCTATTCGGATGCGACCGATTTGGCGGATTATGTCGTGCGCGAACTGGGGAAGCCTTTCCGCGACGCCCATCATATTGCCGGGTCGATGGTTAAGTTGGCCGAGAGCAAAAACGTACCGCTGGCCGGGCTGTCTATCGCCGAAATGCAATCGGTTGAGCCAGAGTTGGCAGATGCAGTCTATTCGGTGTTATCAGCGCGGGCCTCCATGGAAAGCCGGACGAGCTATGGCGGAACCGCGCCAGTGCGCGTAAAAGAACAGGTGAAACTCTGGCAGGATCGTCTCCGCGAAAGGCAGGCATCATGAAAAAGCTCGCAACTCTCATCGTGATTATTGGCGGCCTTGTGGTGTCGGGATGTGGCCTTCGCGGCGATCTTGAACGTCCGCCGCCGGCATGGAGCAGCCCGCAGCAATCCGAGGCGAGCC
>Ga0316204_10006307_pt1 | contig 18360 bp, 17 predicted proteins | sample 6monrhotite_MG_2_FD_205661 | JGI IMG/M metagenome (GOLD analysis project Ga0316204, IMG submission 205661) | Microbial mat bacterial communities from mineral coupon in-situ incubated in ocean water Damariscotta River, Maine, United States -... | ecosystem: Environmental > Aquatic > Marine >... | reverse complement strand
TATTAGGTTTGGCTTTATTATTTATAGGTAATGTCTACTCTAATTCTTTATTTAATCACAGTGCATTACAATGGGTTGGCTTAATGCCTCAAAAACCATTAACAGAAGATTTTGTCCCCTTTTTACCTTGGTTTGGAGTCGTACTACTGGGTCTATTTAGTGGCGCATTCATTTTTAAGCATCGTACTATTAACGCACTTTCATCTCGGGTTATTCATTGGGGAGAGAGTCACGCCCAAAGCCACTCTCAAATCCACTCTCAAATCCACTCTCAAATCCACTCTCAAATCCACTCAAAGTCCCAAAAATTTATTTGCTGCATGGGTCGTCACAGCCTAATTCTTTATCTTATCCACCAACCCATATTTCTGGGAATTTTATTCATTATAAAGCTAATGTTAAGCAACACAATTTGATAAACTAAGCTTTTTCATCCTTGGTACATCTTAATTACATGCTTTATTTCTATAATATTTTTTTGAACATCAACCGAGTACATATGTTGGTGATATTCCCAATATTGTTACTTGCTATCACCTCAGTTGAGGCTGATGAAGAGGTGTCACCAACAAAAGCTAACGATTATTTTCTATCAGCATTCTGTAATCCTGAACTTGAAAGTTTAGAGAACAAACAACCATTCACCACTGACAACAAAATTCATTTGCAATCTGACTCCGTCAATATACAGCAAGAAGATACCACCATTTTTACAGGTGATGTTGTTATTGAGCAAGATTTTCAACGTCTTACATCTGATATCGCCAAATATAAAAAAGCTACACAAGATGTAACTGCCACAGGAAATGTAAATTTATCAAGAGGCGGGCTAGAACTTACTGGCGACACAATGAACCTTAATTTAACAACAAATTTAGGGGATGTTAATAATGCGACCTATCACGATATTAAAACTCGTGCCCAGGGTACCGCCAATTCCATTATAATTAAAAGTAAAAATATACTTGAAATGCATGATGCAACCTATACAACTTGTGATGGAGATTCACCAGACTGGGAGCTCAGTGCGAGCACCATCACGTTAAATAATGAATCACATCAAGGTAGTGCGAGCAATGTGGTTATCAAATTTAAAAGTGTTCCTTTCTTGTACTTACCCTATCTACAATTTCCTATCGGAAATGAAAGGCAGTCGGGTTTCTTGTTTCCAAGTTATGCCAGCTCAGAAAGAGATGGCATTGAATTCTATGCTCCATACTATTGGAATATTCACCCGCAAGTTGATGCCACGATTACCCCGCACTACATAGAAAAACGCGGTACACAATTGAAAACGGAACTTCGTTATTTAACACCCCAAACGCTTGGTACACTGGTTATAAACACATTACCTAATGACTCAAAAACAGATACCGATCGTAATTTCTTCCATTGGCAACATGCTCATAATCCAACGGGTGGTTGGAGTAGTAATGTCGATATAAGTTACGCCAGCGATAAAACTTACCTCGATGATTTTGGTGGAAACTTAGAAAGCACCACACAAACAAATCTCGAACGTCGAGCGGACTTTCAATATGACGCTAAGGATTGGTTGTTTAAAGGTCGCGCACAAGGCTTTCAAACACTCAGTGGCGATGAGCAAACAAAACGTTTGCCTCAACTTAATCTCAACACACGCCAATTAATCAAGCCGAATGAGATCAATACCTCATTTCAATCGGAGCTAACCCGTTTTACACATAGCACACAATCACCGATTGGCAACCGTCTTGTGCTACAACCCAGTGTTAGCCTTCCACTGACCCACCCTGCAGGCTATGCAACATTTTTAACCTCGCTCCATTACACGCAATATGACCTTGATCGCACCACCTCAGCTCAAGAAGATAAACCAACACGAACCGTACCTATATTTAGCGTTGATAGTGGAATATATCTTGAACGTGACTCAAACTTTTTAGGCAAAAAGTATCTACATACTTTAGAACCTCGGTTGCAATACTTATATATCCCATATCGTGAACAGAGCAATCTACCCATCTTCGATACCGCGTCTATAAGCAATGATTTCAGCCAGCTTTTTAGTGACAATCGTTACTCTGGAGCCGACCGAATTAATGATGCTAATCAAATAACTTACGGACTGACCAGTCGTTATATCAACCTTGATTCCGGTGCTGAAGTGCTTACCGCTAGCCTTGGACAGACTTTTCACTTTGCCGATAGCAGGGTGACCTTAAGTGGTGAACCGGTACGCAAAGAGTCATGGAGTGACCTACAGTTTGACCTAAGCATGGAGCCACTTGAAGGGCTAAGAATTAACGGTACCATGACTCGAAATCAGCAAACTAGAAAGATTGATAAACGTGATCTTCGCTTACAATACAAACTGGATAAAGACCGAATCATCAATGTTGATTATCGTTTTCTGCGGGACTCGTCAAAAACAAGAGAATTATCAGGTATTTGGAGGATCACGCCTCAATGGATGTTTATCGCACGGAAACATAATGATTTACGCCTAAATAGAGAACTTGAATCTGTTTATGGTTTTCAATATAACAGTTGCTGCTGGAGTCTACGCTTCGTAAACCGCCGTTACTACACAGAGAGCACCCCGTCAGACCCCTACCAGAGAATATTCTTTATTGAATTTGAACTTAGAGGCCTGTCTAGTTTTGGCAGGAAAAAGGACATCGATTCACTGCTTAATCGTGGTATCCTAGGCTATTCAAATTAACGCTTTATTTAAGGTTAAATAAAGCATATTTACAATATACAATATATTTCACGAGTTCCCTATGTCTTCAGTTGTTCGCACCACCATTATTGCTTCAAGTTTGTTTTTCTTAGTTCTACTCAGTCCATTAGCTTTAGCAGCAAGTCAACAAGTCAAAGAACTCGACTCTGTTATTGCAGTTGTTAATGACGATGTCATAACCGCTTCTGAATTGAAAAAACGGATCAGGCAAATCTTAGCTCAGTTAAAGAACAAAAAAAAACGTCTACCAGCAAAAAATATTTTATACCGTCAAATACTCGAGCAACTCATCACGGAAAAAATTCAATTACAATTGGCAAAACGCGCCAGTGTTATTACTAGTGATGAGTCCGTCAATAAAGTCATACAGAAAATCGCAAAAGAAAATAAACTTACACTAACTCAGTTTAAAGAAATATTGCAACGTGATGGCGTACGTTATGATGAATTCCGTGACAATATAAAAAATGAAATGACTATCAGTCAATTAAAAAAACGGCGTATTTCTAATCAAATCAGTGTGACTGAACAAGAAGTTGATATCGAATTACAAAACCAAAATAATAATAAAGCCTTATCTGAAGAATTTAGGCTTAGTCAAATATTAATCGCCACACCTGAATCAGCCAGTCCAGCTCAAATTCAGGAAGCAAAAGTTAAAGCTAATCAAATCTTGGCGCAATTAAGTATTGGTGCAGATTTCGCTGAAACAGCCGCCGCTAATTCGAATGGTCAAAATGCACTAAATGGTGGCGACCTTGGATGGAGAGAAGCCGCACAACTACCCTCAGTTTTTGTCGAGCAAGTTATTAAACTACAAGCCAATCAGATCACCGGCTTAATTCGCAGCCCAAGCGGTTTTCATATTGTGAAGGTTGTCGAGCGACGAAGCAAAGACAAACGCCGTATTGTCGAGCAAACACATGCAAAACATATTTTGATTATTCCAAACCAAATTAATAACAGTGCCGTTGTAAAAGAAAAATTATCAAGATTACGTGAACGAATTATCAGTGGTGAAGACTTTGCTCCTATAGCAAAAGCAAACTCCGAAGATAAGGCCTCTGCAGCGAAAGGTGGCGATCTTGGTTGGGTAAATCCTGGCGTAACTGTTCCTGAATTTCAAGAGGAAATGGCTAAGCTTGCACCGGGAGAGATTAGTAAACCGATTCGCAGCCGATATGGCTGGCATATTATTAACGTTATTGCACGGCGCCAACACGATGACACCAATACATACCTTCGAGATAAAATTAGAAAACAAATTGGCCAACGTAAAACAGAAGAAGCTGTAAGTAACTGGTTAAGACGTTTACGCAACGAAGCCTATGTTGAGTATCGAATAAATAAATAATCTATCTAACATTTAAGTTGGGGAGATCCACAATGTCCTCCAAGGTTGTGTCCACAATGAAAAAGATTGTTATTACCTATGGAGAACCAGCAGGTATTGGGCCAGATCTTGTTTTACAATTAGCCAAGCAGCCACAATTTGATCACCTTCAATTTATTATTATTGGCGATAAAAACCTACTTAACGATCGTGCTGAGCAACTGGGCATCAAACCAAATTGGGGAACCTACAATGCAAAATCGCCATCAACACAAGCTATACAGATTTTACATGTTGAAACACATTCAAAAACAATTCCCGGCAAGCTAAATAAAAATAACAGCGCCCATGTATTAGCGTGTTTAGATGGTGCGATAGAGGGTTGTTTAAAAAAAGAATTCGCTGCGCTTGTTACCTGTCCAGTCCATAAAGGTATTATAAATGATAGCGGCATCGCCTTTTCTGGCCACACCGAATACCTAGCTGAAAAAAGTAACATTAAAAAAGTGGTTATGATGTTATGCGAAAACAACTCCGAATTTAAGCTTAGAGTTGCCCTCGTGACAACGCATTTACCGTTAAGTAAAGTCAGTAAAGCCATCACTTCAGAAGAATTAGAAAATACACTTTTGGTTTTACAAAATGATTTACAACACTATTTTAAAATCGAATCACCAACTATTTATGTTTGTGGCTTAAACCCTCATGCTGGCGAAGATGGCCATCTAGGTGATGAAGAAATAAATATCATTGAACCTTGCTTAAATAAATTACGCAACAAAGGTTATAACTTAATCGGCCCATTACCGGCAGATACCTTATTTGTACCAAATAATTTACGACAAGCTGATGCTGTTGTCGCTATGTATCATGACCAAGGCTTACCCATGCTAAAACATTTAGGCTTTGGACAAGCCATTAATGTAACGTTAGGCTTACCTTTTATTCGAACATCGGTTGACCATGGTACCGCTTTAGAACTTGCTGGCACAGGAAAAGCCAATGCGACAAGTTTGTTTAATGCTATTACCTTAGCCGATATGATGAGTGAGCAAATAAATTCAACACAAACTCAATTAGTAACAGCTTAAAGATGTCTTCATCGAATAATCATTCCGTTGAGAAAAATTCAGATCACAAAGCTAGAAAACGCTTTGGGCAAAATTTTTTACATGATCAGAATATTATCGACAAAATAATTCGTGCAGTAAATCCTAAGTCATCACAAAATGTAATTGAAATAGGTCCAGGCCAAGGAGCATTAACTTACCCCTTGCTGCAAACGTTAGGTCAACTTAATGCTGTTGAGATCGATCGTGACCTCATTAAAATATTAAACCAACAAAGTACCCAATATGGTGAATTAACGATACATGAGGGAGATGCTTTAAAATTTAATTTTTCTCAGCTCATAGATACTAGTAATAAAGATAAAAAATTGCGTTTAGTTGGTAATCTTCCTTATAATATTTCCACACCAATTATTTTCCATCTGCTCGAATTTATCGATAATATTTACGATATGCACTTCATGTTACAAAAAGAAGTGGTAGAACGTATGGCAGCCGAACCAAATAGTAAAACCTATGGCCGCCTAAGCATCATGCTTCAGTGGTATTGTGACGTGGAATATTTATTTGATATACCACCCGGTGCTTTCAATCCGCCGCCAAAAGTAACATCAAGCCTAGTTCGGCTGATACCTAAAACAAAACCATTAGCCGTATTAAATGATTCGAAGCAGTTTGCATGCCTAGTAAACAAAGCATTTCAACAACGTCGGAAAACATTACGTAATATCCTAAAAAATTATTTAAAAGAAGACCAAATCAAATCACTTGGAATCTCTCCTACCGCAAGACCGGAAACACTCAATTTGCTCGAATTCGCCGCACTAAGTAACGCGATTAGCACCGAAATCCTCTAAATAAAGCTCGATAGTCCACATTTTCATCCTTAATCACTTAAATATTCAGGCTGTTCGTCCGATATTACTCTTATATATATTATATAAAATGGATTGATAGCCAATCGAATGCCCAATACGTCTATACCCAATTCAGCTATGCTCGGCATAGAAGATAATGATGCCTTACTCACCTATCGTGTTGGGCCAGTATACTGTTGTGGCCCTACGTTACCCATTGTTACGATTACGCCGCCACCACCACTAACACACCCACCCGGTACCAGTATTGCCGAACCCGGTATTTTTAAACATGGTTCGCTAATCGTCAGTGCTACGGATCTTCGGTATCGCTTCGGCGTTAAGCAAGAACATTGGAAGCACCCCGGACAGGTTATTATCGCTCAGCATAACGATCTAACACGTGGTTACTTTGTTGACGAAATAAAAGATGTTATCAGTATGCCAGAGTCAGGTTGGCGGCCACTGCCTTCACACTTACCGCGAGGCGTTTTTAGTCGAACCCTATTCCTTAATGACAATATTTATTTGTATGCCGAATTTGATAAATTATCGACATTACAAGGTAGTGGCTACCTTGCTGAATATATCGCGAAGTTAGAAAAGGCTGAAGAAGATAAAAAGGAATTGGCATCGACAATAAATAAACATTCATCTACATCATCAGTAAGTAGAAATATTTCTCACAAAACAACTAATGATTCCTCATCAAATACAGTCGCATCGAAACAAACCACAACCGATGCCTCAGCATCAAACCCAGTCGCATCGAACAAAACAACTGACGCCTCAGCATCAAACCCAGTCGCATCGAAACAAACCACAACCGATGGCTCAGCATCAAATTCAATTATATCGAAGAAGACAACAACCGATCGTTCAGTATCAAATCCAATTACATCGAAGAAGACAATAACCGATGCTTCAGTATCAAATCCAATTACATCGAAGAAGACAACAACCGATGCTTCAGTATCAAATCCAATTACATCGAAGAAGACCACAACCGATGCTTCAGCATCAAACCCAATTACATCGAAGAAGACCACAACCGATGCTTCAGCATCAAACCCAATTACATCGAAGAAGACCACAACCGATGCTTCAGCATCAAACCCAATTACATCGAAGAAGACCACAACCGATGCTTCAGCATCAAACCCAATAACATCTAAATCAAAGTCATTTTCTAATGATAAAACCACGAGTCATATTAAAAATACAAATAATACTCTTACTCAAGATTTATCAACTTCAACTAACATTGAAGTTAAGACAACGAAAATTAAATCTAAAGATAAAGTAGACACGGCGAGTGCTGCAATAAATAAAGATAAAACAACTCTATCTACTACACATAAAAAAGCCAATAAAGATCGATTAAATATAAATATAAATAAAAATGAAATGCAACAAGTTGCCAACAATAATACAACCGTCAATAAAAAAGGATACCAACAAACTTCTGAACAAGAAGAAACTAGTGGTATTGGATTCCTTTTTTTATTATTAATTATGTTACTTATAATAGGAGGCGGTTATTACTATTATACTAAATTATATAGTAAATCGATTTCACCAACATTAATCCCAACAGAAACTGAACAAATTGAATTCGTTGAAGAAACAAATATAATGAGTAATGCTCAAAATAATCGACAAGAAAGTATTGCTAACAATACGATTGACTATGATCCAGTACAATCAGCAGACGCGAGTCTACTTGAAAACAATGCCGTTACAAAAGGTGAAGACGCCTCTTATAGAGAAGCCATCACCAGCAATATAACTCCACCTGAAAAAAATATTACCACCGAGAATAATCTAAAGGCTCCTGAATATCATGCCAAAATTAATAAAGATAACGATACCATTACAATTGAACTCGGCGGACCATTACCACCTAAAATTAAAAGTGTTCCGATTGAAGATCTGAATACTTCTGAAAAATTACAAGAAGCCAATCCTCCAGTAGCACAACCAAGCGAGAAGGATAATCCTTCTCTAGAAATAAACATTATTAAACAACCGCACTCAGAAACATCTGATAGTGGGAAATCCACAGCGGAATCCAATAACGATAAAATATATAAAACAAATTCGATGGAAATTACTCATGTTATCGTTAAAGGCGATACTTTATGGGCCATCGCCAAGCATTATTTACAAAACCCATTCCTCTATCCTGAACTCGCAAAATTGAGTAAAATAAAAAATCCTGATTTAATTTACCCTGGCAATCTCGTACGTATTATTTATCGAGACAATAAAAAATAAGACCCCCTATTATGACAGTCAAAGCCTGTTCCGAACTACCAAACGAGGCACTAGAGAAGATATTAAGCGCCTATCAACTCAAGCTAAAGGTTACTCAAAACAATACCGAAATACCGGGCAGCTTTTGGGGAGAAACGGAAGCAGGATTAATCGGCAATACACTCTACATACAAAATACCACCCCGGTACACTCCGCGTTACATGAAGCATGTCATTTTATTTGCATGGACAATACACGGCGTCAAACCCTCGATACTAATGCTGGTGGTGATTATGATGAAGAAAATGCCGTTTGCTATTTACAACTGCTACTTTCAGAACATATTCCTGGCTATAGCCAAGCACAACATATGCAAGATATGGATAATTGGGGTTATAGTTTTCGACTCGGAAGCGCAAAACGTTGGTTTTTAGAAGATGCCGAGGATGCGAAACAATGGCTTTGCAATAAAAAGCTGATAAATAGCGAAGGAAAGCCGCAATGGCGCCTGAGAGACACCTAAAATACTGAAATTAGTGTAAATAAATTTGATAATTTGCCGCTAAAACAATTATATATTTAAACTTAGGAACCGCTCCATGTCCTTTAGCGCCATAAATAACTACTACGAACAACTCGTATTCAAGCATATAACTAATGCGATAACCGATCCTATCGATGATAACTTTTTGGAAGATGTCGCCTGTGTTGCTTTAAATCACTTACCCGCAAAATATGTACGCCATGAAGTCGATATGGCGTTTTATATGACAAGTGAAGAACGTACCAAAATCGATGCCAGTGTTACGATTGCTGTTAAAAATGCCATTGAATATGTGAATCAATATCGTGACTCACATTATCAGCAAGCATAGACCACCCCATAAGCAGTCTATGACTAGAATGAATAATACCGTAAGATACCGTATCTTATATTCTAAGCTTCAATACTAATTAGGTTTAAATCAATAAAATAATGTCAAATCAAGAAGAACTCTATAATACCCAAGTTGACGTAGAAACAAGTTACGTCGAAGAGCAATCCGCTCCGGATGATAACCGTTTTGTTTTTTCGTATACCATAACCATACGAAATGAAGGCCAAATGCCAGCTAAGTTACTCGCCCGCCATTGGGTTATAACGGATGCAGACGGAAAAGTGCAAGAAGTTCAAGGAGATGGCGTTGTCGGCGAGCAGCCACATTTAAAACCTGGCGACGGCTTTCGTTACACTAGCGGTGCTATCTTAGAAACACCGGTTGGTAGCATGTACGGAACCTACCAAATGGTTGCAGATGACGGTAAAGAATTTATTGCAGATATCCAGCCCTTCACACTATCCATGCCAAATACCATACACTAAAATAATAAAGCCAATTTAAAATCTGTGTAAATACACATTGATGGCAATATTCTTTTGTCGCTATAGTTAATCTGTCGATTTTCTTAACACTATATAAAAGGATATTCAGATGTCTCAATCCATTAAAAATCTCGTTATCAGCTTTCTATTGATTGTTCCTATAGTAACTCCATCCTTATCATCTGCTGATGAAAGCATGACAGTATCAATCAAACGTTTAAAACTTGAAACTGCCCTCCGCATCGCGCAAGCCGCCATTGCACAATGTCGAAAAGAAGGCGTTCAAATAGGCGTAACGGTAGTGGATCGTGGTGGTCATCCACAAGTCGTATTGCGGGATGTACTGGCAATGGACATTACCCTAGAAATTAGTAAACAAAAAGCCCATACCGCACTCGCATTTAATGCACCACTATCGCAACTTGAAGACCGCTTCACTAAACCTTTTCAAGTGGCAAAACTTGACGGTCTGATTATTAGTGCTGGCGGTATCCCAATTAATATAGGCGGTACGATTATGGGGGGTATCGGTGTAAGTGGTGCACCATCAGGCTTAACTGATGAAAAGTGTGCAAAAGCAGGACTAGCGGCCGTTGAAGCGGATTTGGAAATGGATGGTAATTAAGCTTTATATTCTCGTAAAATTTCAACAACTTGCACTTGATGCGTTTTGTAAAATTGGCGCCGACCAAGATCCTGAGCAATTAAATGCTTAGGATCTTGCTTCCAGCTTTTAATATCATCAAGATCGCTCCAGTAAGAAATCGCAATTTCTTCATTTCCCTCGGTTACACAGTTAAATTCCACACAACCATATTCTGCAATAGCCAAATCACGTAACTGCTTCGCCATACTAGAGTAGTCATCATCTAATTGATTAATGGCGGCTTTAAAAATAACGGCATACATAATGCTAGAACCCCTTCTTTGATTGTGAAATTTAAAGCATAATAACTTTTTAATCTTGAATAATAAAACAACGATGGCTATTTACGCAATTGGTGATTTACAAGGCTGCTACGAAGACCTCACCAATCTTCTAGAAAAAATCAATTTCGATCAACACACCGATAAACTTTGGTTAGTCGGCGACCTAGTCAATCGCGGCCCCGACTCTCTAGCAACCTTACGGTTTGTAAAAAACCTGGGGAATGCAGCACAAACCGTGCTCGGTAATCATGACTTACATTTACTCGCAATGTATCACGGCTTAAAAAAAAATAAAGATAGCAGTATTCAACAAATACTCGATGCTCCCGATTGTGAAGAGTTAATGAATTGGTTACGAAGCCAACCACTATTATTTCATGACAAACAAAACCATTTCACAATGGTTCATGCTGGACTTTATCCGCTGTGGAACTTACAACAAGCTCAACAATACGCAGCAGAACTTGAGAGCGTTTTAAGCGGTGATGATTATCTCGATTTTTTAAATAACATGTATGGCGACAAACCAAACTTATGGAAAGAAACGTTGACAGGCTGGGATAGACTTCGTTTTATCTGCAACACTTTTACACGTATGCGTTACTGTAAATTAAATGGCAAGCTCAACTTTAGCGAAAACGGAGTACCTGGTTCAACAAAAAATAATCTTGTACCTTGGTTTGAATTAAATAATCATAAAGATGAAAAAATTGTGTTCGGTCATTGGTCTACCTTGGGTTATTTCCAAGAAAAAAATGAGCTTAGCCTTCCCCCTAATATATATGCCCTTGATACTGGATGCGTATGGGGAGGAAAACTAACTGCTTTAAAAATAACCAAAACAGCACAATTAATTTCAATTAACTGTCCTAAACGTGCAAGCTCAATATAATTAAGCCTATATAATTGAATAATAGCAATAGTGATTTAATTAGCTGAATAGTTTTGTTATTGTCATTTTACTATAATAAAAATGACTTTAGTTTTATGGCCCAAATTTCATGTAAATATCACCCGACAAAACCATCACGTTGGTTCTGTCCGGAATGCCAAATTAATTATTGCAAATCATGCATGCCCAGTGTGCCAGGTAAACGTGGACCATTTTGTACAGTATGCAAAGAATTATTACAATCTGTCGGTGCAGATAATGCGATTACCCCCTTCTGGATTCGCTCAGGAAAATTCTTTCTTTATCCATTACATATCTTTCCACTCAGCTTACTTATCTTTCTCGCTGTCTTAAATGCGCAATTCGATCAAAGCGTATTAGGTCTTCTTTTACAGTTTTCCGTTAGTATCGTATTTATGAAATACGCTTATGCCGTTTTAGATGACACGGCAAAAGGTAGACTCAAGCCATTACCGATTAACGCACAAGTTATTAATGACGAGCTAGAGCTTCCCTTTAAACAACTACTATTAACCTTTGCAATCGCTGCGGCAAATGTGTCGATATACCGAACCTTTGGCGCAACTGCAACGGCTATCACAGTCTTTATATCCACCTTCGCCTTACCGGCAAACATAATGGTATTAGCACTTGAGCGTAGTTTTTTTGCTGCATTTAATCCCATTATTATATTTGGGTTTATGCGGCGCATTGGTGCCGCCTATTTGTTACTCACATTATTTTTATTGCTGCTTATGTCTGCATCAGGAACAATAATGAATCTTGTATATGGCACAGTAACAAAAACGAACTTCATTCTTATCAGCTCGTTTGTCAATATGTACTTTATGCTGATTATGTTCCATCTTATGGGATATATTTTATACCAATATCACGAGCAACTCGGTCATAGTATCGATATTGAAGAAGACGATAAGACAAGCAAAAAGAAGGGGCTAGCACAGGTTCAAGACAATCCAGAATTACGACATTTTGAAATACTCATGCAAGAAGGTAAAACAGAAGAAGCCAACACCAAAATTACACAGATAATTCGTGAAAATCCAACTGATCACGCTGCACGTATGCTTGACTTAAAATTGCAGAAACTTCTAGGTGATATGGAAGCCTATGACAAACATGCTAAAAAATATATTAACTACTTAGTTGCGCAAGACCAACTCAATGAAGCAGCAAAAGTTTTAAACACCGTACTTATCAACATTCCAAAGTTCAAACCTGAGAAAGCACCTGAACGTTTAGCTTTAGCCAAAAACTTAAAACATAATGGCCAAAATAAAGAAGCCGTAAGTATTGTTCATAATTTACATATCGACTTCCCAGATTTCAAATCCATACCCGAAGCCTATCTTTTGGCAGCAAAAATATTATGCGACAATCTAGCCCAAGACAAACAAGCTAAAGCAATATTACAATTTTTACTTAAAAAATACCCTAACTGCGAACAAATAAGTGAAATAAAAGAATATTTAACAATACTCAACAATATAGATAATATTTAAATTATTTAGGAAATAAAGTATTACGTAAATTTAATAAGTATTTATATTTTTTAGCATCGGTAACACTATATTTATCTGCCAATAACTGTAACGCCTCAACAATAGGTTTATCTTGCACTTTATTTTTAAGTAAAAAAAGAATAATTTGTTCAGCTTCAGAAAGATGGTTACTCTGTAAAAATCGAAAACTTAAACTCATAAATTGTGCCAAAGTTAGCTTTGGACCTGGTTGCGCTTTATCAATGTATTCTCGATATGTTTCTATAACCACCTTATTCACTTGAACCGTATTACCTTTTAACGTCAATATTTTTTTTGCTGTAGCATGAAAATCGTCCGAACTCGGTTCGAATTTACAAAGATTAAATAATTGTCTTAAAACCTCAAGATTATCCGGCCATTTTTTATCGAGCTTTAATAATTCGACTTTCGCTTTATCCGTTTGTAAATTAGAAATATATCCCATTGCTGAGGAAAACAGTTCATCGAATTCCTCTATTTTCTTATTTTCATCCATGTAGTCTGTATCTATATTACGATAATATTTTTTTGCTAAAAACGCAATGACCGCACCACTAATTAGTCCACCCGCATGCGCCAGATTATTTATATTCGAAGGAATAAAATAATGGTTATAAAATTCATATCCTAACCACAAAGGTAATATAATCAGAGCAGGTGCTTTTACCGTATCAAAAAACACAAAAACAAAATAAAAGAATCGTATTTTTCTCAGACCAAATAAAACCGTATACATTCCGGTTAATCCAGAAATTGCTCCTGATGCGCCAATGCCCGCACTTGCGCTAGCGGGCTCAAGTAGAACGTAAAATAATCCCGAGCCGATGCCAGCTAAGATATAAGTAAATAAATATATTCTCCATCCCAATATCATCTCAACAGAGAAGCCAAAGATGAATAAGAAAATCATATTACCAAATAAATGCTCGAAATTTGCGTGCAAAAACATATGGGTAATCATTGTGACAAAAGTCGGTTTATATCCTTTCAAGCCATATTCATAGAATGTTGCCTTATTCATTCTTTTATAAAATTCGGCTGATAACTTAACCCATTCTTGATAACCTTTATCGCTATCTTTAATTATTTCACCCGATTCAAGCTTCCCTAAAAATTCACCATCCGATAACATTTTACTAAACAGCAAGTGATTGTTCATTAAGGCTTCTTTTTTACTTAGTCGCTCTTCGCCCACAACGGCTGTTATCTCGGGTTTTATTTCTTTGCTGTCTTTGTCTTTATTGTTTTTTTCTTTTAAATAGTCTTTATAAAATGGAATTTCAATGTCCGCTAAGCCCGAATCAAAATAATATTCCATACCTTTATGATAATTTTCATTATCATCACCCTGAAATGCAAAATAACTGAATGTATTCACTATTATAAGAATTAGGGTAATAATAGGTGGACGTTTCCAATCAATTGCTTTTTCTAAAGGAATAAACAGCATATTAGTCTCGTTAATAAATGATAATGTCGTTCGTATGAAAATTTAATAATAAAAACTCTATAATATATAGGCTAAAGTCAATTTTTACGTAATTTAATATTGCCATAATTAAACTTTTCCGTAGCATTTAAAATTACTTCAAAAATAACCACTACAAAAATGAGCGGCCCGAGTAAAACAGTCGTAACTATTTTAACACCCATCGATAGGATGATTTCGAAAGGGTGAAACGTGAACCGGTTGTTACATCATATTCTGGCTCAGCATGATGAAAACAATGTAAACGCCACAATATAGGAATGGCATGCACCATTACATGCTGTACGTAAATAACGCCATCCATAATTACAAATGATAGTACAGCTGCAACCCAAAGAGGCATTTCAATATTACTAAATAAACCCCAATGCTGTTCTTGCGCTATTGCAGCAACACCAATAGCGGCAACAGGAAAAAAAGCCGAGCAATAAAACTATTAAAAAAACTAAACCTAAATTATTCGCGCAGCGAACTGTTTTCGATATCGTTAAGGCTCGACGTGGCGCGAGCAACACCCATAACTCAACGAATATAAGCATTCCAAAGAAGAAGCCCATACGATTTTTTTTCATACTCCAAAACGAATACATCTATATTCATTTCTATCTAAATTTTTTACACTTAAACAGACTACTTAATAATATTGAATATTAATTACCGACAACATTAAGTCGATACGTTTTATGGCAGGCAACACAATTTATCATTAATTCAGATAGCTGTTGCAGCGTGTATTTATTGTCACCTAATGACTCTGCATCTAAAGCTAGTTGGTCAAACTTAGAATGTGTATCAAAACCCAGTTTTTTAAATTCAGGTGATAATTTTTCTGTTAACGTTTTTGGTACGCCACCTTGCGAACCTCTACCCACTTTTTTTGCTGAACTAATCACTAATGCTATATTATCGTTAGCTAAACCTGCGGCAATTTTTTGCGCACTATCTAAAAAGGCTCTCATTTCTTCTAAAATTAAGTTTTTTTCAGCCCAAGTTAAATTAATTGGTGTACGAGAATCGGAGTTTCCAACCGTTACATCTTTATTAGATACCATGTAGATTAACCAGCCAATAATAACGACAAGTAAACCAATAATTACTATAGGTTTGTTATTCATTTGTATTCCATTCATACTGTAGTGGTATTGATAACTATTCTATCACCTAATTAGAGATTTTTTTAAAAAAGTACATTGTTGAGAAAAAAACATGTATACCTTCAGCTTGCTCACTGAAGGTATTGTTAAATATCTGTATTTTTAAAACTGATTTTAAGATTTGAAACGGAATCGAGGCAGGCTAATATTATAATGGAGAGCCCATAGTCGTGAAATAAATATACTCATCCCCGAAATAATGGCTGCAAGTGTTACGTCCAGATCAAAGTACAAAAACCCAATAAATAGTAAAGAGCCAATCCATGAGACTGTTGCATAAAGTGGGCTTTGAAAGACAACCGGAGTTTCATTACACAATACATCTCGAAAAATCCCTCCCATTGTTCCCGTCATAACGCCCATAAAACTTGCAACGAGAGGAGGCGCTCCAAACATAAGTGATACCAAGGTGCCCGCCACACCAAAAGTCGCCAAACCCGCAGCATCAGCAACTAAGAAATATTTAGGTGGAATAATGACAAGTCTTGCTGCTACAAAAAAAATAACCGCGCTACTAAGCGATGCAATAAAAAATATTTGATCGTTAATCCAAAACACATCTCGACTAAGAAGCATATCACGTAATGAACCGCCTCCCAACCCTGTTGCTATAGCAATAATTATTACACCGAATAAATCAAATTGTTTGAATCCCGCTTTAAGAACCCCCGAAGCAGATGAAACAATAACGGCTAACAAGGTTATCCAATATAGATTTTCTAAAAGTGATGTTGTTGGTTCTAATGTCATATTATTATTTATATCACCTTCGCCTTAAATCTAAAAAAATTCTCCATATATTTTTCAATGTAAATTTATTGCGCTCAGCATTACGTTGGTTTTATACGACTCTTTAAGTATTTGTGTACATTTCTTTTCCATCAGACAGACGTAACCAACCTTTTATTATTCGATATATAACCCATATCGCATCGACAAGAAGAATAAAATAACCAATTATAAAAAACACCGTAATTATGCCAATAAAAGTCCATAAAAGACTGAACCAAAATGTTCGTATTTGCCAACGAAAATGTGAACTTAACCAAGTACCTTTAACGTCTGGTTTTTTCACATAACATATTATAACGGCGATAATGAATGTTATACCTAAAAAAAATGAAACCGCTTGAAGTGCGTAGACAACGGTTGCAACTGTTTTATCTGAGTCAGCTTGTACCCTACCACTGGCAACACCATCTTCTTTTACCGTTACACCAATTTCTTCATCCATTATTCAATCTCCATATTTCAATTATCACATTGATTTATATAGTACGTTGCGTAGGTAAATACTCGTTTAAATTGTGACATTTGACTGAGGTGTTTTCAATGTACACAATTAACCAGCTTAAAAACGATGTTCTATAATATCTAATTCTATTATATACACTTGCACAAACATTTTGTTAATCATACTCAGTGTTATTCAATAAAACTTACAAGCCCTGTTTCTAATGAATACGCTGCCCCGACTATTTTAAGGAATATTGCTGTTTTCATTTTAAACCTAACGACTTACATAAGGGGCAACCAAAAACGTGCGGAGCACGGCTTTTGGTTGTCCAAATGAGCGAGAGCGAATGGACTTGATGTGCTTGTTAGGTGATTTTCTATTCATTTTTATATTTTAAAACCATTTTATGTATTGAATCTATTACAATTTCAGGTTCTTCCATTTGAATTAAATGACCGCTTTTTTTTGCTAGTATTTGGTTAGAGTTGCTTGATAGTTTTAATAAATCTTTTTGTAACTCAGACCAAGTTTTATTAGATTGTTTTTCTAATACGCTGTTATTTAAATATTTGTACCTTTCTGGTGAAGCTCCGGTAATGATAGTTAATGGAGTATTTCCAAATGTAGAAACCTTAGCTGCTTCATTTGCAATCGATTCAAAGCCCTGTAACTCTTCAACTGCGGCTGAGATAGATTTTGGTCCTAATGCTTTCAGTTTAATATTTATAGGATCATTTGTATCTGTGTTTGGGTATGTTGGGATAAAGAAAAGCCGAACAATTCCAATTTCATTTGCAAACCTCATAAGCCAGAAAGGTGTTTCATCAAAAAATGATGTGACTTCTTTAGGAAATCTATTGTTTTGTTCAGGATGAGATACGTCAACAAAAATTACACCTAAGATATCTTTATTGTTTTTTGATATGAAGTTTCTGAGAGTTAAGCCTGATAGTGAATGTGCAACTATAATATAAGGTTTTTGTGCCTTTGACTTTATAAGTAATTCATATAAATCAGAAGATATTTGTTTGTTGGTTTTAAGGTTGCTTCCTCTTTCACTCCATATAATACCTGCACGATCATAAGAAATTGTGCTTGTATATTTAGAGACTTTGTTTTGAATTTTAGACCAAGAATATACTCCTCCTCCAAGTCCAGAGTCAAAGACTACAGTAGGAGAACCAACTCCTTTTTTTACATAGTGGAGTTTATTGCCTCCTATTTCTGCAAAATTTCCTTCAGGTGAATATTTATTTTCTGCAACTAAACGTGATATTTGCTCATAAATAAAGCCAGCTATTACTATAAAAACTATTGAAAAAATAAAACCTATAAATACTTTTTTTATCATTGAAAATTCATCCCTGATTCTTTCATTCACCTAACGTTGAGTTAAGCCGCAAGCAACTGTGAGCAAAGCGAGCAGTTGGTTGTCGGGCGAACAACGTGAGCGTACTTGAACGACTGGTTAGCTCGAACCTTGTTTACTACTTCATAAATGGTTTGCAT
>Ga0316204_10006306_pt1 | contig 18361 bp, 14 predicted proteins | sample 6monrhotite_MG_2_FD_205661 | JGI IMG/M metagenome (GOLD analysis project Ga0316204, IMG submission 205661) | Microbial mat bacterial communities from mineral coupon in-situ incubated in ocean water Damariscotta River, Maine, United States -... | ecosystem: Environmental > Aquatic > Marine >... | reverse complement strand
AACCTGCTCGTCAACGCGCTCGACGCCGTCGAGCCCCAGGTCGAGGAGCGCGGTGCTCACATCTCCGTCGAGCTGAGCAAGGCGGAGGGCGAGGTCACGCTCACGGTGACCGACGACGGGCCGGGGATCCCCGAAGCGGACCTCGAGCGCGTCTCGGACCTCTTCTACACCACGAAGGAGGTGGGGCGCGGAACCGGGCTCGGGCTCGCGCTCGTGCACAGCGTGGTCGATCAACACGATGGGCGCGTCCACCTGCGCAACGGCTCGCAGCGCGGCCTGCGGGTCGAGGTCGTGCTGCCCCTGGTCGAAGCGGAGAGGGGCTAGATGGAGAACCTCTACCTCTGGGTGGTCCTCGGCGTGTTGCTCGCGGTCTCTGCGAGCTTCAGCAGCTTCGAGTCGGCCCTCTTCAGCCTCGAGGACGAGGCCGTCGGTCGCTCGCCGGACCGTGTTCGTCGCTTGCTGAAGGAGCCGCGCACCGTCCTCGTGACGGTGCTGCTCGGGAACCTGTTCGTGAACCTCGCCTACTTCGCGATCGCGGTGCGGCTCGACTGGGGTGAGGGCCAGGAGGCGCCGATCCTGCGCGTGCTCGTACCGCTCGTCCTGATCCTCGTGCTCGGGGAGATCCTGCCGAAGACGCTCGCCCTGCGCGCCGCGGAGCCGCTCGCGAGTGTCGGGGCCGTTCCGATGGGCCTCCTCGTGCGGGCCTTGCGGCCGCTGACGCGAGCCTTCTCCGCGACGCTCGACGTGATCGCGCGCGCGCTCGGCGAGTCCGGCAGCGCCGAGCGCGCCATCTCGACCGAGGACCTCGCGCAGGTGCTCGAGGTCAGCGCGCAGAGCGGGCTGCTCGAGCGCGGCGAGGCGATCATGCTCGCGGAGATCGTCGAGCTCGCCGGCATCCGTGTGCGCGAGATCATGACGCCGCGGGTCGACGCGCTGATGCTCGACGTCGAGGGCGACATCGAGCCCGTCCTGAAGGAGGCCGAGCGCCAGCGGGTGAACTGGGTGCCGGTCATCGAGGAGGACGCGGACCACGTGCTCGGCTGCGTCAAGCTCCGGGACCTCTACCTGCGCGGGGACCGCTCGGTGCGCGAGCTCATGATGCCGGTCAAGTTCGTGCCCGAGGTCGCGGACGCCCTCGATCTCCTGCGCGTGTTCCGCGAGGACCGCACAGCCGAGGCGGTCGTCGTCGACGAGTGGGGGGGCACCGCCGGAATCGTCACGATCGAGGACGTCTTCGAGGAGATCGTCGGGGAGCTGCGCGTCGAGGGCGAGGAGCGCGAGCGCCCCGTCGTCCCGCTCGGCGAGGGGCGCTTTCGCGTCGCCGGGGCGCTGTCCATTCGCGATTGGAACGATGAGTTCGGCTTCCAGGTCGTACCGATGGAGTTCGAGACGGTCGGCGGCTTCGTCACGGCGCTGCTCGGGCGCATCCCCAAGGCGGGCGACGTCGCGCGCGCCGGGAACCTCGTGTTCGAGGTCAGCGAGGTGCGCGGCCGGCGCGTGCTCAGCGTGGACATGTTCGTCGACGAGGACGTGGAGGTGACGCGATGATCTACGCCGTCCCGGTGCTCCTGCTGCTCTTCGGCCTGTTCCTGTCCGCCGTGTTCTCCGGCTCCGAGACCGGGCTCTACTCGCTCTCGCGCTCGCGCCTCGACGTCGAGGTCCGCAGCGGTGCGCGCGGGGCCGGGCTGGTGCGCCGGCTGACCGAGCGCCGCGCGACGGTGCTGATCACGATCCTGATCGGCAACAACGTCGCGCTCGAGTTCATGACCTTGACCGCGGAGCACACGTTCGAGCAAGCGGACCTCGCCGCCTGGAAGCGCGACATGCTCCTGGCGCTCGTGCTCACACCGATCGTCTTCCTGTTCGGCGAGCTCCTCCCGAAGGACCTCTACCACCGGCGGCCGCACGCGTTGATGCGCATCAGCGCGCCGATCCTCGTCCTGTTCCGCTACCTGTTCTGGCCGCTCGAGCGAGTGCTCAAGCTGCTGACCTGGATCCTGGAGTCGCTGCTCGGCTTCGAGTCCGAGCAGATCGTGCGGCGCTCCGGGCGTATCGAGCTGCTCGGCGCGCTGGCCGAGGGGCGCGCGGCGGGCGCGCTCGAACCGCACGCCGAGGAGCTGGCGCGGAACGCCCTGAAGCTCCGCACGCTTCCCGTCTCGCGCGCCATGATCCCGTGGGAGAGGGTCAACACGGTCGACGCGGCTGCCGGGGACCGTGAGCAGCGGGACGTCGTCGAGGCGACCAAGCACACGCGGCTGCCCGTGGTCGGGAGCGAGGGCGTCGAAGGCTACGTCCACCAGCTCGGCGTGCTCCAGGCCGGCGAGGGCGCCCCCGTCCTCAGCCACCTGCGGCCCCTGACGTTCCTCGCGCCGGAGCTCTCGGTCGACCGGGCCCTGGCGCACCTGCGCACGGGGGGGCGCCGCCAGGCGGTCGTGGGCACCCAGGAGGCCCCCCTGGGGCTCGTCACCCTGAAGGACCTCGTCGAGAAGATCTCCGGGGACCTCGGCGGCTGGTAGGGGCGGCGTCGGGGCCTCGAATCTCGCGAGGTTGGTCGCAACCGGGGCCAGCCGCTAGGATACTGGCCACGTCCGCGCCCCGGGCGCCCAACGAACCGCCATGACGATGACTGACACCCCCTCCCGCATGGGCCGCCGCGAGTCCACCCTCTGGATGCTGATCGCCGGCGGGCTGCTGTCCGCCGCGGGCTATGCGCTCGAACCGCAGGGCCAGGACGGCGGCAACAACGCGCCGCAGATTCAGATGAGTCCGCCGATGATCGCGAACTCGGACTCGAACCACCGGATGATCGCGGTCAGCGCGATCGACGTGACCGGCAACAACATCCTGTACGTCATCGACACGATCAGCGCCCACATGGCCATCTACCAGGCCAACGGGGGCACCAAGGGCACCCAGGGCGTCAAGCTCGTCGCCGCGCGCGACATCAGCCTCGACCTGCAGCTCGAGGGCCTGAACGATCAGTCGGAGTTCCAGTTCGAGGACCTCTACCGGCAGTTCGTCGACAGCGGACTGATCGACGACGACAACTGAGACCAGCCACGGCCGGTTGGCGACCGGACCCCGAGGCCCAAGGCCTTGGGCGGATCGCCCCGCCGCCGTAGACTCTTCCACCCCGTATCCCCAGACCCACGGCGGAGGCGAGCTCCGCCGCCCGTGACCCCAGGAGACCCCCTGTGACCGAAGATTTCTTCAGCTTTGACGAGGCCCTCTCGGAACTCCGCCTGAAGGAGGAGGAGCTCAAGCGCCTCGTCTCCGAGGGTGAGATTCGCGCCTTCCGCGACGGCGAGACCATGAAGCTGCGCAAGGGCGACGTCGAAGCTCTGCGCAGTGAACTCGGTGGTGGCGAGGTCATCGACCTCGGCGAGCCGAGCGAGGAGATCGTCTTCGAGGACGACCTGGCCGACGAGGCGGGCATGGCCACGGAGGAGATTTCGGACGTGGACACGATCATCGAGGACGACGACATCGAGGACGTCGGCGAGATCGAGATCGAGGAGGAGGAAGAGGAGCTGGTCGCGGCCGCTCCCGTCCGTCGCCCCGCCGGTCGCGCTGCCGCCGCCGAAGAGGTCGAGACCGAGTCCATGGGGATCCTCGCGGCCTGCATCATCACGACCGTGCTGCTGATCGGCTCGCTGCCGCTGATCTTCGCGGTCTCGAAGGGCGAAGCCTCCGGCGTTGCCAAGGGCATCGCGAGCGCGCTGTACGCGGACAAGTTCGGGAACTAGTTCCGCGCCAGCCACGACACGAGCCCCGGGGCTCCCGCCGGACGCGGCGGGGGCCCCGGGGCCTTTTTGTGCGCAGCCGGAAACGTCCTAGCTCGATGCCGCGTGCGGACTTGGAGCGCTTCAGTGGGGGAGCGGGCAGGGGCTTTGGATTGGCTCGCCCCGATTCCTAGGATCCGTCGAGCGAGCAAACGGCGCCGCGCAGGCCCTGCGCGCCCGGCTCGCCACTTGGCAAACGTCCCGCGATCACGGCACATTCGACGGATTGGATCGATGAAAGGAACCCTGCTCAAGCGTCCTCTGGCACTCGCCCTCGGCGCCCTCCTGTTCACCTCCTGCGCGACCCAGGACCAGTACAAGGACGCGGTCGACCTGGCGAAGCACTACCAGGACGAGCTCCACGCCTTGCAGCTCGACCAGGCCAAGCTGCAGCAGGAGAACCGGCGACTGAACAACGAGCTCACGCTCAGTCAGGTCGGCGCCCTGGAGGCCGGGTCCACGGACCCCGCGCTGCAGGCCCGCCTCGACGAGCTGCAGCAGCGCCTCTCGTCGCTGTCCTCGAACCCGAACGGCATCTCGCGGGTCGATCTCGATGGCGGCGCCTACGTCTACATGGTCCCCGACGCGGTGCTCTTCGCCTCGGGATCGGCCTCGGTGGCCGCGGACGGTAAGCGACAGCTGATCGACCTCGTCGCCGCCGACATCAAGAGCAGCGCCCACGGTCGCATCTGGGTCCGTGGTCACACCGACAGCGTCCCGGTGGCCAAGCCGGAGACGCTCAAGAAGTACCCGCACGGCAACCTGCAGCTCTCGGTGGCCCGCGCCATCGAGGTGGCGGCGATCCTGACGAGCGGCGGTGGCGGCATCCCCGCCGGCGAGGTCGTGGTCGCGGGCTTCGGCCCGTACGAGCCGCTCACGACGAACGACACGGCGGAGAACCGCCGCATGAACCGTCGCGTCGAGATCTTCGTCTCGGCGGCCAACTGATCCGGGTCGAGGCGTTCGTCACGGTTCCTGACGGATCCGGGGCGGACGAGCTCGCTGGCCCGCTCGAGCTCGCGTCCGACAGGACACCCGTGAATTTCCGCGGCGGAGCCGCGGCGGGGTGTCGCACCGGGGCCGGGGGCCGACTAGGGTCTCCTCCGTGAGTCCTCTCCGATCGTCGACGCCGCTCCTCGCGGCGCTTTGCGCGCTCCTCGCGCTCGCCTGTGATGGCGACCGCGAGGAGCGCGCGCTCGATCGCCTCGAGCGGCTCGTCTTCGTCCCCGTGGCCTCGCCGGTCATCGGCGCCGAGATAGGGGCCCCCGTGGACTGCTCCAACTCCGCGCCGTTCCTCGTCGACAGCTTCGAGGTCACGCGGGAGGAGTGGAGCGCCTGGCTCGAGAGCCTGCCCGCGGACGACCCCGCGCGGCAGAGCCCCGAGTTCTGGCTCGACGGATCACCGGTCTGCCCCGCGACGGGCATGACGCTGGCCGAGGCCGAGGCCTTCGCCGCCTCCCGCGGGATGCGGCTGCCGTCCGCGACCGAGTGGCTGCGCATCGCGGTCGGGCGGCTCGGCCGACAGCCGTTTCCCTGGAAGCCGGTCGACCACGCGTCCGTGGCCAACACGGCGGAGCTGGGGCTCGGACGGCTCGCGCCGGTCGGCACGTTCGAGAATGGCAGCACGCCGTCGGGCGTCTACGACCTGCACGGCAACGCCGCGGAGTGGGTCGCGTCCATCGACCTCGCGCCGTTCCCCGGGAGCGGAGACCAGCGTACCTGGGCGATGGGGGGCAGCTACCGCTCGCACAAGCGCCCGACCTTCAGCACCGACCCGCGCGCCGACCTCGATGCGGACGGCCAGGTGGACAGCGGCCTGAGCTTCAACGCCTTCCTGCTCGATCCCGGGAGTCGTAGCTCCGATGTCGGGCTGCGCCTCCTCGTCGACGCCGAGCGCTGGCTGCGTGAGCAAGCGAGCGAGCTCGGCGCGGACGCCGCCAGCCTCGCCCGCCTCGAGCGCATCGGGGCCGGCTGGGGTCGCGACGCGGTACCGCTCCTGAGACGGCTGGAAGGAGAGGCGGGGGAAGCGCCCCAGCTCGCCGCCCTGCTGCGAGGGGCTGGCGGATGAGCGGCGGCGCCGACTCCAACCGCGCGCCGTGGAGCCGCTGGAAAGCGCGCCTCGAGGCGCTCGGGTTCCGGCCCTCACGGCGCCTCGGTCAGAACTTCCTGCTCGACGAGAACGTCGCGCGGGCCATCGTCCGGGACGCGGGGGTGAGTGAGGGGGACTTCGTGCTCGAGGTCGGTCCCGGGCTCGGCTTCCTGACGGGGCCGCTGCTCGACGCCGGCGCGCGCGTGCTCGCCGTCGAGATCGATGGGCGCCTGGCCGAGGTCTTGCGCGAGACGCTCGCCGACCGCCCGAACTTCGAGCTGGTCCACGCGGACGCGCTCGACGGCAAGCACAGCCTCGCAGCCGCCGTGTTGGAGCGCCTGCCAAAGTCCGAGCCCTGGCGCCTCGTGGCGAACTTGCCCTACAGCGTCAGCGCACCGCTCGTCGCCGTGCTCGCCGGACTCGAGCATCCGCCGGAGGCCATGACCGCCCTGGTGCAGCTGGAGGTCGCGGAGCGCTTCGCCGCCTCTCCCGGCACCTCGGACTGGGGGCCGATCTCCGCCCGTCTCCAGGCGGCCTACGAGGTGACCACCGGGCGGCCGGTGGGGGCCGGGCTGTTCTGGCCGCGGCCCAAGGTCGAGAGCGCGCTGGCCCACCTGAGCCGGCGACCCGACGGGCCGTCCCGGGCCGAGCTCGAGGAGCTCTCGCAGCTGGTCGGGACCCTCTTCCAGCGCCGCCGGCAGACCCTGGAGCGCGTCCTCGGCGAGCGCCTGGGCGACCGCGCGCAGGCCCGTTCGGCTCTGGCGGCGGTCGGCGTCGACCCCGGACGCCGCGCGGAGACCCTCTCACTCGCGGAGCTCCTCGCCCTCGCGGGGGGGCCGGATTGGCGGAATCGGGCCCCAACGAAGCCCTGACGTAGAATGTCCGGCATCGTCGCGTGGTCGCGCCGCCCGTCGTGTGCTACTCTGCGGTACAGGCTCGAGAACGGGGAACGCCGTGGCTCGGGGGAGTCCGAATAGAGCACTCGACCCCCCGCCGGCACCCCGCGAGACCGTGAGAGGCTGCTCCGCCCCTTCGCCCGACCTTCAGTCGTCGGGCCCACCTGCGGATGCCGAGCCCAGTCACGGGATCAGGTCTTCGCGCACGCCCCCGGGGTTCGCGCAGCTTGTGTGACGCAGGACATCGAGGGGGATGACTGTCGTCGCAAGTCCCCTGCACTTCCGGTTCGTTCGTTCCACCCGAGCTCCCGGCGTCTCCATCGTCCTGGACTCGTCCCGCCTGTCGCTGCCCGTCTCCCGTCTCCCGTCGTTCGAGCGGGAGCTCGTTTTCAAACACGCACGCCGTCTCCGCCTCGGTCGGAGGCCCTCGATCTGGAAGGGGCCCCCGTGATTCCAAGTGCGACCCGTGCGACCCACGTCCATCCCATCCGCAGCCAGGATCGTCCCGCCCCGGCGATCCCCCGCGGACCCTGCCCCGCCGACCTTCGTTTGTCCCAGGACTTCCGTCGTGCCATCGAGGAGATCAAGCTCCGCGCTCCCATCGAGGACGTGGTGCGTGAGTACGTCCCCGGCCTGAAGAAGGCGGGGGCGCTGTGGGTGGCGTGCTGTCCGTTCCACGAGGAGAAGACCCCCTCGTTCAAGGTCGATCCGCGGCGGCGGACCTGGCACTGCTACGGGGCCTGCGACGACGGCGGCGATCAGATCAGCTTCGTCGAGCGCTTCAACGGGACCGGCTTCATGGAGGCCGTGGAGATCCTCGCCGCGCGCACCGGGGTCGAGGTGCCGCGCAGCAGCGGCCGCCGCGAGGAGCGTCGCGACGATCCGGGCTATCCGCTGCTGACGCGCGCGGCGCGCTTCTACCAGCGCCAGCTCCAGGAGCCCGAGGGCGCGGCCGCACGCCGCTACCTCGACGAGCGCGGGCTCGACGAGTCGACGCTCGAGGATTTCGGGATCGGCTGGGCGCCCGCGAACGGGCAGGCCCTCGTCGATCTCGCGCGCGGCGCGGACGTGCCGTTCGAGCAGCTCGAGCGGTGCGGCCTCGCGCGCCGTAACGACAGCGGTCGGTCCTACGACTTCTTCCGCGGCCGCCTGATGATCCCGATCCGCGACCTCGAGGGGCGCACGGTCGGCTTCGGCGCGCGCCGGCTCGGCGACGACGGCGGGGGACCCAAGTACATCAACACGCCGGAGACGGACCTCTTCAAGAAGAACCGCCTCGTCTACGGCCTGGACCTCGCCCTGACGGAGGCGCGCCGCGCCCGGCACGTCATCCTGGTCGAGGGCTACACGGACGTCATGGCGGCCCACCAGGCCGGGCTCAAGCGGGTGGGCGCCGTGCTCGGAACGTCGACGACCGAGAACCACGCCTCGTTGATGCGGCGCACCGGCGCGCGCCGGATCAGCCTCGTGTTCGACGGGGACGAGGCGGGGTCGCGGGCGTCGCGCAAGGCGCTGCGCGGCCTGCTGCCGCTCGAGGTCGACCTGCACATCGTGCGACTGCCCCAGGGGCAGGACCCCTGCGATCTGCTCCTCACGGAGGGCGCCGAGGGCTTCCTCGGCCGCGTCGAGGCGGCGCCCCTCTGGTCCGACCTGCTCTTCGAGGAGGTCGCCTCGCTGAGCGGCTCGCGCCTCAGCCAGGAGGTCGACGAGCTCCTCGAGCTGATCGCCCTCGTGAAGCGTCCCGTGCAGCGCCACTCCCTGGCGGAGGAGCTGGCCGAGGCCACCCGGATCCCGCTCGACACCCTGCGCGAGCAGTGGCGCACCAACCCCGCCTCGCGGGCGGCGGCCCGCGCCGCGGCGGCGCCGGCCGCCGAGCCCCAGGGCGCGGGCCCCGAGGGCCCGCCGGAGGGGGCTGAGGGGGCTCCGGAGAGCCGTCCCGCACCCGTCCCGGTCGATCCGGACCTGGCGCGCATCTTCGGGGAGCTGGTGGGGGCGCTGCTGCTCGACGCCAGCCTCGTCCCGCTCGTGAGACCCCACGTGGAACTCTGCCAGGATCAAGACCTGGCGCGCCTCCTTGAGGTCGTTCTAGAGATGTACGAAGACCTCGACGCCGTGATCGACGCCAGCTCGGTCCTCACGGCCCTCGGAGACCACCCCGCGCGGCGCCGGGTCGCGACCCTCGTTGAGCACGCGTCGCTTGCGACCAGTCCTCAGGTGCTTCTGGAGGGTAGTCTTGCGAGCTTGCGGCGCCGAACGGACGGCAGACGCGAGGCGCAGCTCCGAATTCGCTTCAACGAGCTCGAACAATTCATTCAAAACGCGGCCGGCGAGGCCGCGCAGACAGCTCGTCAGGAGCAGGAATGCGTCCTGGAGGAGCTCACGGAGCTCCTCCGCAAGGGACGCGCTCCCCAAGATCAGTCCCCGGACTCGGCCGTGCACGCCGAGCCCATCACGCAACCGACCCACTAGAGAATCGGATGACCACCAAATTCGACGACGCCATCAAGGTCCTGGTCGAGGAGGGGCAGACCACAGGTCTGCTCACCTTCGCCGAGATGAACCGCCTGCTCGAGGACCAGTTCATCCCTCCGGACCAGCTCGATCAGGTCTTCGTTGCGCTCGAGGAGGCGGGGATCGAGGTCGTCGACGACAACAGCGAGGAGTCGCCCATCGCCACGACGCCGGCCGCGCCGGCCAAGTCGCCCGCGGAGACGGTCGCTGCCAAGTCCGCCGCTGCCGAGGCGGCGCTGGCTCGCACGGTGGCCCTGCCGGAGAAGATCGACGATCCGGTTCGGATGTACCTGACGCAGATGGGTGAGATCCCGCTGCTCACGCGTCCGGAGGAGATCTACCTCGCCAAGACGATCGAGATCACGCGCAAGCGCTTCCGCAAGAAGACCATGGGCTCCGGCATCGCCATGCTCGACGCGCTGGAGATCCTCGAGCAGGTCGCGCGCGGTGAGCTCGCGTTCGACCGCACCCTGAAGGTCAACCCCAACCCGAAGCCGGACGACGACCCGAAGATCGTCGAGACGCTCGGCAAGCAGTTCCTCGCCAAGCGCCTGCCGGTCAACCTCGAGACGATCCGAACGCTGATGGGCCGTCTCCGCGAGGAGTACCGTCCGCTGCTCGGTGACGGGCTGCAGGGTGAGGCGCGTTCCGTGGTCCAAACGCGCGTGCAGAACATTCGCCGCAAGCTGGTCATCCTCATCGAGGAGTGCCACCTGCAGGTGAAGAAGATCCGTCCGCTGATCGACAGCATGGAGGAGCGCTACCGTGAGATGCGCTCGATCGAGCGCAAGCTGGCGGCCTTCAAGGGCAGCAAGAAGGCGGCCGAGCAGGTCGTCGAGCTCGAGGAGCGCCTGCGCGAGCTGGAGCTCGAAGCGCTCGAGCCGACCTCGCGCCTCAAGCGCCGGATCGACCAGGTCAACCTGCACTACGAGGAGTACGAGGAGGCCAAGCGCAAGCTGTCGAGCGGCAACCTGCGCCTCGTCGTCTCGATCGCCAAGAAGTACCGCAACCGCGGGCTCTCGTTCCTCGACCTCATCCAGGAGGGCAACACCGGCCTGATGAAGGCCGTGGAGAAGTACGAGTACCGCCGTGGCTACAAGTTCTCGACGTACGCCACGTGGTGGATCCGTCAGGCGATCACGCGTTCGATCGCGGACCAGGCGCGGACGATCCGTATCCCGGTGCACATGATCGAGACGATGTCCAAGCTGCGGAACGTCAGCAAGCGACTGCTCCAGCAGAAGGGCCGCGAGCCGTCCGTGGAGGAGGTCGCCGAGGCGACCGACATCTCCGTCGAGGAGGCCAAGCGGGTCATGAAGATCAGCAAGCACCCGATCAGCCTGGACCGCCCGATCGGCGACTCCGACGACAGCTACTTCGGGGACTTCATCGAGGACGACTCGGCCGAGAGCCCGCTGCAGGCGGCCGGCCACGAGATGCTCAAGGAGCGGATCGACGAGGTCCTCAAGACCCTGACCTTCCGCGAGCGCGAGATCGTCAAGCTGCGCTACGGCATCGGTGACGGCTACACCTACACCCTCGAGGAGGTCGGCCGCATCTTCCGGGTGACCCGCGAGCGTGTGCGCCAGATCGAGGCCAAGGCGGTGCGCAAGCTGCGCCACCCGGTCCGAGCCCGCCAGCTGGCGAGCTTCCTCGACGGGGTCATCCTGCCCGAGGACTCCGACGGGATACTGTAGTCCTGACGCGACGACCGAGCGGCGCCCCGCCCCCCGACCCCGGGAGGGGGGGCGCCGCTTCTTCATCGAGCCTCGTTACGGGGCTTGTCCTCGGAACTGGTGGCTGTAGACTGCTCGCCCGCTTTTCTCTCCTACAACGAGCACCATGGGGAACTCTGTGCAAGCCCTCCGCGCACTTCAGGAAATCGATAAAGACCTCTTTCGCGTGAACAGCGAACTCGAACGCCTCCCCGGGGAGCTCGAGCGCCGTCAAGCGACCCTCGACAACGTCAAGGTTGTCCTCGAGGACAAGCGCAAGGGGATCATGGAGAGCCAGGTCAAGGTGCGCGAGCTCGAGGACGGTGTGGAGGTGCAGCAGCAGCGCATCCGCAAGCTCGAGAAGGAGACGATGAACAACCCCGACGTCTCCGTCGTCGAGGCCTGCCGCTACGAGATCCGCAACCTCAGGCGCCAGGTCGACGAGGCCGAGCGCGAGCAGCTCATCCACATGGAGGGCATCGAGCGCGCGAAGATCGAGATACACAAGATCGAGGAGCGCCTGTCGAGCGAGCTCGAGGTCTTCGAGCAGTACTCGCAGAACGTCGAGAGCGAGCTCTCGGTCGCCAAGACGAAGCAGGAGGACCTGCAGGGCAAGCGCGAAGCCCGCATGAGCTCCGACCTGGATCCGCAGACCCTCGAGCTCTACGAGCGCCTGCTCGTCGCACGCGGCGGCGAAGCGCTCGCCGTTCTCGATGGCGGCGTTTGCCAGTCCTGCTACATGCAGGTCCCGCCGAACCTGACGATCCAGCTCGCCCGCGGCGACCGGGTCATCCAGTGTTCGAGCTGCGACCGGATCATGTACCTGCGGTAGGTCCGGCTTCCGGAGCACACGCGAGGCGCTCGCGGAGCCGAGAGCTCCGCGGGCGCCTCGCGTGTTCGGCTCAGACGCGCGGCGCCGCGCAGAGCGACCCCTGCCGCGTGCCGCGCGTCGTCAGCTCGGTGACGAGCCGGTCGCGGATCTCGCTCTTGTGCACGTCCCAGCGCGGCGCGAGGCGCTCCTCGAGGGGGGCGTCGCCGGTGATGCGATGGACGACCTGGTCCGGCCCCAGGCGCTCGATGAAGTCGGCGAGCCAGGACACGTAGGTGTCCGGGTCGAGCGCGTCGACGCGGCCCTCGCGCCACCAGTGCTCGAGCACCGTCTTCCGCAGCACCATCAGGTTGTGGACCTTGACGCCCTGGATGCCCGAGGCGGCGAGGCAGTCGGCGGTGCGCCGGGCGCCCTCGCGGCCGTCGCCGGGCAGGCCGAGGATGGCGTGGCCGATGACCTCGAGCCCCGCGCGGTGGGCGCGCTCGACGGCGACCTCGAAGTCCTCGACGGTGTGGTAGCGGCGAATGTCCTCGAGGATGGCGTCGTCGGCGACCTCGAGGCCGAGCTCGAGCCAGACCGGCACGCGCTCGGCGAGTCGGGAGAGCTGGTCGAGGGCCTCGGGGGGGAGGGTGTCGGGCCGCGTGGCGACGCTGACGCAGACGACCGGGTCGCCGAGGTGATCGTCGAGCACGCTGAGCACCTCTGCCAGCCGCTGCTGCGAGACGTAGGTGTTCGAGTACGACTGGAAGTAGGCGATCACGCCGGGGTTCGGGTCGCGCTTGCGGACGCGCTGGAGCCCGACCTCGAGCTGTTCGGCGAGCTGGCGGCCGGTGCGCATCTCTCCGGTGCCGGAGCCCTCGACGTCGCAGTAGACGCAGCCGCCGAAGCCTTTCGCTCCGTCGCGGTTCGGGCAGGTCGAACCCGCGTCCAGGGCGACTCGGTAGACGTCGCGGCCGAACCTCTCGCGGAGGTAGCCGCGCAGCGGATTGAAGGGGAGGGGCTGCACGCGGAGAGGGTATCCGAATCGCCCTCCTGATAGGGTTTGGGGCCCATGGAGATCCAGCCCATCGTCATCGGCACGGCCGGTCACATCGACCACGGCAAGTCGACGCTCGTCCGCGCACTGACCGGCGTCGATCCGGACCGCCTCAAGGAGGAAAAGGCCCGCGGCCTCACGATCGACCTCGGCTTCGCGCCGCTCGAGCTGCCCGACGGGCGCCTGGTCGGGATCATCGACGTGCCGGGCCACGAGCGCTTCATCAAGAACATGGTCGCCGGGGCCTCCGGGATCGACCTCGTCGTGCTCGTGGTCGCCGCGGACGACGGCGTGATGCCGCAGACCCGCGAGCACCTCTCGATCATGAGCCTGCTCGGCGTGAAGCGCGGCCTCGTCGCGCTGAACAAGGTCGACCTCGTGGACGAGGAGATGGTGGAGCTGGCCGAGGAGGACGTACGCGAGGCCGTGGAGGGCACCTTCCTCGAAGGGGCGCCGGTGTTCCGCATGGCGGCCGTCCAGGGCCAGGGCATCGACGAGTTCCGCGCCGCGCTGTTCGCCGCAGCGGCCGAGGTCGAGCCGCGCTCGGCCGAAGGCGTCTTTCGCATGCCGATCCAGCGCGTGTTCAGCTCCAAGGGCTTCGGGACCGTCGTCACCGGCATCCCCGTCAGCGGCGGAGTCGGGGTGGGGGACGCGCTCGAGATCCTGCCCGGAGGCCTGCGCGGCAAGGTGCGTGGCCTGCAGGCCTACAAGCAGAAGACCGAGCGCGCCCGCGCCGGTCACTCCACGGCGATCAACCTCTCGGACGTCTCGCACAAGGACGTGGAGCGCGGCTGCGTGATCGCGTCGCCGGGCTACTTCCGCGCCGTGCGCATGGTCGGCGCGCGCCTGACGATGCTGTCGTCGACCGAGCGACGGCTCCAGAACCGCATGCAGGTCCGGCTGCACACGGGCACCGCCGAGACCCTCGGCGAGGTCGTCCTGCTCGACGCGCCGGAGCTCGCGCCCGGCGAGTCGGGGCTGATCCAGCTGCGCATGGAGGAGCCCGTCGTCTGCGCTCCCGGCGACCCGTTCATCCTGCGTCTCGCGTCGCCGCTCGAGACGCTCGGCGGTGGCCGCATCCTCGAGGAGAGCAAGTACCGCCTGAAGCGCTTCAAGGACTTCATCCTCGATGAGCTCGGTCGCCAGGAGGAGAGCCTCGGATCGCCCCGCGAGCTGCTCGAGGTCATGCTCGGGCGCGCCGGCGCCGCGCTGCAGTCGGAGGCGGACCTCGCCGTCGCGATCAAGCGCGACGGGCCGGACACGAAGGCGCTGCTCGCCGACCTGGCCTCGCGCGGTAGCGCAGTGCGCGATGAGAAGTCTCAGCGCTGGCTGCACGTCGACGCGCTGGAGAGCGGGCTCGAGGAGGTCCTGGCCGCCATCGGGCGCTGGTTCGAGGCGAACCCCCTGCGTGAACTCATCGAGGTCCGCGAGCTGCGGAACGAGCTCGGCCACGACGCGGCGCTGCTGGCCTTCCTGCTCGACGAGGGCCAGACCCGCGGCAGCCTCGAGGTCCTGACGGGCGGCAAGCTGCGGCTCCCCGGCCGCGAGCTGCAGGTCGATCCCGAGACCCGTGCCCTGGTCGAGAGCCTCGAGGCTCGGCTCACCGAGGCCGCCTTCCAGCCGCCGAGCGCGTCCGAGCTCGCCGCGGAGCTCGGCACCAGCCCCAAGGCGCTGGCCCCGGTGCTCTCGATGCTGGTCGACGGCGGCCGGATCGTCCCGCTCGGCGGCGAGCTGTACCTCTCCGCGGCCCACGCGGAGGCCGCGCGCGCGGCGGTGCGCGAGAACTGCGAGCGGAATGGGCAGCTCACGATCCCCGAGCTGCGCGACGTGCTCGGCACCAGCCGGAAGTTCCTGATCCCGATCCTCGAGCGCTTCGACGTCGAAGGCCTGACCCTGCGCCAGGGTGGTCACCGCGTCCTGAAGCGCTCCTGAGCGACGGCTCTCCAGGGGTGGCGGAGGCCGGCGGGGGTCGATCGCGACCCGAAAACGGGGCGGCTGGAGCCCTCTCGGGGCCCGATGGTCGCTGGGCTCCCCCCGCGGCAGGCCTCAGGGAAGGAAGTCTCAATATCGAACTCGAGATCCGCCATTTCTCTGAGGAGGGGCAAAGCCCCAGGACGGGTTCCTGCCGATACACGCGAGGCCTACCGAGCCCCGGGCCCAGGGGACTGAGGCACCGCGCGTTCGAGCCAGCGTTACCCGATCCATCCCATGACGACCGACCCCTTCGGAGCCGATTCTCCTTTCGGAGACCAACCCGAGACCCCCGACGTTCCCACGCCGGAGGAGCTCTTGGGCCTCGATGGAGCCGAGCCCGACGCGGCCTTCGGTGAGCCGCCCTATGGCGCGGACACCGAATTGCCGCTCGAGAGCCCGACGGAGGAGGACTTCCTCTCCGCACTCCCGGGAGCCGACACCGACGCCGAGGATCCCTTTGCCGACATCACGGAGTTCGGCGAACTGGGGGAGCTCGGTGAGCTCGACGAGGAGGACGACTCGGCCAGCTGGCTGATGGAGTTCGACCTCGACGACGAGGACTTCGATCCGGACGAGGCGCTCGAGGAAGCGTTGCGCGAGACGCAAGAGGCGGACGAGCCCGAGCCGAGCGGCGTCGGCGCGTGGGTCGGCCGAGGGCTGATCGCGATCGTCTCCGTCGCGCTGGGCGTGGTCGGAGCGAAGTACCTCCTTCCGAGTGGCGGCGGTTCGCCGGCTCCGTTCGAGATCGCGCAGGGCACGCAACCCCAGACGAACACCGGCGCAGGTACGCCCGGAGCCGCGGTGACCACGCCGGGCGACCCGGCACCGACCGGCGCCCAGCCCGGCGCTCCCGTGGCCGGCACCGACGGCTCCGACGCCGCGACCGGTCCGGCGACCACGAAGCCGCGCAAGGACGACCGCACCGGCAAGCCGCGCACCACGAAGGGCGACGCTGGCACCGGCACGCCCTCCGTCGCCGTCGATACGAACCCGAACAGCGGCTCGACCTCCACGGGTGAGACGTCCGCGACGGCCGGCGGACCTGGCCAGACGCCGGTCGCCATCGAGACCGAGGCGGACCCCGGAGTCCCGACCATCCAGATCAACTGGGACGAGCCGGGCAGCGGCCGCGTTCCCCGCGAGACGACCGAGACGACGCCGACGCAGGTGCAGCCTGCCGTCGAGGAGAAGGGCGGCCTGCGCCAGGCCTCCGCGGCCGAGCTGGCCGGCGTGTGGACCGGCGCCACGATCCCGATCGCCGCGCTGCGAGGGCCCGAGCGTCTGCTGACGCCCGGTGTCGGCCGCGTGCGCGTGATCCTCGCCAAGGGCGAGATCTTCGAGGGCAAGCTCTACGCCGTCGGACAGCGCAAGCTGTGGCTCGAGACGTCGCTCGGCAAGATGGCCCTCGTCGACTGGCAGATCGATCGCATCGAGCACATCGTGGCCGCCGACGGCACGCTGATCGCCGGTGGCGACAGCTCGAAGGACCTGGCCGGACTGCCGAACGTGCGCGTGCGCACGGCCGGAGGCGTGTTCTACGGCAAGATGCTCTCGCAGGACGGCTCCAGCGTCGTCCTCGTGACCGAATCCGGCGGGCGCGTGACGCTCGACGGGGCCGAGGTCGAGCTCGCCGGCCGCGCCGCGACCCACGTGGTCGACGCGACCGGAGCCGAGAACGACGCCAAGGTCGATCCGACGACGGAACAGTGACCGGGCGGCCCCGCGAGGGGCGGTTCCCAGGTCCACGACGCTGGAGGCGTAGACCTCCGCGGCGGGTGGGGTACAACGGTGGCCGGATTCCCCGGCACCGACCCCAGAACCCGCCATGTCGCGCCTGCCTCTCCGCGCTCTCGCGCTTCTCGTCCTCGCTCTGATCCCGTGCGCCCTCGGCGCAGCGGGCGCCAGCGCGCCGGTGTCCAGCACCGCTTCGAGCTTCGACGACGAGATCGTCAAGGAGTTCAAGAAGTACTTCCGCAAGTTCAAGGACACCGCCACGCGCGTCGAGGCGATCCTGTCGCTCGACGGCACGGACACCCCGTCGGTCGTCGGCGTCCTGACGCCGATCCTCGGCGACAAGGACCCGGAGGTGGTCGACGCGGCGATCGAGGTGCTCTCCGGCTTCAAGGAGAAGGCGACCGTGGATGCTGTCTTCCTGCGCCTGGCCGAGGAGAAGGGGGAGCCGCAGCGCCGCGGACTGCTGCGCGCGATCGCCGACGGGGGCTACCAGGGCGACAGCGAAGCGCTGCTCGAGTGCCTCGACGACAAGAGCTGGACGATTCGCTACCGCGCTGTGCAGGCGCTGGAGGCGCGCAACGAGAAGGCCGCCGTACCGCGCCTGCTCGAGCTCGCCAAGGACAAGGAGCCCGCCGTGCGCTGCGCAGCGATCGAGGCGCTCGCGACGTTCAAGGAGCCGCAGGTCGTCGACCTCGCGATCGCGTCGCTCGAGGACTCGGTCTGGCAGGTGCGCTCGAGCGCAGCGACCGCACTCGGACTGGTGCGTGCAAAGCGCTCCGTGAACCCGCTGATCACGCGCATGGAGGGGGAGCAAGGTCGCCTGCTCGCGGACTACTCCGCCGCGCTCGAGGAGATCACCGGCAAGTACTTCGGGATGCGCACCGAGATGTGGCGCGACTGGTGGGTCGGCATCGAGCATCGTTTCGAGATTCCGAGCGACGAGCAGCTCGCGAAGGCCAAGGCGAAGCGCGCCGAGAACGCTGCGAAGTACTCGCCGCCCGGCAGCACCGCCTACCACGGCATCGAGACCCCGAGCCGTCAGGTGCTCTTCATCATCGACGTGTCGGGTTCGATGGAGAACCTCGTCGTCGAGACGGAGCGCTTCGAGGACGGGGACTACCCGTCGATGGCGCGCATCGACATCGTCAAGACGGAGCTCCAGCGCACGATCGAGGGCCTCGAGCCCTACGTCGAGATCAACATCCTCGCCTTCGCCACCAAGGTGAAGTCGTGGAAGAAGGGGCTCGTGAAGTGCAACGTGCTCAACAAGAAGAGCGCGGTCGACTGGGTCGGCAAGCTCGAAGCGCTGGGGGGAACCTCCAAGGAGGACCTGGCGCGCGCGGGGCTGACGGGCTCGGCGAACCTCGAGGCCGGCAAGACGAACACCTACGCCGTCCTGATGAAGGCGCTGGAGGTCGCAGGGCGCGGCTCCCACGACAAGGCCTACGACGTCGCGGTGGACACGATCTTCTTCCTCTCGGACGGTCGCCCGACGACCGGGGAGCTGATCGATCCGGACGACATCCTGCGCGAGGTCAAGACCGCCAACCAGCTGCGCAAGGTGGTCATCCACACGATCGCGATCGGCGAGTTCCAGAAGGAGTTCATGAAGGTCCTCGCGACCGAGAACGGCGGCGTCTTCGTCGACCTCGGTCGCTGATCGCGACTGAGCCGTCGCAACCCGGTGGGGGCGGCCGGCGAACTTCCTGCGAGGACTACGCCCCCGTCCTTGACGCCCGCGGGGCCCGGCCCTATCGTCCTCCTCCCTTCTAGCGTCGGGGCGTGGCTCAGCTTG
>Ga0316204_10006304_pt1 | contig 18362 bp, 15 predicted proteins | sample 6monrhotite_MG_2_FD_205661 | JGI IMG/M metagenome (GOLD analysis project Ga0316204, IMG submission 205661) | Microbial mat bacterial communities from mineral coupon in-situ incubated in ocean water Damariscotta River, Maine, United States -... | ecosystem: Environmental > Aquatic > Marine >... | reverse complement strand
TCTGGCGAATGACAAACAATATCAGGGGGATAATACAAAGAGCGGTGAATCCTGCAATGGGGTCGATGCTCAATACGATAATCGTCGCGCCAATGACGGTGATGAGGTGCGGGGCAACTTCGGTGGCTGTGGTCGTCAAAAAGAGGCTGATACGCCGTATATCTTCTGATAGTAAAGAGAGGATATCTCCATGTTCGCGTTCGTGGAAAAAGCTGACAGGTAAAGCTTGGATATGCTCATAGGTACGTAATCTGAGTTGGGCGCTTATTTCTGCTGCAGCTTTGCCTAGCCGTTGCGTATTAAGGTAGCGAATGAGTGATTGAAGAAGGATTAATACAGCCCAGATTCCCAGAATATTATTGAGTGAAAGTGTTTCAATTTTTGGGGCGCCAAGTATTTGGGCAGTCGCGAGCCCAATAAACAAGGGGGTTAATAGACTGGCAGCCGTATCGAGCAGCATAAGCATCATAGCTGCCAAGAGCGATTTTACCGGTAGGTTGGCAAGTCGAATGACTTGCAGCAGATCGTCGTTATGTATCTTGATCATTAAGGTTGTTTTTTTAGGTGCAATCCCGTTTGATAATCTCACGTGTTTTCTTTATGAAGTTATTTTTTTCTTCAACGCTATAGCGACGGTACTGGCCTGTACCATCATTGATCAGTTGGCGGCTTTTTTGCTGGATATTTGAAAGATTTTTTTGTGCACGTCTGCAGTTTTCATCCTTAACGGCTTTCTTTTGGGTGTTTTGTTGCCTTTTTTCCTCTAAAAGCCTTTTGTCTTCCCGGCTGTCTTCAAATTTTTGTATTTGATTTTGCAGTCTTTTTTGCGCCGCCTGAGGTGTTTCTGCTGGAGATGGGGGAGGGCGTACCGTGCTTGCATCCCGACCATCGGATGGTGCGGTTTGGGAAAATACAGTGTTTCCATCCGCATCTTTCCATCGGTAAGTAGTTGCTGTAACCGCTATGGGTAAGCAGAGAAAGAGGCTGATCAGTAATGTGCGCATGAGTTTTTTGGCTATACCTACATGTAAATCAAGGAAATACGGTGTCTAGTCTATTGACCTAGGGACAGAATATAAGTATTTTGCCCTGTTCAAATAAGCCTAGTCTTTTCTAGGCCTCTCCGCGACTCTGTGGAGAGATTATTCCAGTTTTCCGGAGGTCACAAGGTGGAACTGAGTGGTGCCGAGATCATCGTTCAAGCGTTGAAGGACGAGGGTGTCGACTATGTCTGGGGTTATCCAGGCGGTTCTGTACTCCATATATATGATGCTATCTTCCGTCAGGAAGAGTTGCGACATATATTGGTCCGTCACGAACAAGCAGCAACGCATGCGGCAGATGGTTATGCACGCGCCACCGGTAAACCCGGTGTTGTGCTTGTAACCTCTGGCCCGGGCGCAACTAACGCTGTGACAGGTATTGCTACGGCCTATATGGATTCAATTCCTATGGTTGTGATTACCGGTCAGGTTCCCACACCTGTGATTGGTTCAGATGCTTTCCAGGAAGTTGACACGGTTGGTATTACCCGTCCGTGCGTGAAGCACAACTTTCTTGTGAAGCGTGTCGAAGATATTGCTGAAACAATTAAGAAGGCATTTTATATTGCTTCTTCAGGTCGTCCTGGCCCCGTCGTCGTCGATATTCCTAAAGACGTTACCGATCCAAATGTGAAGATTCCGTATAGCTATCCTGAGCAGGTTGAAATGCGCTCGTATAGCCCTGTGGAAAAAGGCCACCCCGGCCAGATTCGCAAGGCAGTCGATATGATAATGGGTGCTGAACGCCCTGTTTTCTATACAGGCGGCGGCGTTGTACTTGGTGAGGCCTCTGAAGAGCTGCGTGAACTGGTTAGAAAAACAGGGATTCCTGTTACTAACACGTTGATGGGTTTGGGCTCATATCCGGCAACGGATGACCTGTACATCGGCATGCTTGGTATGCATGGCACCTACGAAGCTAATATGGCAATGCATGAGACAGACATGCTGATTGCTATCGGCGCACGTTTTGATGACCGGGTAACCGGTAAAATTGCGCAATTCTGCCCAAATGCACGCATCGTCCATATTGATGTAGATCCTGCTTCAATCTCTAAGACAGTACGTGTTGATGTGCCAATCGTTGGTCAGGTTAAAAGTGTATTGCGTGATGTTCTGCGCATTATTGACGATCTGAAATGCGAGCCTAATAAGCCCTCACTGGCAAAATGGTGGGAGCGTATCAACGGTTGGCGTAGCAGAGATTGTCTGGCCTATGACCAGAATGGCAGTTCAATCAAGCCGCAGTTTGCGGTTGAGCAGTTATATCAGGCTACCAAGGATGATGATTTCTATCTCACCTCGGATGTCGGACAGCACCAGATGTTTGCTGCACAGTTCTACCCATTTGATAAGCCGCGTCGCTGGATCAACTCAGGTGGGCTTGGAACAATGGGCTTCGGCTTGCCTGCAGCGATGGGTGTTCAGCAGGCTTTTCCTGATGCGAGCGTCGCCTGTGTGACGGGTGAAGCAAGTGTTCAGATGTGTATACAGGAGCTGGCGACCTGTAAGCAATATGACTTGCCCTTGAAAATTGTCTTGTTGAACAACGGCTATATGGGCATGGTTCGACAATGGCAAGAATTCTTCTACGATGGTCGTTATTCACACTCATATGTCGATGCCCTGCCGGATTTCAGTAAACTGGCTGAAAGTTTTGGTCATGTTGGTATGCGAATTGACAATCCAGCTGATCTTGAAGGTGCCTATAAAGAAGCCTTTGCGATGAAAGATCGCCTAGTATTTATGAATATCATCACAGACCCAGAAGAAAATGTGTACCCGATGATTGAGGCAGGCAAAGGACATCATGAGATGCATATGTCACCACATCATTCTTCCGAGAGGGAGCTGTCATGATGCGGCATATTATTTCGATTTTGATGGAAAATGAAGCTGGAGCGCTATCTCGGGTTTCCGGTTTGTTTAGTGCTCGCGGCTACAATATTGAATCATTGACGGTTGCGCCAACCGAAGATGCCACAATGTCGCGTATGACTTTGGTAACCACAGGTGATGAAAACATCATTGAGCAAATCACCAAACAGCTGAATAAATTGGTCGATGTAATTAAGCTGGTTGACCTTTCTGAAGGTTCGCACATCGAGCGCGAACTGATGATGATCAAGGTCCGTGCAGAGGGTGCTGCGCGTGATGATGTGAAGCGTCTTGCTGATATCTTCCGAGGCAATATTATTGATGTCTCTGAGAATAGTTACACCATTGAAATGACGGGTAATGGCTCAAAACTTGATGCCTTCATTGATACATTGAACGAAGATCAGATTATTGAAACCGTACGCTCAGGCCCTTTGGGTATTGCACGCGGTGGTCAACGCCTTTCTGTTTAAATTGAATAACCATAGGAGTCCCTGTTCTGCTTTGTTGGCACGGGGACTGTGAAATTTTTATGTGGCGGCTATGCAAGATAAGTCGCTGAATTTATTTTTATTAAGGAACCGCTCTCATGGCAGTTAACATTTACTACGACAAAGACTGTGACATTTCTCTTATCAAGGGTATGAAGGTCGCTATTCTAGGTTATGGCTCGCAGGGTCATGCTCACGCTAATAATCTGAAAGATTCTGGCGTTGATGTCTGTGTTGCACTGCGCCCTGGCTCTGCTTCTGCGGCTAAAGCAGAGGCTGCTGGTCTACCTGTTATGGGTGTTGAAGAAGCGGTTGCAGCTTCTGATTTGATTATGGTTTTGACCCCCGATGAGTTCCAGTCACAGCTGTACCGTGATCAGATCGAGCCAAATATAAAACAAGGTGCTACCTTGGCTTTCGCCCATGGTTTCGCGATTCACTACAATCAAGTTGTACCCCGTGAGGATATCGACGTCATCATGATTGCGCCTAAAGCGCCGGGTCATACTGTACGTAACGAATTTGCCAATGGCGGTGGTATTCCTGATCTGATCGCTGTTTACCAGGATGCATCTGGTAAAGCCAAGGATGTTGCACTTTCCTACGCTTCAGCTATTGGTGGTGGCCGTACCGGTATTATTGAAACATCCTTTAAAGATGAGACAGAAACAGACCTGTTTGGTGAGCAGGCCGTGCTTTGTGGTGGCGCAGTAGAGCTGGTTAAAGCCGGTTTTGAAACACTTACCGAAGCAGGTTATGAGCCCGAGATGGCTTATTTTGAATGTTTGCACGAATTGAAGCTGATTGTTGATCTCATGTACGAAGGCGGCATTGCCAACATGAACTATTCAATCTCTAACAATGCAGAGTTCGGTGAATATGTTACGGGTGAAAAAGTCATCAATGATCAATCTCGTGCCGCTATGCGTGAGTGTTTAACCAATATCCAGAATGGCGAATATGCGAAAAAATTCATCCTTGAGGGTATGTCCAACTATCCTTCGATGACTGCGCGTCGCCGTAATAATGCGGCTCACCCAATTGAAGTGACCGGTGGCAAGTTGCGTGAAATGATGCCTTGGATTAAGAAAATCGTTGATAAGTCTAAAAACTGATCTGTTATCGATTTGATGCTTTTTTAAGCGATAATAAAGAGGGCCGCTTTCTAGCGGCCTTTTTAATGCCTGCGTAAAACTCTATACTCCTTTGTATGACTAATGAAGCCCACAAAGTAAGCAATATGGAATCCGAACGTCCTAAGCGTGGCCGTGGTATCTATTTACTGCCAAACCTATTCACGACAGCAGCGCTGTTTGGTGGTTTTTATGCTGTATTGGCGTCGATGAATGGTGATTTTGAAAAGGCCGCAATTGCCATTTTTGTTGCCATGATTCTGGATGGTCTGGATGGTCGTGTGGCACGTATGACAAATACGCAGACGGCATTTGGTGCCGAATACGATAGTCTCTCGGATATGGTGGCCTTTGGTCTGGCTCCTGCCCTGGTCGTGTATCAATGGGGGTTGTTCTCTCTGGGTAAATTTGGCTGGATGGCTGCATTCATCTATACCGCAGCCGCAGCATTGCGTCTGGCGCGTTTTAATTCTCAGCATGATACGGCGGATAAACGGTATTTCACGGGCTTGCCAAGTCCTGCTGCGGCAGCGGTGTTGGCGGGTGGTATATGGGTTGCCGTAGACAATGACTTCACTCCAGGAATTTTTGCCTGGTTGGCTGCGATAGCAGTAGCGCTGACTGGATTATTGATGGTCAGTAATGTCCGTTTCCACAGTTTTAAAGAATTCGATTTTAAAGGTAAGGTGCCTTTCTTCGCGATTGTGGTGGTAATGCTGATCTTTGCTGTGGTGTTATCCGAGCCACCAATTGTCTTGTTTGCCATCTTCTTTGCTTACACTTTATCGGGTCCAGTGCTGGCCTTGCATCGTCGTTTTAGCAAGGATAAAAAAGTCTCTGTTGAATAATCGGGGCTTGGCAAGTGTGTAAACACTAGGCTATATTCGGTGGAAACAGGTATCCAGAAAATCATTATGCGTTTCGAAACTAAATCACAATTCGATTTCAGCGCACCGACTCTGCTTCGGAAATTTCGCCTGTCTGCTCTATCAAATCTACGACTGCTGCCCTGAGGGGCTATTAGTTGATGCCCTGGTGAGGGCGATAAAGTCACCAAATCAGTCATATTCGTAGAAAGAGATATAGAGATGTCGATATAATCAGGACATCTTGTTTGGAGCAGCACATGAGCAGCAATTCACTCATCATTTTTGATACCACCTTGCGCGATGGCGAACAAAGCCCCGGCGCATCCATGACGAAAGACGAAAAAATTCGTATCGCCCGCGCGCTGGAAAAAATGCGCGTTGATGTGATCGAGGCCGGCTTTCCAATAGCAAGCCAGGGTGATTTTGAATCGGTCAAGGCCGTTGCAGATGTTGTAAAAGATTCAACAGTCTGTGGTCTGGCGCGTGCATTAGAGAAAGATATCGACCGAGCTGGAGAAGCACTGAAAAATGCTAATTCAGGGCGGATTCATACTTTTATTGCGACTTCCCCGATACATATGGAACGAAAGTTGCGTATGACGCCTGATCAAGTTGTTGAGCAGGCGGTGTGGGCGATTAAGCATGCACGCAAGTACACAGATAATGTTGAATTTTCAGCGGAAGATGCAGGGCGCTCAGAGATAGATTTCCTTTGCCGTATTTTTGAAGCAGCAATTGATGCCGGCGCCACGACATTGAATGTGCCAGATACCGTTGGCTACAATATGCCATCTCAGTTTGGTGAAACATTAAAGGTCTTGATTGAGCGCATCCCAAATGCAGATAAGGCCGTTTTCTCTGTGCACTGTCATAACGATTTAGGCTTGGCAGTGGCTAACTCGTTGGCAGCGGTTGTCAGTGGTGCCCGTCAGGTTGAGTGTACGATCAACGGCTTGGGTGAACGCGCGGGTAATGCGTCTCTGGAAGAGGTCGTGATGGCTGTTCGCACCCGTCAGGATTTATTTGACTGTGATTCAAATCTGGATACCACGCAGATTCTTAACTGCTCAAAACTGGTCTCGGGTATTACAGGTTTTCCGGTACAGCCAAATAAGGCTATTGTTGGTGCAAATGCATTCGCACATGAATCTGGTATCCATCAGGATGGCGTACTCAAGCATCGTGAAACCTATGAGATTATGCGTGCCGAAGATGTGGGCTGGACGCACAATCGCATGGTTTTGGGTAAGCATTCGGGGCGTAGTGCTTTCCGCGCACGTCTTGAAGAATTGGGTATTGAATTGAATTCTGAAGAGGCAGTGAATGAAGCCTTTGCCCGTTTTAAGGATCTGGCCGATAAAAAACATGAAATCTTTGATGAAGATTTACAGGCATTGGTCACTGATAAGGGGGCCGAAGAAACCAATGAAAGGGTTAAGCTGATTTCTCTGAAGGCGACTTCTGAAACAGGTGAAATTCCGCATTCCACAGTTACCCTGAGTATTGATGGAGAGGAACATACGGTTGCTGCAGAGGGTGGTGGTGCAGTGGATGCCACGTACCGGGCAATTGAGAGCATCGTAGAGTCTGGTGCTGACTTGAAGCTGTATTCGGTCAATAATGTTACCCAAGGCACGGATAGCCTTGGTGAGGTGACGGTGCGCTTAGAGCTTGCTGGGCGCCTTGTAAATGGCCAAGGTGCAGATACCGATATTGTTACAGCATCGGCCAAGGCCTATATCAACGGCTGTAACAAGTTGATGGAGACCGTTGATAGAGCTCATCCACAAGGTGCCGATGTTTAATGCTTGATGAGAGACGCAAGGCATATCTGCAGGCCATGGGGATTGACCTGTGGTCTGCCAGGTCCAGCGTCATATCTATTGAGTCTGTAGAAGATGTCGTAGCCCATGCGGTGACATCGAAAACTCCAGAATTAAAATCGCCGTCTGTTGAAATCTCTCAAGATGAAACGCCAGCTATTCCTAATCTTGGGTGGCCTGAGCTGATTGAGCGAGTCAGTGTTTGCGACATTTGTGACTTGAGCCAATCCCGAACCAAAAGTATTTTTGGTTCGGGTAGCGTTTCGGCTGATTTGATGATTGTTGCTGGCGCCCCTGAAGATGAAGAAGATCGCCTTGGTGAGCCATTTGTGGGCAGGGCCGGGCAGATGCTGACAGCGATGCTGGCCGCTATTGGTTTTCGTCGAGATCAGGTATATCTGACAAACCTTGCAAAATGTCGCCCTCCTGAAGGTCGGGATCCAGTGACTAGTGAGCTGGAATCTTGTCGAGTTTTTCTCGATCGTCAAATTGCTTTAGTCCAGCCTAAGATTATTCTCTCGATGGGATTTCTTGCAACGCAAAGCTTGTTGCGTAAAGAGGCTGAGCTGGATCAGTTACGCGGTCAATTGCTTCAATATTTACCAAGTAATATCCCTGTGCTCGCTAGCTATCATCCGACTTATTTGCTCAAGCATCCCGAGGCGAAGGCCAAAGCATGGAAAGATTTGCAGCTTTTGCACCATGAGTTAAATAGAGAGTCGTTACAGTGAGCGCTATACTTAAAGACCCTTTAGTGGCCATGCGGCATATGAAGGTTGAGGATCTTGATGAAGTCTTTATCAATGAATTAGCGGCCTATTCGCACCCCTGGACAATGACTATTTTGCAAGACTGTTTAAAGGCGGGCTATCACTGTCAGGTCGCTGAATTCGATGGTGAAACAGTCGGGCATGCGGTAATGTCATCTGCTGTAGGTGAAGCGCATTTGTTGAATATTTGTATCGCACCGCAGTGGCAGGGGAGGGGTCTGGGCAGGCGTTTACTCTCACGTATGTTGCGCATTGCACATGAAAAAAATGTCGATACGGTCTTTCTTGAAGTGCGAGAAAGTAATTTGCCCGCCCAGCTGTTGTATCAATCTGAAGGTTTCTGTGAAATAGGCTTACGTCGTAGTTACTATCCCTGCGAAAGAAAGGGGCGTGAGAATGCCGTGGTATACGCAAAGCCCTTGGTATAATTCCAGATAGTCTCTCATCTAACCATAGAAACTACGGCCAATGTTTTTAGGCCTATTCAGCGAATCATTGAAGGGCAAGGCGCGGTATAATCGCGCTCTTTTTCGTGATAATTGATTATTTCTATGGCTGACTTTCTTGCTGAAGTAAATAAGCGTCGTACTTTTGCGATTATTTCGCACCCTGACGCGGGTAAAACTACGCTGACTGAAAAACTCCTGCTGTTTGGAGGTGCAATCCAGCTCGCTGGTACGGTCAAGGGGCGTAAAGCCGCTCGCCATGCAACATCTGACTGGATGGAGATGGAAAAGGAGCGGGGCATCTCGGTAACCTCATCCGTGATGCAGTTCGACTATAAGGGGCAGGTTGTCAATCTACTTGATACTCCAGGTCACGAGGATTTTTCGGAAGATACCTATCGTACGCTCACGGCTGTGGATTCCGCCTTGATGGTAATAGACGTGGCCAAAGGTGTTGAGCAACGAACCATTAAACTAATGGAGGTCTGTCGTTTGCGAACGACGCCTATCCTGACTTTTATTAATAAACTTGACCGTGAAGGCCGTGATCCGATTGAGTTGCTGGACGAAGTGGAGGAAGTACTTAATATCAAGTGCGCCCCTATAACCTGGCCTATTGGAATGGGTAAGCGTCTAAAGGGTGTTATTGATCTACGTGATGAAACGGTGCATCTCTATGATGCGCAGCATGGTGGCAAGATTCAGAGCGGAGAAGTAATCCAGGGACTGGATAACCCTCGTCTGGATGAAGTCATTGGTGATATGGCCGATGAATTGCGAGAAGAGGTTGAGCTAGTGCGTGGTGCCAGTCATGACTATGATCATGAGGCCTACTTGCGTGGCGAGATGACGCCTGTTTTGTTTGGTTCAGCGATTAATAACTTTGGTGTAGAAGAGCTGCTGGATGCTTTTGTGGACTATGCTCCTGTACCAAAACCACGTGCAGCCATGCAGCGTGAAGTTGATCCAACGGAAGAAAAATTTACCGGATTTGTTTTTAAAATTCAGGCCAATATGGATCCCTCACATCGAGACCGTGTGGCATTTTTGCGTGTTTGTTCAGGTAATTACCGGCAGGGCATGAAAATGAATCATGTGAGAATAGGTAAGAATATTACAATTGCCAATGCCATTACCTTTCAGGCAGATGCACGTAAAGCCGTAGAAGAGGCCTATGCTGGCGATATTATCGGCCTACATAATCACGGCACTATTCAGATCGGCGATACTTTCACCGAGGGCGAGACACTGAAATATGGTGGTATCCCGTATTTTGCGCCTGAATTGTTTCGCCGTGTAGTGCTGAAAGATCCACTAAAGCTAAAACAGCTGCAAAAAGGTGTTTTGCAGCTCTGTGAAGAAGGCGCCACTCAGGTTTTTCGTCCTTATCGAAATAACGATATTATATTGGGAGCAATTGGTGTGCTGCAGTTTGAGGTGGCAGTTCATCGCCTCAAGGGCGAATACCGGGTAGACGCCATAGTTGAGCCCACGCAGGTACAAACAGCGCGCTGGGTGGTCTGTGATGACGAGATTGAAATGAAGAAATTCCGTGAAAAGGCACATGACAATCTAGCAGAAGACGGTGATGGTCAGTTGGTCTATCTGGCGCCGAGTCGGGTCAATCTGTCACTGACAGAGGAGCGCTGGCCCAACATTCGCTTCCTTGCGACGCGAGAGTTGTAATCGGGAGTCTTTTATAGCGGGAGATAACCAATAATATAGATCCCTGTCACAAGGATGATGCCGAGAAGTCGAATGATATGGCTTCGATGTTGCTCTAGTTGCTTGTTCATAGAGACCTCCTTTGGTGTCCACTGAGTGTATCGGGGAGATGTCTGGCATCTTTAGGCGGAGAGGGCGAATTCAATCGTTGCTTTCCTAAGGCTTGAAATTGATATGTTGAGAATAAAATGGAAACTGATGAAGTAAAGGTATTGATAGAGGTGGGTTTGCCAGGGGCGACTGTTGAGGTTACAGGTGATGGGCGTCATTTTGAAGCGACTGTTATTAGTGCTGAATTTGAAGGTAAGTCGTTGATTAAGCGTCATAGAATGGTCATGGATACGGTTAGTAAAGAGATTGCCAGTGATGAACTGCATGCGTTATCGATTAAGGCAAAGACTGCATAGGAATCTTGCCGGATATTAGTGCGTTTGTTTTTTTTACACTCAGTTGGTTGTCTAATTAACTTGTTGATAATAAACAATATTTTTTCACTTTATGTCAGTTCATTGTATTAATGTGGTGGCTGTATGTGATGCGGCGCACAAGTTGATGTCAGTATTCTTTACATTTTGTAGTGGTAGCTATTTGTTTTTCCATTCGATGCTAGCTAACTGATTGTTTTATATTGCTATTGTAAAATTGGCATGAAGAATGCATTGTACTGAAGCAGATATGTGTCGACTTACTTTCCGTATTTCATGGAAGAACTGGGTCGGTTGATTCAATAAATTTTAGGTTGGGGAACAACTATGAAACTAATCAAAACACTTGCAGCCACTTTAGTCCTTGGCTTGGCTGCTAGCCAAGCACAGGCAGTGCCATTCATCATTGATGACTTTAGCGATTTCCAGAAAGTCACGGTTAACACAAATACAACTCCTGATACCGTTGCTAATACAGTTGCAGGCTCTATGCTTGGTGGCTTTCGTACTATCACCGTAAATAGAGTGTCAGGTCTTGGTGAAACCCACGCCAGTGTGAATGAATTTGGTGGCCAGGCGCTTGAAGTGTCTAATACCGCAGGCATCAATAGTGATGTGTCAGTTCTTTGGAATGCGAATGGCGCTGGACTTGGTGGTGTTGACTTGACCGTCGCTGGTGTAAATGACTATTTGTCCATGAATGTGCTCACCATTGATTTGAGTGTAAATGTTTCTTTCACTTTGGTAGATAGCTTGGCTAATACTTTTACCTCGGGCCCTACATTCTTCCCTGGTCCAGGTGTATTTCAGGTTGACTTGAATCAATTTACTGTCGGTGGCGGTGTTGATGTTACTGATATCGAGAGTATTACTATGTTTTTGTCTTCAACAGACACAGCGTGGGACGGCACGGTTGATTTTGTAGAGACCAATGTTGAATATGTGCCGGTTCCTGCACCGCTTGCACTGATGGCTATCGGCCTTCTATTTGCGGTACGTGCATCGAAGCGCAGCTAACAGCTTTCTTAGTTAGCCAGTAAAAAAGGCGGCCAGTTGGCCGCCTTTTTTGTGTCTGTAATTTATGGAGCAAATACTGTGTCGTTCATTTTTCCATTCTTGATTGGTAGATTAATCAAAGAGGTAAATTGGAGGGAGTGGTTAAATTATGTGTTGTGTGATGGTGGAAAAGTCATGTCAGCTATCTTGACCTGCCATTCAGCCGGGCCAGTCTTATGCACAGAGGTTCCGCAACTATCCACTGCCACAGTTACGGGCATATCCACTACCCCAAATTCATAGATAGCTTCCATGCCCATTTCCTCGAAGGCTACTACCTTGGCAGAGCGGATCGCCTGAGAAACCAAGTAGGCAGCACCACCTACAGCCATAAGGTATGCCGCTTTGTGGCGTTTGATAGATTCGATCGCAACAGGGCCGCGTTCGGCCTTGCCGACCATGCCAATCAGTCCGGTTTGGCTCAGCATCATCTCGGTAAATTTATCCATACGTGTGGCAGTAGTAGGCCCGGCTGGGCCTACTGCCTCTTCGCCGACCGGGTCGACAGGACCAACGTAGTAGATCAGACGGTTGGTGAAATCTACGTTTTTCGGCAGGCCTTCGCCGCTTTCGAGCAGCTCCTGGATACGCTTATGGGCTGCGTCACGGCCTGTCAGTAGCTTGCCGTTTAGGAGTAGGCGCTGACCAGGTTTCCAGCTGGCGACTTCTTCTGCAGTGAGTTTGTCCAGGTTAACTCGGGTTGATGAGTCGCTGGCCTGCCACGTCACGTCCGGCCAGTCATCGAGTGAGGGTGGTGTGAGAATAGCTGGACCGCTGCCATCGAGTTCAAACTCAATGTGTCGTGTAGCTGCACAATTGGGAATCATGCCAACGGGTAGTGATGCAGCATGGGTGGGATATTCTTTTATTTTTACATCCACTACGGTGGTTAGGCCGCCAAGGCCTTGTGCTCCAATCCCTAGGGCATTCACTTTGTCAAAAATTTCCAGACGCAGTTCCTCGCTATAACTTTGTGCGCCTCGCGCCTGTAACTTGTGAATGTCAATGGGCGCCATGAGAGACTCTTTGGCCAAGAGCATGGCTTTTTCTGCCGTGCCACCCAGACCTATTCCGAGCACGCCAGGTGGGCACCAGCCAGCGCCCATTGTGGGCAGTGTCTTGACAACCCAGTCAACCAGGCTATCGCTAGGGTTGAGTACGGTAAATTTTGATTTATTTTCAGAGCCGCCACCTTTGGCAGCAATTGCGATTTCTAACTTATCGCCAGTGACCAGTTCTGTGTAGATGATGGCTGGAGTATTGTCGCTGGTATTTTTGCGTGGACCAATGGGAGGAGAAACCATGGATGCACGTAGTTTGTTATCTGGATGAAGGTAGGCCTGGCGAACGCCTTGGTTGATCATTTCATCTAAAGACATCTTGTTTTCAAAGCGTACATCCATGCCAACTTTGAGAAATACCACCACTGCACCGGTGTCCTGGCAGATGGGTCTATGGCCTTCTGCGCACATACGTGAGTTAGTGAGTATCTGTGCCAGCGCGTCTTTGGCAGCTTCTGACTGCTCTCGTTCGTAGGCCTTGCCAACGGCCTGAATATAATCGACAGGGTGGTAGTAAGAGATGAACTGTAGTGCATCAGCGATGCTCTGGATTAGGTCATCTTGTTTGATCAAGGTTGCCATCTAGTGTTGTCTCATCAGTATGGGGGAGTGCATTTGAAGTAGTGGCCTTTGTTGGAGGCTTTAAATCTGTAGCAGTAAGCGCGAGGGGTCTTCTAGCGCATCTTTAATGCCTACCAGGAATTGCACGGCCTCTTTGCCATCGATAATCCGGTGGTCATACGAAAGTGCCAGATACATCATAGGGCGGATGACTATTTCCCCATTGATAACAACAGGACGCTCAATAATATTGTGCATACCCAGGATGGCACTCTGTGGTGGGTTGAGAATGGGAGTGGATAGCATGGAGCCATAAACGCCACCATTTGAGATAGTGAAGGTGCCGCCAGTAAGGTCGTCATAGCTGAGTGAGCCATCTTGTGCTTTTTGGCCGTATTCGCGAACGTTTTGTTCAACCTGTGCAAATGACAGCCGATCGGCGTCTCGTACTATGGGTACGACGAGGCCGCGAGGAGAGCCTACGGCAATGCCAATATCGTAATAACTGTGATAAATAATGTCATCACCATCGACTGAGGCGTTGACGATGGGGAAGTTTTTCAAGGCCTCGAGGGTTGCCTTAACAAAAAATGACATGAAGCCAAGCTTTACATCATGTGTCTTTTCAAAATGATTTTTGTATTTGTTACGTAGCTGCATCACTTGATGCAGATCTACCTCATTAAAGGTTGTGAGTATGGCGGCAGTTTGCTGTGCCTGTACGAGTCGTTCGGCAACACGAGCGCGTAAGCGACTCATGGGTACGCGTTTTTCAGTGCGGGATGATGCGTCTTGACTGGCCGTGGGGATACCTGCTGAGATATCGGCATCGTTATCTTTTTTCTGTGCATCAAGGTATCGCATGACATCAGTTTTTAAAATGCGGCCATCCTTGCCGGTGCCTTTGATTTGCTCAACATCGATAGACAGTTCTTTCACTAAACGGCGTACTGCAGGCGTTAGTATTTGAATGTCGGCTTCAAAGTTTTGTTTGGCAGGTGCTGGTGGGGGGGCGATGGTTTTTTCTGTAGGTTGTGCTGCTTTGCCACTAGAAGGTTCAATTATTGCGAGGATGTCATTGCTGCTGACGATTGCACCGGCGTCGGCGCTAATTGTTCCAAGCACACCATCTACAGGAGAGGGTACTTCAAGCACAACTTTATCCGTTTCAAGATCAAGCAGGTTCTCATCGCGGGTGATAGCGTCACCGGGTTGTTTATGCCAGGCGAGTACGGTGGCATCGGTGACTGATTCTGGTAGCGTAGGTACGCGAACTTCGGTAGACATGACGATTCTATCCCCGTCTATTCATGGCTGGGTCGACAAAGCCGGTGAGGGCATCATCGATAAGTTTCTCTTGTTCTTCCTGATGTACCTGGGAGTAACCTGTAGCAGGTGCAGCAGCTGAGCGCCGGCCGGCATAAACGACCGGTATGTTCGCATTATGCTGATCGTGGAAGCGGTGTTTGATTTGATCCCAGGCCCCTTGGTTTTGCGGCTCTTCCTGGCACCAGATAAATTTTTTGACCTTGGGATAACCCTTGGTCATATTTTCAAAATCTTCACGAGGGAAGGGGTAGAGCTGTTCAATGCGTATGATGGCAACGTTTTCCAGTCCTCGACTACGGCGTGCCTGTAGAAGCTCGTAGTAGACCTTTCCACTGCACATGACCATCAATTCAACGGCTGATTTATCAATCGCATCCTGTTCGTCGATGATATTTTCAAAATGGCCATTGCTTAAAGCATCGAGTGGAGAAGTGGCGAGCGGGTTTCGTAAAAGACTCTTCGGTGTCATAACAATCAGTGGATGGCGGAAGGGTCGTATCATTTGTCGCATCAATAAATGAAAAATCTGTGCCGGAGTGGTGGGAACACAAACCTGAATATTGTGTTCGGCACACAATTGCATATAACGCTCGATACGAGCAGAAGAGTGCTCAGGGCCCTGTCCCTCATAACCATGCGGTAGAAGCATTACGAGGCCGCAGTAAAGGCCCCATTTTGCACCGGCCGAGGTGATGAATTGATCGATAACGACCTGAGCACCATTGGCAAAATCACCAAATTGCGCTTCCCAGATAGTCAGACCATTAGGCTCTGCTGTGGCATAGCCGTATTCAAAGGCCAATACGGCCTCTTCTGATAGTACTGAATCGATGACGACAAAATTAGGTTGCCCATCGTATAGGTGTTGTAGTGGAATATAGCTTTTACCAGTCTCTTGATGGCGCCACATCGCGTGCCGGTGAAAAAAGGTGCCACGCCGTGCATCCTGACCTGAGATGCGTACAGGATATCCTGCTCTGAGTAAGCTGGCATAGGCCATGTTTTCGGCAAAACCCCAGTCGATGAGTTTGTCGCCTTTGGCCATTAGCTGACGGTCCTGCAGGATTTTTTGCAGACGGGGATGAGCACTGAAATTGTCATCGGGTAGCGTGGAGATTTTCATCGCGAGCGACTCTATTTGCTCGCGATCAATCGTTGTGGAAGCGATTTGATTCCAGCGAATACCGCGAAACTGTCGCCAGCTAACTTTTATTCGGTTCTCAATATTGCTAGCACGAGGTCGACCGACACAATGTCCTTGGTCAAAGTCATTGCGAATCTCATCGACTTTGTCTTGAACTTGTTCCGGCTCCAGTAATCCATCGGCAATCAAGCGGTCTGCGTAGCGGGCTCGCACGGGCTGATGGCTGCGAATTTTTTGGTACATGACAGGTTGTGTGACAGCAGGTTCATCTGCTTCGTTATGTCCCTGGCGGCGGTAACACACAAGATCGATAACCACGTCTTTATGAAAGCGTGCGCGATAGTCGAATGCCAGGCGAGTTACGAAAATGACTGCTTCGGGATCGTCGCCATTGACATGGAATATAGGAGCATGGACCATTTTCGCAATATCAGTACAGTAATGCGTAGAGCGACTATCTAAGACATTGCTGGTTGTAAAGCCGATCTGGTTGTTGATGACCACGTGCACTGTGCCACCAACTGAATAGCTGCGCGCTTGTGACATGTTAAAGGTTTCCATGTTCACGCCTTGCCCCGCCAACGCTGCATCACCATGGATGGCAATGGGAATCACTTTGTCGCCGGTTTGGTCGGCATAGCGCTGTTGGCGTGCACGAACAGACCCCTGAACCACCGGGGTGATTATCTCAAGATGGGAAGGGTTAAAGCCCAGGGCGATATGAATAGGGCCGCCAGGTGTTTCCACATCACTGGCAAACCCTTTGTGATATTTCACATCGCCAGACGACATGATGCCAACATCAGTTTGAATGCGTTGTCCTGCAAACTCTTGAAAGATTGCAGCGGGTGGCTTACCAATAATATTGGCCAGTACATTTAAGCGCCCGCGGTGTGCCATACCGATAACAACTTCTTGTGCGTGATTACGTCCTGCACGTTGTATGAGTTCATCCAATAATGGGATTAGGGCCTCTCCTCCTTCAAGAGAAAAGCGTTTTTGCCCCACATAGCGTGAGTGCATAAATTTTTCAATGCCCTCGGCCGCTGTAAGCATATGTAGAATCCAGCGACGGTTTTCATCATCTAATTCTGGTCTGCCCCGGTAGGTTTCAAGGCGTTGCTGTATCCAGCGTTTCTCACTGGTGCTGGTTATGTGCATGTACTCAGAACCGACAGTGCTGGTGTATACGCTTTTTACAATATCGATAATTTCGCGCAGGCTTAGGCGGTCTGCAGCAAACAGGGAACCTGTATTAAAAACTTCATCGAGGTGTTCTCCACCTAAGTCGTAAAAATCGAGCTGAAGCTCGGGAAGGGGGATGCTTTCAGTGAGATCGAGTGGATCAAGTTGGGCATTTTGATGGCCACGTACACGATAGGCATTTATTAAACGTAAAACTTTAGCCTGTCGTTCAGAGGCAGCAGCGAAAAACTGTACCTGATTCGTGTTTTGGCAGGCTGATTCTTTGGCTAGCTGGGCAAAATTTTTCTGGATTTCGCGATGTGAGATATCAATGTGATGACTATCTTGGCCGTTAATACCAGGCAGCTGGTCAAAGTGTGTACGCCAGTCATTTGATACGCTGTTAGGGTCTTTCAGATAATCTTCGTAGAGATCCTCAATGAAAGGGGCGTTAGCGCCAAAAAACGCTGAGGATTGACGCATTTTTTCCAGATGATCTGACATTTTGGATGATTGACCTAAAAGTTTATAATTTTGAGCTAGGTGTCTGTATTAAAAGGGAGTCTAGCACAGGCATGGAAAAGTATTAGGGTGTTATGTTTGTATTAGTACGATAGTACTATTTTTTATGTAATTTTTTCTGTGAACTTCGTCAGAGACTAGTTCTAGGCATACTGCTAGAATCACTCTTTATGGAAGGAAAGATTGACAATAAAGGCTCTGTGGATCGCACGGATGTCTGCTCATTAGAAGCCGATGCGGCTTTTTTTGATGCGCGTTTGTCTTTAGCAGGTAATGAGCCTGATACGGTTTATCAAAGGGCCCAAATCAAAACCTATGAAGTGTTGGGCAAGACGATTTCTAACACTATTGAGACATTGCGTCGTAAATCCAAAGCCTGATTGCCGGTTTTATCTGGCAAGCAGCCAGCTACGAATGTCAAATGCAATGGCGTGTAGTGCAGGGATCAAAAGTAATACCACAAAGGTAGAGGCCAGGGTGCCGAAGGTTAGTGCAATAGCCATAGGCACTAAAAATAAGGCCTGAGTGGATGTTTCAAATAACATGGGTAACAGGCCCAGCGTGGTGGTGAGTGAGGTGAGCAATATCGGTCTGAATCGGCTGCAGGTTGCCTCAATAATGGCCTCTGTTGCACTTAGGTCGACTAATTGATTTAGCCTAACGGTTAATACCAGCGCACCATTAACAACCAGGCCCCCTAAAGCAATCATGCCGTAGATACTGACCGAACTCAGGTCATGTCCCATGGCTATGTGTCCAGCGATAGCACCTGCGGTGGCGAAGGGAATAGTGAGCATTACAATGACGCCTTGACTGTAGCTGCGGAAAAGTCCGGCGAGTAAGGCAAAGATAGCCAGCGACGCCCAAAGCAGGCCATTAAATATGGCATTCATTGCCTGAT
>Ga0316204_10006302_pt1 | contig 18364 bp, 16 predicted proteins | sample 6monrhotite_MG_2_FD_205661 | JGI IMG/M metagenome (GOLD analysis project Ga0316204, IMG submission 205661) | Microbial mat bacterial communities from mineral coupon in-situ incubated in ocean water Damariscotta River, Maine, United States -... | ecosystem: Environmental > Aquatic > Marine >... | reverse complement strand
TATGCTTCTTTACCAGGAAATCCTCTTGCGCCTGCGCGATGTCACGCAACGGGTACGTTTTGGCAACAACAGGGCGAATTTCTCCGGCTTCGATATAGCTGATCAGATTGGCAAACACTTCATCTTCCTGAAAGGTGCAGCCCATGAGGGTGAGATCCTTGAGGTACAGCGTCCGCACGTCAATCTGCGCGATTGGCCCAGCAATGGCACCAGCGGTTGCGTACCGCCCACCGCGCCGCAAGACATCAAGAAAAGAGGGCCATTGTTCCCCGGCAACAAGATCAATCACCACATCAATCGAGCCCGTGCCCAATTCCGCCACCAGATCGACGTTCCGGTCGAGAACCTGATCTGCGCCCAAAGCTCTTACCTCTTCTGCCTTGGCCACTGACGACAGCGCGATGACCTCAGCTCCACGTCGCTTTGCGAGTTGCACAGCGGCTGAGCCAACTCCTCCTGACGCGCCTGAGATCAAGACCCGTTCCGCACCAACGCCTGCGCGATGCAACATGTTCTCTGCTGTTGAATAAGCGCAAGGGATCGAAGCAAGCTCTGCGTCGGTCCAATCGCAGTCGACACGGTGGGTTTCGCGGGCCGGTGCTACAACAAATTGAGCGAAGCCTCCGTCACATTCACCGCCAATCGTCCAACATTCATAGGGGCGAAAATCAACGTAAGTGCGCAACATATTACGGACCAAGACCCGTTCTCCGATACGCGCGTCGCTGACCCCGTCACCAACAGCCACGATATAACCGCAGACATCGGCACCTTGGATGCGCGGGAAGGTCAGCGGCGTGCCTGACCAGCTAGCGTCATCATCGTCCACACTGTCAAAGCCAGTTGCGCCACCGGTATCAGTGCCCTCGTTAACCGCCTTCGAATACCAACCAATACGAGTATTGATATCGGTGTTGTTGATACCTGCCGCAGCAATCTGGATCAGTAACTCACCAGGCTTTGGCTGCGGTATGAGCACATCAGTTCGGTAATCCAATTTTTCCAGGCCGCCGTGACCAGTCAATAAAACCGCATGCATTGTATCTGGTCGCATCAAATGTCTTCCAATCATAAAGCGAGGTAAGCTGGTTTGGTCCAACCATCATAGCAAGGGTGTAGTATTGCCATCATAAGTTACCGACGTCTCTGCAGAACTATTCGTCGCTTTCGCACCGAAGGCTTACATCCCGATCCTCTAATCCTAAAGCTTCTCGACAGAAGCGGCCATTGGAGCATTTGCAGCGAACTCACACTTTGTCCCGCGTTTTTCGAGTTCAAGCGCGGTGCAGCGAAAGGAACATTTCCTTAGACCTGTCGTTCGTAGATCACGCGGCGAAAGTGTCATAAGAGCCCATAGCGGAAGTGTCAAAATCATGCTGCGTGCGCTCGCACCGCGAAAAACGCCGCAAGTGCTCCTCTCACCTTGCTGCTGCGCGGCGTTGAATGCGGTCATTCCGGCTTGACGCAGCAATTCTGAAATCCTGAATTTACGCAACGCGAGACTATGCACTCTTTCGCGGCCTTTGCTCCAATAACAACTACTCCGGCTGAAACAGCTTGATCGTAGCGCAATCAATGATTGAACCGGTCGTTTCAATCGCGCACTTTTTGCGCCGTGTATTCGGTTCATGTTCCAAGGTTAACAGCAGAAGTCAAAGAACCTGTAGCCTCGTTTCAGCATCCTAGATGCGACTAAACACCCGCGTCGAACTGCACCTCAATCCATTTGCTAAAAATATCCGCATGTTCGTGATCGGGCCGTCGGAACAGGTTGTAATAATCCCTTTGCAGAACCGGAATTTCAGCGATTGTCTTTAACGACCCATCAGCAAGGAATGTATCAACCAACGGATGCCCAGCCAAAGCAATGCCCTGACCTTCGATCGCGGCTTGCAGCATATTAATGTATGTGTTCACCGAAACGCCTGATCTCTCTTCGGGTGACCTCAATCCGCGTTCAGAAAACCAATGCCCCCACCGGGCCTCAGAACGGTATCTACCTGAGAGAAACAACAGCCTTTCCTGTAGTAAGTCGGTTTCGTTTTTCAAAGATGTGCGTGCGGCATAGCGAGGGCTATAGACTGGGAATATCGCCTCCTGCATGAGCGGAGTCCAACCTTCATCCGTCCGCGCTTCAGGGCTGTAGCGCACAGCGACATCAATGCCTTCCGCCTCGATGTCGAGGTATCGATCCGAGACAACTAGATTAACCTCGATGTCGGGGTGGCGCGCGCCAAAATCTATGAGACGCGGCATGAGCCAATAGGTCGCAAAAGCGGATGTGACCGTCACAGAAAGACGCGTATCCGATCCGTCGGCCCTTTGGTGCGCTAAGGCTTTAACAATCGCGTCCAACGCTGGATTGATGTCCTTCGCAAATACCTCGCCGTTTCGGGTCAGGGCGACTGTGCGGTGGTTCCGTGAAAACAGCTTTTGGCCAAGAGCTTGTTCCAGTTCAGCAATTTGTCGGCTGACCGCGACGCGTGAAACACCAAGCTCAGCCGCTGCTTTCGTAAAGTTTTCAGCACGCGAAGCAGCTTGAAAAGTGACGATGTTTCTCAGTAATTGGACATCTTTGCGTACATTTTCCATAACGCTCTGGTTAACACTGTGATGCAAGATTAGCAACTTCACACAGAGCGACGATAGGATACCCTTTGACTTGAAATGGAAAAAATCCAAATCAAGGGAGTTACACGATGAACAAGTTAACACTGACGACAGCTATTGCGGCAATCACCATGGCGGGCAGCGCCTTTGCCCAAGATATGCCCGGCAAGGGCGTGACCGTTGAGCCGATCAAAGGGTCACCCGCAAACGCGTGGTTCCAGCATATGGTTGTACAGCTGGGGCTTGAGGCGCTTGGATATGAGGTCGAAGAAACTCGCGAAGCAGATTTCCCGGCGTTACACCTTGCCGTGTCGTCTGGCGACGCGTCCTACACGGTGAACCACTGGCAACCCCTGCATAACCAATTCTATGACAAGTCGGGTGGCGACGCGGTCATGGTGCGTGAGCACGCGGTGATTACAGGTGCAGGGCAAGGTTACTATATCGACAAAGCCACAGCCGAGGCTAACGGCATCACCAGCATTACCCAACTGTCTGATCCCGCCATCGCGGCCTTGTTCGACAGCGATGGCGACGGCAAAGCGAACCTGTCTGGCTGTAATCCCGGTTGGGGCTGCGAGCTGAAGATCGAAGAGCACCTGGACACGTTCGCGTTGCGCGATACGGTGCAGCACGATCAGGGCAGTTACTTCGCAATCATGGCCGACACGATTACGCGGTATAACGAAGACACACCGATCCTTTACTACACATGGACGCCGAACTGGATCAGTGATGTGCTGGTACCGGGCACGGACGTGGTGCAAATCGGTGTGCAGGCGGGCGACAGCGCGATGGACCCAGGCTTTGCTGTGAATGACGTCTATGTTGTCGCCAACAAAGAGTTCATGGAAGCCAATCCAGCCGCAGCAGCTTTCTTGAGCACTGTTGAAATCCCAATCTCTGCCGTGAATGCCGCACAGATCAAGTTGCGCGATGGCGAAGACACCGTCGAGGATTTCCGCCGTCACGCAGAAGACTGGGTTGCTGCAAATCAAGACCAGTTCGATGCATGGGTCGCTGCCGCTGCGGCCGCCAACTAGACCTCCCTGGACCTTGAGGCATCGGGCAACCGATGCCTCTTTTTTAAACGAGGAGCGGCACCATGCCTGACATCGAGATTGAATGCCGCAACCTTTGGAAAATCTATGGGGCGCGTGAAAAAGAAGCGCTTGAGGCCGTACAGGCCGAAGGACTTTCCAAAGACGAGGTGCGCGACCGGTTCGATTGTGTTCTGGGCGTGCGAGATGCCAGTTTTAGCGTCAACAAAGGCGAGATTTTTTGCATCATGGGTCTGTCAGGCTCTGGCAAATCCACGTTGGTCCGCCACATTAACCGATTGATTGAACCCACAGCAGGTGAAATCCACGTTGCAGGCCACCGCGTCGATACGATGGGCGAAATACAGCTCCGCCAATTGCGGGCCGAAGCCATTGGCATGGTGTTTCAGCACATGGCCCTGTGGCCGCACCGATCACTTGCTGAAAATGTAGGCTTTGGTCTTGAGGTCCGCGATGTGCCACTGGCCGAGCGTCGCAAAGCTGCAGAAGCTGCCCTTGCTGCGATGGACCTGCAAGGCTGGGAGGATCATTATCCCGATCAACTGTCCGGCGGCATGCAACAACGTGTTGGCCTTGCCCGCGCATTGGCCGCTGACCCAGAAATTCTGCTGATGGACGAACCGTTTTCGGCGCTGGACCCTTTGATCCGGCGGCAGTTACAGGATCAGTTCTTGGAGCTATCCAAAAAGCTAAAAAAGACCACCGTTTTTATTACCCATGACTTGGATGAGGCGATCCGTATGGGCGATCAGATTGCGATTATGAATGACGGCGTCATCGTGCAAACCGGCACCCCCGAAGAAATCGTGACAAATCCCAAAGACGCCTATGTCGCAGAGTTTGTCAAAGGTATCAGCCGTGTCAGTTTGGTGCGGGCACAAAGCATCATGGCCCCCTTGGATGGGCAAAAACCCACGCCAAAAAAAGTGCCCCTAGACAGCGAGCTGGGCGATATCATGGACCAGTTTATGGATGATCAGGCCGCGGTCACGGTGCTGGATGCAGATGACAAAGCCGTTGGGATCATCACCATCACCGACGCATTGCGCGCGCTGCGCGGATAGGGGCAAACACATGGATATCTGGAACATCTTTGACAAAGAATGGGTGCCAGTTGGCACTTGGGTCGAAACTGCGTTGCAATGGGTTGTCGATAATTTCCGTTTCGTCTTTCAGGCGATCAAGGTGCCGTTCGACATCGTTCTGACAGGACTTGAGGATGGTTTGACAGGCGCGCCGGACTTACTGATGCTGGCCATTATCGTCCTCATCGGCTGGCAGGCGGGCGGGCGTAAACTGGCGCTTGTCACCGCGGCATCAATGATCTCGATTGGCCTGATGGGCGCCTGGGAAGAAAGCATGGTCACGCTGTCCATCGTGTTGACCTGTGTCATATTCTGTTCGTTGATTGGCATTCCTTTGGGCATTATGGCTGCTCGGAATGACCGTTTCTGGACGGTCTTACGGCCGCTGCTGGACCTCATGCAGACAATCCCATCTTTTGTATACCTCGTGCCCATCGTGATGTTGTTCTCGATCGGCAACGTTTCGGGCGTGATCGTGACATTCATCTACGCACTACCCCCCGTGGTGCGCTTGACCAACCTTGGCATCCGTCAAGTACGCGAAGACATGGTCGAGGCCGCACGTGCTTTCGGGGCGAGTAAACGACAGACGCTGTACAAGGTCGAACTGCCGCTTGCGATGCCAACGATCATGGCAGGGGTCAATCAGACAATCATGATGGCGCTGTCGATGGTCGTCGTCGCCTCCATGATTTCGGTCACGGGACTGGGCCAAATGGTGCTACGCGGGATCGGGCGACTGGATATGGGGATCGCGACGGTCGGCGGCTTGGGCATCGTGTTCCTTGCCATTGTAATCGACCGCATCAGCCAAAGCTTTGGCGTATCAGCACGCGATCGCGGGCATAAGAAGTGGTACGAAACCGGGCCAGTCGGCGCGCTCCGTAGACTTGCTGGCAAAGGATAATCAACCATGACCTCGCCTAATATCCTTTTCATTCAGGTCGACCAGCTGACAGCTGCGTCCTTACGCGCCTACGGCGACACGGTCTGTCACGCACCCAACCTTGACCGCCTTGCCGAAACCGGCACGGTGTTCGAGACGGCTTACTGCAATTTCCCACTGTGCGCGCCATCGCGGTTTTCAATGGCAGCGGGGCAGTTGTGTTCGACCATCGGTGCCTATGACAATGCTGCTGAAATGCCCGCTTCCATCCCGACCTATGCTCACTATTTGCGCGCGGCGGGGTATCAAACGGCGCTGTCGGGCAAGATGCACTTTATCGGGCCAGATCAGTATCACGGGTTCGAAAAACGCCTCACGCCCGACCTCTATCCTGCGGACTTCAGCTGGGTGCCCTATTGGGGCGATGAAGGCGAGCGCGATACCAACGATCAACGCTCTGTGCTGGTATCGGGTGTCTGCGAACGCTCTGTTCAGATTGATTTCGATGAGATGGTGACGGCGCAAGCGATCCAGCATCTTTATAATATTGCGCGATCAGATGACACGCGTCCATTCTTCCTTCAGGTGTCCTATACCCACCCGCACGAACCCTATTTGTGCCGCAAGGAATATTGGGACTTATACGAAGGCGTCGATATTCCCTTGCCGACTGTACCCGCGCTGTCGGCCAACGAACACGACGCCCATTCGCGCCGTTTGCTGACTGATTTCAACATGCTCGACATGCAGTTTGCAGATAAAGACATCGCGCGTGCGCGCCGCGCCTACTATGGATCGATCAGTTATATTGATGAGATGATCGGCCAGTTGTTCAAAACGCTGGATGCCATTGGCAAGGCCGAGGATACGGCCATCATCTTTACGTCTGATCACGGTGAAATGCTTGGCGAACGGGGCATGTGGTTCAAGAAGCATTTCTATGAACGCGCGCTTCAGGTACCACTTTTGATGAAATTGCCGGGCCAGGCCCCAACTCGCGTTTCAACGCCTGCATCCCTAGTCGACCTTTTGCCGACATTCATGGGCATTGCGACGGGTGATGCATGGGCCAGCGAAGTCGAAAAGCTTGAAGGTCATGATTTGAGGCAGACGGTAGGCGCGGCACCTGAACCGGAAAGGCCTGTGTTTGCTGAATACCTTGCTGAGGCAACACCGACGCCGATCCTGATGATCCGCAAAGGAAACTACAAGTTTATCTATTCAAGATTTGATCCAGCCCTTTTGTTTGACCTCGCGAACGATCCAAACGAGCGCACAAACATTGCGACTGATCCTGCTCATTCGGAACGAGTATCGGAATTCGAAAAACTGGTCGCGGACAAGTGGGATATCGACACGTTGACGTCGGACATTGTCGATAGCCAAAAACGCCGCCGCTTGATCGTTGAGGGTTACAAGTACGGGGTGAAACCGCGTTGGAACCATGCTGAAGAAGCAACCGACGAGGTCATTTGGTATCGCGGCGACGGCGGCTACAACGAATGGGCGTTTTCGTTCCTGCCAGTGAAGATGTCCGCGACTTGAACACCTCAGCGTCACTGAGAGCGACCCTGCGTCCTCGCAAGGTGGGTGGCAGCCAAAGCTACAGTATGTCACTTCGTTCGATAGTAATCTCGGCTAGACCGGACAAAAGTATCAATTCACAAGCGGTCAAGTAAGTGGTCTCTAAGGCGTGCGAAGGATGGCTTGTCGAGAAGCTCCTTGCGATAAACAAGGTAGTATCCAAAGCCATCCCGAGCGACTGGCGTGCCAACGCGAACAATCGCGCCTGATGCGGCCAGATCATCCTCTAATCCCATGGTTCCAATGCCGATGCCTTCGCCTGCGCTCACCAAGTCAAGCATCGTCGGGTAACTGCTGATCTTGGAAATTTGCCCGCGTTGCGGCAGGGACTGACCTGTTAGATCACACCAAACGGGCCATGTGACCCAGCCTGCATCATGCGGGTCGCCGTGATCAAAAATGAAGCGCGGATCAAGTATCGCCAGTGGGGCATCGGGATTAAAGTCCGGATGCCGATCCAAAAACTCAGGTGCTGCGATAATCTGGCAGTGTTCGCGAAACAGCAGATCAGCGCAATTCACACCAAAATTTCCTTTCCCAAAGCGGATCGAAAAATCGACAGACGGGTCGTCGAAGGCGCGGTAATCATCGGCGGTCAGGAAGTTCACCGTGGCCTCCGACGCCATGCGCAGCGCGCTGATCTTTGGCATCAACCACAGATGTGCAATGCCAAAGGACGCACCAACGACCAATTCGTCTTTGCCGACGCGTGTTGCATCCCGAATTCCAAGTTCAAGACGGTCCAGCAGGGTTGTTGCGAGCTCCGACAACAAGGCACCTTCTCGGGTCAACTGGACAACACTGCCGTTGCGGCGAAACAACGGAGATCCGATCCAATCCTCCAACCGCGCCACATGGCGGGTGACGGCAGGTTGGGCGACAGACAACTCCTGCGCCGCACGGGTGAAATTGCTATGCCGTGCAGCGGCCTCAAAAGCCAACAGCGCGTTAAGTGGGGGGAGTTTGCGCCGCATGACCATATCGCCTTGTGATAACAAAAAGGTATTGCAGCATTCCACTTTTGAGGATCGCGGTAAAGCCAATTGATCTGCATAGTTCCGCAAAGCCAGTGGGAGACAAACAATGGAAAAAGTCGCGTTCACGCAGATGAAAGACGGCACGAAAGAGGAATACGCTTTCCTCACCGAACATGAGACAGACTACGCCAAGGACACGGCGAAGCGGCTTATGAAAGCGATGGTTGAACTGGATGCGAGCCTGTCAGGCTACCTCGTCACGCGTTTGGGCCATTCACTGCAATCTGCAACACGTGCCTGGCGGGACGGTGCGGATATTGATTGGGTCGTTTCCACGTTGCTGCATGACATCGGCGATATCTACGCCCCCTATAACCATGACGAATACGCGGCCACGATCCTGCGCCCCTTTGTGCGCGAGCAATGCGCATGGTGTGTCCAGACCCATGGTGATTTCCAGATGATCTATTACGGCCATCACGTGGGCGGCGACCCTAACAAGCGCGACCAGTTCAAAGACAGCCCCTATTTCGACGATTGTGCGGTGTTTTGCGAGCGCTGGGATCAGACGAGTTTTGATCCTGAGTATGACAACCTGCCGTTGTCGTTCTTTGCGCCCATGGTCGAAGAGGTTTTTGCCCGTGCACCCTATGACCCAAACGTGGTCAAGCCTGGCGTGCGTGCCCCACTGACAGATACGGCATCAGCCGCCGCGCGCGTCGCGCCGTAACCCCACGAAAGGCATCGATATGAACGACCGACCCGAGCCTGTGGCCCGCACCCCGCGCCGCATCTGGAATTTTACGCCTGCGTTGCCGTTGCAGCTTGCACCCTATTGGGATTGGCCGCTGCGTCCGCTCTCATCACTGGTCTACCTGCTCAAGAGCTGGAACCCAGTAGGTATGCGGCTGATGATTCTTGCCACGGCCGTGATCGTTTGGACATTTTTCACCCCCGAACTATCGCGTGCCCAAACGCTGCAATTTGATTGGGTCTTCGAAGTTTGGCTGCGTAATACCATCTTGCTGACGACAGTCGCTGGTGGCTTGCATTTGTTGCTTTGGAAATTTCGGACACAGGAAGACGAATACCGCTACGACATGCGCCCGATGATGAAGGGCGCAAAGGTTTTCTGGTTCAAAAATCAGGTCTGGGACAACATGCTCTGGTCCTATGTTGCCCTGCACTTCTGGACGTTCTTTGAATGTCTGATGTGGTATGCCTATGCGAATGGCTGGGCAACGATGATCACGTTTGACAGCAATCCGGTCTGGTTCATCATGCTGATCGTGCTGATCCCGATCTATGCGGGCCTGTATTTTTACGCCCACCATCGGGCGTTGCATATAGGTTTCATATATCGCCACGTGCATTCGTGGCACCACCGCAACATCAATATCGGCCCATGGTCCGGCCTTGCAATGCATCCGGTCGAGAGTTTCGTCTTGATGACTGATGTGCTGATCTTGCTGCTGATCCCGGCGCATCCCATCCATATCCTGTTCATGATGTTCCACCACGGGATCGGTGCGCCCGCCTCCCATACGGGGTTCGACAAGTTGAAGGTGCGGTGCAGTGTAGGCATCGAAGTCGGTGATTTCTATCACCAACTTCACCACCGGTTCTTTGATTGCAATTACGGCACCGGGGAAACGCCCTGGGACAAATGGTTTGGCACCTTCCACGACGGCTCGCCCGAGGGTAACGAACTGATCAAGGAGCGGCGCCGCAAAATCTGGTCCAGCCAGTAGGGAGTTTACCAATGAAGAACATCTACACCTTCGGGCGCAAGCCTGCGCAGCGCAATTATACCGTCGCAGACCTGATTGCGCTCAAGGGGTCGGGCAAACGGCTGACCATGTGCAACCCAGCGACGGAAGCCGAGTTCAAAGCCTGCGTCGAGGCGGACATTGATCTGTTGACAGTCTGGGACGTGCATCTGGAGATGACGCGTCAGATTGCGCCAACCCATTTCGCGGGCACCGCAATGAATTGGGGACAATTTGCGACCAATGACGAAATTCTGCGTCACGCCATTGGGTGCATGGAAGCAGGCGCGGACATGTATTTCACCAACCGAAGCTTTGATGTGGTCGAGATGCTGACGCGCGAAAGCATCCCTGTCCAGGTGCATATGGGGCTCGTGCCATCGCTGTCACACTGGGCGGGTGGCCTTCGCGCATTTGGGCGCACGGCGGATGAGGCGATGCAAATCCTGCGCACGTTCAAGCGCTATGAAGATGTCGGTGCCATCGCCTGCGAGATTGAATGCGTGGCAGAAGATACCCTGCGTCTGCTCAATGAACGGACGTCGATTGTGACGATTTCATTGGGGTCGGGCAATGCAGGTGACGTGATCTTTCTGTTCATGGCCGATATTTGTGGCGAGGCCGAGAACCCGCCACGTCACGCCCACGCCTTCCGCGATCTGGCTCCCCTGCATCGGCAACTGCATACCGAAAGGGTCGCAGCACTCAAGGAGTTCCAATCAGAAGTGCGCGGGATGGCTTTTCCTTACCCGGCCCAGTCGATCAGCATGCGCGAAGGCGAATTGGAAAAACTGCACGAAGCGCTTGAGAAAGTGTGACTGAAAACTGTTGGAGCAGCAGTTTTTGGTCGTCTCAACGGCGTCTTGCCGCCAACATAGCGTGGAAACCTGACCCATCATCATAGACACTCGGCTACCTATGCTAATTCTCCGTTTCGTCAGTTAAGGCCGATCGCAGCGTGTGAGCAGTTTGAGTTCAACCATTTCTGCCGCGATTGAATGGCCGGTTCAGGGAAACCTGCTACATTGCGTAGGTTCTTGTGCTGCATGTGGAAGAAATGCTGCATGAGCACACGCTGCGCATGCAAAAGGCGGCTTTGTCCCGCTCTCTGTGAGTTCGCGCACCGCGCAGCGAATGACTGGAATTGCAGATCCTACCGGGCAGACGACATCTTACTCCAGAAAGAAGTTTTTCGGTCATGGCGGCTTTCTAATGCTTGGAGGTAGGTCTGGTGCGTTGGGAAAAGCCCGTAATCTTCAATCTGGGCATCTGCCAATCCGCAGTCCTTTAGATGATCTGCAGCGTGGCTGTAGCGCGTCGCACGGCCTTGACCTAATGCGTAGTTGACCATAGCGCGCCACAAGAGAACAGACGCCAATGGGTGGCGGTCGCGCAACGCTTCGGCCGCAGGTGTGAGGATTTCGTAGTGGTTGCCGTCGAGTTCATCGATGCGTTCTTGTATCAGCGCAGCGGCATTTGAATGGTCTGGCCACTCCAACAGAAAGCACAATGCCATCATCGCATCCGGGAATTGCAACGCGTGGGCCCGTGCAAGATCCTCGGCTTCGATATCCTCAAAGTCGGGCAGGGCTTTCAAGTAGGTACGCAGATAGTTGTCGTTCAACGTCTCGCAAAACCGCTTCCAGCGATGGGTTTGAGCGTCGTCCACTCGATCAAGTGCTATCAGGCAAGCAATCAATGCATCGTCCCACTGTTCTTGCCGAAATACCCGACCCTCCAGATCGGCAGCTTCAAGCAAGGCCAGCGCCTCTTTCGACTTGCCCTCGGCCAGCATGAGGTGCGCAACTTCGGCCGAGATGTCGGGGCGGGTCAGATCTCCTTGGGAATACTGCGCGATATAGGCGCTGGTGTCGCCTTCGGCTATGGCGATATCTTGCAGAACCATCTTAATCAGCGCCGCCTTTTGTTCGGCGCGGTGACTACTATTGCTGCTGCGCAACTCGCGTAAAAAGTGGATTGCCTCATGGTCGTCATCCACGACGTCTAGCGGCGTATCGGCATAGGCCGCGACCAATGATTTGAGGTGGGCAAATCCCGCCTCGCCGAGTGCAGGTGCGACCAACCCGATGATCCCGTCGAATTCGCCATAGCCACTGTCAGAAACAGCATCCCAGACTCGACTGGCAAGAATTGTCGGGTCGAGCAGTGCACACTCGGCGATGTCGTCAAAGGCAAGGATTGCCCCCCGAAACACATCACCGATATCGCCGCGACTGTCGTCCGTGCGTTCATAGACAGACGGTGCAATTTCCAGAAACTGCCAAAGCAGATCGAAGGCCAGGGTTGGATCAGCGGGCCCGATCTTGCCGGTGATCATATCGACTTGGGTCTGCAAATCCTTGATGAGGGCTTTGCGTCTGCGCCATCCAACAAAGCTTGTCGATCGACGCAAGGCCACGAGCCGTTTGCGCACATCGCGGCCCAACTCTGCGGGACCAAGATCGTGGCTCAGCTCTAGACGCAGCCGCCGTTTGATATCTGCACTACCGGTGCTGATCTCCAACAACAGGTCCGCGAGGCGATCTGCCCCGAGGGCGCTAAGGTTAGCGTGATTCAGTGTTTTCTTGGACATACGGCGAGTTTCGCATCAGCGCGAAGTGAAGGAAAGAGGGTGGTATCGGCCACGGCACAGATAGCAAATGTAACGCTGCTTTGGTAAATGGGAGTGCAGCACACCCGTGAGGATGATGGCGAAAATGGGCCGCTAACGGATTGTGGGGCGCAAGAAACATGCTCTCTCGTCGTTCTAGATCCTAATATGAGCATCCCAGCCTAGCGAATTGGACCAGAGATCATCAATATGTAGTGCCATTTGGTGGCAAGACCCATACATATTGATTTAGTTCCCATTATGTTCTATATACTGAGTCGAACAAAGATGGAGGAATTGATGCTGCAGTCGTCATCAGTAGAAACCGACAAGGGTTCTCACAATATTCAGTCGAACGACTATCATCAGATGCCTGTGACCGAGAAGCAGTTGAGTTTCGCGCGTCAAATTTCCCAAAGAACTGGCCAGGTGTTGCCATGGGAAACGCAACAAGATCGCCAAGCACTGTCGCGTTGGATCGATCAGTACCGTGAAATACCGAGCACAAATAAGTTTGCGAATTACCCATCATCCAAACAAGTTGCATTCGCCGAGAGGATAGCGCGCTACAAGCGCAGCGAGGTGCCGCATGAGTGTTTTAGGGACCGGTCACTGATGTCTAATTGGATCGACAGCAATAGGTGACTTGGGTGGGCGAAAAGTTCAAATGTTCTCGTTTTGTTTTTCGCGCGTAATCAACATTATGTTAAATATAGATCAAAAGGGGACCTTCGCTGCGGCATGCACGCACTGGTAAGGTGCGGACAAAGCACAACTTCGGCCAGAATGCGCGGAGGTTTGCTTTCGAAAAGATAGCTAAGAACAGCCGTTTTCGCTGATTATTGAGCCTAATCAGGGTTGGCGCTACCCGCTAAAATTTGCCGTTGTCGTTCTTCCAATCCTGGCGCGGAGGAATGGGCGTGCATGTGGTCCAATGCTCTACGATCTTACCAGCTGAAAGGCGAAACAGGCTGTAAAGGCCCACGTGTTGCCCTTCCCGGCTACCTTCGATCATGCACAGGGTGAAATTGCCCTCAGCAAGAACGCGGTGGAGTTTTTGATGTTGGATCTTGGGCGCGCCGTCTTGCTCTTGGTCGAGTGCTGCACGCAAGGAAGTGATGCCGTCGGCGATCTCCGGATCGTGCTGGATAAGATCAGTTGCGAGATATGTCTCCATCAGATCAAAATTCCGTTCGATCAAAACGCGTTCGACAAACTCACGGGCCATTTCCCGATTGCGCTCGGTCCTGTTGAGATCTGTGATTTTAGTTTCGCCATCCAACATTTTACGGCCTGACGGATTTGGAGGTTGGATCTCCTGGATATTGTCCCAGTGTTCCACCGCCTTCCCGTCTTCAAAGCGAAACACCTCAAACGCCACTTCGACACCGCCGAAGTCATACTCATTGTGGGCAAAGGCGAAATCACCATCCTCGAACACACGGAAAAAGGTGACACGCGGGTTTGTCCTGGCCAAACGTGCAAAGAGTTCCGCCAATCCTGGGCTACCTTCGCCAGTACGCGGGTTATGCTGAATATACTTGCTTTCGTTGACGACGGCAGCCGCTTCTGGGTCGCCCGTTTCAATACCCTTGAGGAGCTTCATCAGTAGCTGTTTTTGGGACTTCATGACCTACGTTTCTCCTGCTTCATCCGCCGCCACAAAAAGACCATGCCAACCAAGGCCGGAATGATCAGCAACGCGACGACCATTGGAACTGCAGATTTCAGGTAGGTTGCGTTCATTGTGAACACAGTCGTTGCATCAACAATATCGGTGACAACACGCGCTGCTAAGGCAACAAAAAGCGCTGTGTGGCTGCGCAACCATATAGCCAGGATCACAGCGAGGACAGCCGTCAGATTGCGTGTGATGTAAGCCATCGTGGTGTAGCTAAAGTCTGGTGGAGGATTGAACAGGGTAGACAACGCAAAAAACGAAACGATGCCAATCTGCAGGCCGATGATGATCCAAAACCACTTCGGCAGAAACTGTCCTGACGGCGTATTCACAATATTCTCCTCCTCGTTGAATTGAGATGTTCGGCCTTAGCAGCTAAAGGCCACCATTCGGCATACTTACCTGACAAAAGGAAAATGTCATGACAGGAAATTGGTGATGGGCTTGATCGGAGGGCCCGTCGCGGTCACTCTGTTTGTGTGCGCCGCGTAAGCAATCTTCTAGTCAAATAATTGCACCAAGATAATAGTTTTGGCGCTGTTTTCGATGGTCTGTTGTGCGGGACAATACCGACCTTGGATTTTACACCCTCGCTGACGCCGCATTGCTTCGCGATTGCGGCATGTCAGTCGCCGCGTTGCAGCTCAAGTCGCCAATGCGGTCATTCAACCCGGCTCCATGACATCAAATCTAAACTTCACTTTCGCTGCACAATGTCAGAATTATCGAAACGCGGGACAGAGTTGCCGTTTGTAGTCTTTTCGCCAAGGTCTGCTTCCTTGCATCACCTTACTTTTGTTAGGAAGTTAACGAGTATTTGGTTGAATTCCTCTGGTTGCTCGATGTTCGGCAGATGACCAGCGGCGCTGATGGTCTTGAGCTCTGCTCCAGGTATCAAAGCAACCAACTCCGCCATGTTTTCAGGTGTCGTCAACTTGTCATGCTCGCCAACAATTCCCAATGCGGGCACAGTGACTTTTGCAAACTTGTGCCCCCTTCCATGGGTCGCCGCATAACACTGCATCGTTTTGATGTAGCTGTCCCTGCGAAGCGCTTGCAAACTTTGAGCGGCTTCTTGGACCACTTTAATGTTGCTTGTGTCCGCGATGAGTGAGTTCAACATTTCCTCTACTCTGTCTGCAGGGGCGGCTCCCTTCAGCAGCGGCTCAAGACGGGCTCTGACGTAGGACTTGCGCAGCTCCTTGGCAGCGTGACCATCTTCTGTGCTCCCTCCGGAGAACACGAGCGATTTCACACGTGCGGGGTGTTGGTCGCAGAAATCGATAGCAATAGCGACCCCCATTGATAGCCCTACGATGTGACACTGTTCAATTTCAAAGTGGTCCAGAACGCGGGCAAGATCAGCGACAAAATCACTATCCGCCAAGGGACCGGGATAATCATCAGAAGCGCCGTACCCGCGCGCATCCCAAGCCATCACGAAAAACTCTGGAGAAAGCGCGATCATCGCTCTATCCCAATTCAGCCGATTGCCACCAATCCCGTGCAAGAAAATGACAGGCTCGCCCACTCCTGCATAATCAACGGCAATGCGGGGAGAAGGACCGACCAAAACCATGTTTTTCGATAGCTGCTGCATCGTTAACGTCCGTCCCTGAAATTAGCTGCAAACACGCATCATGAACTCAACGTGTTGATCAATGTCATGCTTTGGAAGGCGGCATTTGGCCAATTGACGGGCCACTGCAAGAATTGTGAGGGCAAGAAATTGCCCGAGGACTGTGAGGTCTTCTTCTCGACTGTTTGTGAACGCTGAGAGTTCTTCCGCAATCTCGGCTTCAAGCAGTTCAATGATCTCCGGTACCGAGGCGGACAGCGACTCGAGGAGTAGAATGGTTTCTGGGTCTTCGACAGCCAAATCCAAAATCATCCGCAAGCAAGCCTTCAAACGGCCCCGTCCTCGCGGGAGGTCTTGATGCAGGTGGTCGAAACGCTCCTTGAGCTCCAGCATGGTCTCTCGCGCAACAACTGACACCAGTGCGTCAGCGTCCTCAAAATAGTTGTAGAAGGACGTTCGCCCAACTCCTGCCCTTTCGCAAACCGCCATCACGTTCGCACCGGCGATACCGCGATGACCAAGTTCTGTCCTTGCGGCAGCAAGCAGTGTTGACCTTGTCCGTCGTGCCTTAGGTGTCAGGTCTTCAACTTGGGTGTTCATGTGAAACCTTGTATCAATTAGCAATTGACATACATGTCATTAATATATGACACAAGTGTCAGTTGGTGGAGGAAAGCATGGTATCATTCATTTCACGACTGGCAACATGGCGAATGTTGGCCGTTCTCGTAATCGCTTACCTGTTCGTGTTCGGTGCGATTCTGATAACGCTAGGCCAACTGTCGGAGGTCAGCGGTGGTTATGGAATTCTAGATTTCGAACAGGGGTATACAAGGGATAGGGTCGAAGAGGTTTTTGGAAGCTACAGTGAGCAAGGTTTCGCACTCTTCCGGCGCATTCAGATTCTCGACCTCATCAACCCAGCCCTCTATTCGTTCATTGCCGCCACTCTAACCTACATGCTTTGGAGCGAACGGGGACGCGGCTGGCTTTGTCTCGCGCCACTTCCGGGCGGAATCTGGGATTACGCCGAGAATGTAACGCTGTTTCTTCTCTCGCGTGCATATCCAGATGTTTCGGAAGGCCTCGTCGCCATCAGCTCGACGCTAAGCCTGATCAAAAACGGATTGCTGATCTTGGGCTTAATGCCTCTGCTTGCTGGACTCGCCCTATGGTGCGTTGGACGGCTGCGGAGGAACTAGAGCATCTAGCAAAAGCGGATGTTAGTTGCGCTCCGATAAATGGGTAGCTAGGGCTCTTCTGGCACTTTCGCCGCATGATCCACGAACGACTGGTCCAGGATACTGTGCCTTTCGCTGCGCCACGCACCAACTGGCATGTCGCGGACAAACAGGACTTGTGCAGATGCAGCTATTGCTGACGCAGCATTTCCTCGCAGTGGCGGCAGATTTTATGCTGCGTTGCGGCTTGCGTCGTGGAAGCGGCCGTTCAAAGCTACAATCTCGGCGGAATTCAGACCGACCTTTCGCCGCGTAATGTTCGAGCTCACACATCGCGGACAAACCACTCTTTCGCTGCAGCTGCCCCAAAGTCTGCTGTTGATTTTTGTTAAGATCAGTTGTGATCTACTTTCGCTGCGACGAGTGCCTCGGAAAGGTTGTCCAATGTGACCGGTTTATCGATGAAGCTCGTGTTTCTTGGTACTGTTTGCACGCCCGAGGATTTGCCCGACATCATAATGGTTTTTGTGTTTGGCGAGGAGCGTCGTGCTGTTTCAATTAGGACCAGTCCGTCAATATTACTTCCCAGATCGAGATCGCTGAGCAACAAATGAAACTGATTGGTGCGAAGTAAAGAGAGGGCGTCGGGTCCTGTTGCGCTCGCTGTAACGTCAAACCCTAGCCGCTCAAGATGTTGTTTTACGGCATTGCGCGTTCTGGTGTCATCCTCAACAAGCAGGGCCGTCTTAGAAACTAAAGCTTCCTCAGCCATTGTTTCAGCTTCAGCAATGGGTAATAGAATCTCGATCTGGGTACCGCTCCCGATAGCACTTTCAATGTTCAGGTGCCCACCAGTTTGGCGGATGAACCCATAGACGATTGAAAGCCCGAGGCCAGTGCCGCCGTCGTCGCCACGCGTAGTGTAGAAGGGTTCGATCGCGCGGGCCAACACGTCGTCTGGCATGCCTTGACCGTCGTCTTGGATCAGAATGCGCGCATGTGTTTGATCGCTGTATTCTAAGCTGACTTTGATCTTACCAGCTTCCTCAACAGCGCTGTTGGCATTCAGAAGTAGGTTGAACAAAGCAGATTCCAACTGTCCTGGATCAACCACCACATGGAGCGGGGTTGATGGAAGGGAAACCTGTAGTTCGACATCAGGCTTAAGGCTGATTTCAACAAGATCAGTCATCCCTTCGATCAGCGCATTCAGATCTACACGTTCTGGTGTCAGACTTTGTTTACGTGCGAACGCTAGTAGCCGATCTGTCAAAGATGATCCGAAATCAACCGCATTTCCAATCGCATCTAAACTTTCCTGTACGTCGTTGTCGTCTTGG
>Ga0316204_10006300_pt1 | contig 18369 bp, 20 predicted proteins | sample 6monrhotite_MG_2_FD_205661 | JGI IMG/M metagenome (GOLD analysis project Ga0316204, IMG submission 205661) | Microbial mat bacterial communities from mineral coupon in-situ incubated in ocean water Damariscotta River, Maine, United States -... | ecosystem: Environmental > Aquatic > Marine >... | reverse complement strand
AACGATCAAACAACCGTTTACAAGAAAGGGCTTCTTTCGTAAACGAAAGAGGCCCTTTTTCTTTAGGAGGACTTCTCATGAAGCGTCATTTACAAAGCTTGCTCGCCGTTGCGCTTATGTTCGCATCCGCATCCGCGTTAGCGCTTGAAGCGAAACAAATCCACAGAGACGTTCCAAAAGGTATAAAAGAACTCCGTCAAGCCGCTGGAACGATCTACCTGCAGGACGGTTCTGGAGACTGGCACGTGGTTGGTCAGACAAAAGGCGGGCTCACACTTACGCCCGCATCGTCGCCAAAAACAGCGGAAGTAAATGACGCAGATAAGCTACCGGACACCGAAGTCGCGGCGGGCATCAAAAACATCAAACGCGCCTGGTTTTCGAGACCCACCGACCGCTATGGCCATGGTGTTCTTGGTGACGCGATTGAGGCCGGGTCGCTAAAGGCGGAACTCGCCGATGGCACCATCGTCGAGGCAGTACTGGACAGCTCGGCCGTATTTGAAGATCGCGTCCCGCGACTGGTTGACGTCAATGGTGATGGTGTCGACGAAATCATCGCTGTAAAGGCGTACCTGAGCCAAGGAGCGGCGGTAACACTGGTTGGGCAATCCGGAGATGGATTAAAAGTATTGGCAGAGGCCCCAGCAATTGGTCTGTCACATCGCTGGCAAAACCCGGTCGGTGCAGCTGATTTTGATGGCGACGGTAACATCGAAATTGCCGTTGTTATAACTCCGCATATCGGTGGCACTTTGCAACTCTATGAGTGGCACAACGATAAGCTGATCGCCGACCATAACGATTACGGGTTTTCAAATCACGCAATGGGGTCACGCGAATTGGGATTGTCAGCAATCATAGATGTCGATCAGGATGGTGTGCCCGATATTGTTGTTCCCGATGCCGGGCGGAACTCTCTTATTGCGGTGAGTTTCCGAAACGGCAACGTGCGTAGGATGGGCCGGGTCGATATGGCGGACCGCTTTGCCAGTGGCCTGTTTACAGCCGATATCGACAACGACGGTCGAGCCGAAATTGTCTATGCAACGGAAAACAACACCCTGACTGCCCTCAAATGGCTCCCCTAACCACAAGTCCCAACAGAACCACCGCCACGCTTATTGGCGCAACCGCGGTCTTGATGTGGGGGCTGCTGGCCCTGTTCACCACGTTAACCGGAAACGTCCCACCTTTTTTACTGGCGGCGCTGTCGTTTGGCATCGCAACCGTGATGATTGTCAGCAAATGGCTGGTCCGTGGTGAAAACGTCGTCGCCCATCTCCGCCAACCATTCGGTGCCTGGGCGCTCGGTGTGGGTGGTTTGTTCGGCTACCACTTCTTTTATTTCATGGCGCTGCGCAATGCACCACCGGTGGAAGCCGGGTTAATTGCCTATATGTGGCCTTTGTTGATCGTCCTGTTTTCGGCGCTGCTCCCTGGTGAAAGGTTACGCTGGTGGCATGTTACTGGCGCAATCATCGGCTTCTTTGGTGCTGTATTGCTGGTTACCGGCGGCAGCGGAATTGGGAACTTCAAAAGCCAATATGTTCTGGGTTATGCCATGGCCATCGCTTGTGCGTTAACCTGGTCCGCCTACTCGGTTGTTAACCGGCGCTTTTCACGGGTCCCTACCGATACAGTTGGTGGGTTTTGTACTGTTGTCGCGTTGCTGGCAACCGTCTGTCATTTTGCTTTTGAAAAAACAGTCTTACCCGAAACCTGGGACCAGTGGCTGGCCGTATTCGGACTGGGACTGCTACCCGTCGGTGCCGCGTTTTTTACCTGGGATTACGGCACCAAGCACGGCAACATTCAGGCATTGGGCGCTTTTTCTTATGCGGCGCCTCTAATCTCGACGCTTGTTTTGATTGCTGCCGGCAAAGGTGAAGCCAGTTGGGTTGTTGCAGCCTCGTGCGTTCTTATTATCGGCGGTGCACTGATCGCGTCAAAGGATCTATTTTCATCTAGAGCCTCGTAGGCCCGATTCCACCAGGCTGCCAACCCTCCGCGGCCATCTCAAACCCCGCAAATTCAAATGCCGGCGCGACCGAACACCCCACGAGAGTCCAGTCGCCCTGGGATCGCGCTGATTGCCATGCGTTCTTCGGCACCACGCCGACGGGACGCTGACCACGCGACAGATCGATACCAAGGGTAAGCGACTGCGCATCGCCCGCTTGAGGTACGATCTCTAGAAGCAGCGGCGCCCCGGCGTAGTAATGCCATATTTCGACAGCATCAATTCTATGCCATCGTGAAATTTCTCCCAATTTCAGTAAAAAATAAATGGTCGTCACGTCTCCCCGGTCTTTCCCTGTCTCTTCATGACGGTAGACTTCGCGGTAATGCCCCCCTTCTGGGTGAGGTGTCAGGCCGAGTTCGCGGATGATTAGCTCTGCATTTTTCATTGTAAACAGTTAACACTTAGCGCGGTATTTGACTACGATACATATGGCATAAATGGCCTAATTCCGTTATACGCTAAGGCCTTATGTGGATAGATGTCGTTGATTTAAGAGATTTTTATGCAGGCGATCTGGGGCGGGTTACGCGCCGGATGGTGCGTCGAAAAATACGCTCAATCTGGCCAGATGTGACGGGACATAGTGTTTTGGGCCTTGGTTACACCAGCCCTTATCTACAAAGCTTTCAAGGCGAAGCCGCCCGCGTGATCTCCGCAATGCCAGCCGGACAAGGCATTCTGCATTGGCCCGAGGACGCACCAAACCTGACCAGTCTGGTCGATGAATTTGAACTGCCGTTTGCGGACTTGTCCATGGACCGGGTCATTTTGGTTCATGCGCTCGAGTGTGCCGAACAGGTCCGGCCACTGATGCGTGAAATCTGGCGCGTTCTTGCTGGAAGCGGGCGCTTGCTTGTGATCGCGCCCAATCGACGCGGTATCTGGGCCCGCTTTGAGAGAACACCGTTTGGGCATGGGCTTCCTTACTCAAACAGCCAACTTTCTCGATTGTTGCGCGAAAATATGTTCACGCCCATCGAAACGCATCGGGCCCTTTACATCCCGCCGACGCGCTCTCGCATGATGTTATCGGCTGCACCCGCCTTGGAAAACATCGGAGATCGTTTTTTCTCAACATTTGGCGGCGTTATTATGATGGAGGCCGTCAAACAGATTTATGCAGGCCAGCCAATTGCCGGTCACAGGCAAAAAGCCCGGGTGCTTGCCTTGCCACAGCGCAGCCAGAGGACAGCGAATACTAAAAACGCAATCCGTCGATGAAAGCCTGATCATTGTAGGCGTAAAATGGTTGCGAAAAGTGATAGTTTCCTTTGCTTTCACCCGCACTTGGCATTATCACTAGCCGCTCGTGTACCCGTAATTTTAACGTACCTCAGAATGGCAATCAGCAGGTGGTAAATCGTAACGGGCGAACGTAAGAAACGCACATGACTTCAATGGATAGTGGCTATGACCAGCGACAAAATACAACTGAGCGCACTGCGCGACCGGATCGATGAAATTGATGCTGCGATGCATGACTTGATCATGGAACGCACCGAAGTGGTAGAGGGCGTGCGGAAAATCAAGGATAGCTTGGGCTCAAAAGTCATGATCCGCCCATCGCGTGAAGCAGAAGTTCTCTATCGATTGATGGCGCGCCACCAGGGTCCGTTCCCGAAACAGGAACTGGCGCGGATTTGGCGCGAGTTGATTGTCGCCACGCTCAGCTTTGAAGGTCCGTTTTCGATCGCTGTTTTTCATCCCGAGGATGAGCCGGGGTATTGGGATTTGGCACGAGATCAATATGGCTCCTTTTCCCCCATTACCCGTCACACGGCAGCCCGCCGGGTTGTCGAAGCCGTTCAAAGTGGCGAAGCAACACTTGGGATTGTTCCGTTGCCACAACGTGACGAAGATGAGAACTGGTGGCGACACCTGGTCAGTGAGCGTGAAGGCACGCCAAAAGTGATTGCGCGCCTGCCGTTCATCGGCGCCAGCAACGCGAGGAGCTCGGGGCTTGAAGCGCTTGTCATATGCCCAGTGGAACAGGAAGAAACGGGGCGAGACCGCTCTTACCTTGCCGTGGAAGCGACCGCCGACATTGGTTACAACGTCATCGAAAAAGCGCTGACACAAGCTGGCTTTAGCGTTGCCTTTAATCAACATTGGCACGACCCGTCCCGGCCTCCTGGCTGGTTCTACCTGGTCGAAGTGTTTGGTTTTGTCGAAGCGAATGGCAGTCAGACTAAAAAGCTGTTGGGAGCCCTTGGGAAAAAGGCCAGCCGCGTATTGCATCTGGGCGGCTACGCAACGCCGCTCAGTGAACAAGACTTGAAACCAACAAAAAAAGCTGCAGGAAAAACCAAAAAATGAGTGCGCCAACTGCCAAACCGGGCGTCATGTCGATCAAACCCTACGTAGGGGGCGAATCTGAACTCGACGGTCAGGAAGAAATTATCAAACTCAGTTCTAATGAAGGTGCGTTTGGCCCGAGCCCGCTGGCGCAAGAAGCTTATACAAAAACGGCCTCTGAGTTACACCGTTATCCAGATGGAGGTTCGACGGAACTGAGGCGAACAATTGGTGAAATACACAGGCTGAACCCGGCTCAAATTGTCTGCGGGTCGGGATCAGACGAACTTATTTCACTGCTTTGTAACTCCTATACCAGTGAAGGCGATGAAGTTCTCTTTAGTCAGTATGGATTTCTGATGTATCCAATTTCAGCTAAGGCGGCGGGAGCGACACCGGTGGCTGCACCGGAATTAAATTTGACAGCGGATGTCGATGCGCTTTTACAAGCTGTAACAGAGCGCACGCGTATCCTCTTTTTGGCCAACCCCAACAATCCGACTGGGACCTACCTTCCAGCCAGTGAAGTCGCCCGGCTGAGGGCAGGATTGCGTGACGATATCTTGCTGGTCATTGATGCGGCCTATGCGGAATACGTGACCAAAGACGACTATACAGCTGGTATCGATTTGGTAGACGCGGGTGATAACGTCGTCATGACACGAACCTTTTCCAAAATCCACGGCCTTGGCGGTGTCCGGTTGGGATGGGCCTATGGGCCGGAAAGCGTGATCGATGTCCTCAATCGCGCGCGAGGGCCATTTAACGTGAACGCCGCAGCACTGAGCGCCGGCGTAGCGGCTATTCGTGACCAGGAATTCACCCGTCACTGCCGCGACGAAAACATCCGGATCTTGAACTGGACCTATGAGCAGCTTTGCGCACTCGGTCTTGATGTGACGACAAGTGTCGGCAACTTTTTGCTGGTCTGCTTCGCCGATACGACGGATCGTTCGGCTGCGGCTGCGGATGCTTTTCTGAAAGCAAATGGAATACTGGTACGAAGCGTCGCCTCCTATGGATTGCCCGAGTGCCTGCGCATTACCATCGGCACCGAACAGGAAATGCAACGGGTCGTCGATGTCATGAACCGGTTTATGGGTAAAAACAGTGAGTAAACCTGAAATCAACCGCCTTGCTCTGGTTGGCATTGGCCTGATTGGGTCTTCCATTGCGCACGCTGTGCGCTTGCATAAACTTGCCAATCACGTTGCCATAAGCACGCGTTCCGAAACGACCCTCGCCCGGGCAGAAGAGTTAAAACTGGGCGACAGTTATCATTCAGATGCCAACGACGCCGTCCGAGATGCGGACGTGATTGTTATTTCAGTTCCGCTCGGTGCCTATGCGGCCGTCGCCCAGCAAATCAAAGATTCCTTGAAACCAGGTGCCATTGTCACTGACGTTGCGTCATGCAAAGAATCCGTGATTACCGACATGGGACCCCTTATCCCCGAAGGCGTACACTTTGTGCCCGGCCACCCGATCGCAGGAACGGAACATTCTGGGCCCGATGCTGGCTTCGCCGAATTGTTTGTTGGTCGCTGGTGTGTATTGACGCCGCCCAAGGGAACCGACCCAGCGGCAACCGATGCAATTGAGCGGCTTTGGAAGGCCATGGGCAGCATGGTCGAAATTATGGATCCAGTTCGTCACGATCAGGTTTTGGCGATCACGTCGCACTTACCACATCTAATTGCCTATTCGATTGTTGATACCGCAACCAATCTGGAAGAAGATTTGCGTCAGGACGTGATCAAGTTCTCGGCCAGTGGATTTCGCGACTTCACCCGCATTGCCGCCTCTGATCCCGTCATGTGGCGCGATGTTTTTCTGAAAAACCGCGACGCAGTCCTTGAAGTATTAAGCCAGTTCACTGAAGATTTAACAGCCTTACAAAGAGCCATCCGTCGTGGAGAGGGTGAAAAACTGCAAGATGTCTTTACCCGCACCCGAGAAGTTCGCCGTGGGGTCATCGACCACCGCCAGGATTAAACACCGCCAAAAGGAACCAATCTCATGGAAGCCGTCATCCAAAGTTTCTTAGCTGGATTTCCCGTTCTGCTGCTGCATTCGTCGGTGACCTTGGTCATTCTGGCTGCCGCCGTATTTATCTATATCAAGATCACTCCCTATGACGAAATTGCACTTATTAGATCCGGCAATACGGCAGCGGCGCTATCGTTAGCGGGTGCTATAATCGGTTTTGCGTTGCCGTTGGCTTTTGCCATGGCAAGCAGCGTGACCGTCTATGAGATTTTGATTTGGGGCCCCGTTACCCTCATTTTGCAGCTCGTCGCCTTTCGGATAACAGATGCTCTTCTCAGTGATTTGCCAAAACGTATTGTCGCCGGCGAACTTGGCCCCTCTATCCTTTTGGTTTCGATCAAACTAGCAGTCGCAGCGATCAATGCGGCGGCTGTGACCGGCTAAAGGACCATGCGTCGCCTCGACTGGCTCATGATGATCGCTTTGGTCGTGGTTGCCCTTGCCGGGAAACTTATAGATTTCGATGGTCCCCGGTCCGATCCTGATAGCCCGCGCAGACCCAGTCCGGAAGCGTTTACCCCGAAATTCTGGGACGCCGAAACAAGGGCGTGGATGACCCAGTTTCCTGGAAAAACGGGATCAGAAAACCCGACCTTTGCGCGACTGCCATCGTCAGGTGTCATCGAAGAAAGTACCGTAAACAGTTCATCCACAGGCTCGGCTTTTTCCATTTCCAGAAACGGTCTATGGCTGACCGCTCGCCACGTCGTCTGGGGATGCGATAAGACCTACATTCAGACCGGCGATAAAAAAGCCCTGCGTGTCGATAAGGTGACTTTCCATCCGCAAGCCGATGTTGCCTTGTTGGCGACCAGCGGCGCACCAGAACCGCTCGCCCTATCAAAGGGTGCGGGTGTCAAGAGAGATGCGTTTGGTGTTGGCTTTCCCAAAGGCCAGCCGGGCGCTGTTCACGGCGCGTTCATTGGTGAGATGACTATGCATCACCGGGGCAGAAACGGGTACCGGGAACGGGTTGATGCCTGGAGCGAGAGGTCACGTATTCCCGGCCGCAAGGGTTCACTGGGTGGTTTAAGTGGCGGCGCGGTCCTGGATGATCAAGGTCAAATCATCGGCATCATCCAGGCAGAATCACCCCGGCGTGGGCGGTTCATGACGGCAAGGCTGGAAACCATTCAAACGTTTTTGCAAGAACATACAGGTGCGCTACCAAATTCGGCGACCCCAAACTCAGAGTTTGCCATGACGTCCCAGTTTTACCCGCAAACCGCACGCCAGTTGCTGACAACGCTGCGGGTCGCCAAAGTCCTGTGTTTTGTCGGTTAAATCTTCACCAGTGAATCGGGCGCAGCTTCAATAACTTTATAGACCCTGCGTAAAGGAACTGGTCTTGCAGGGAAATGGGTAAATCGAGATAGGCGTCACTGCCATCTTGCGGTTTCACCGACATCACACCCAGCGCTATTTTTACCGCAAATGATGTTCCCAGGGGTATGTATCCGCGGCCGTGCAAAGCGTCGATCGCCTCAAAGAACCCTTCCGCCTTTACGGATAAAGCCGCAACAGGCTGCATATCTTCATCCAGCGCGAGGGTTCCGTCACCACGCATTCGCAGGGGCGGATAGTTCAGATCGATCGCATCGAAATCCAGCGTACCCCCGCTGTCACGCCACAGAACCAAAGCTTGTGGCCAGGACCGCATTTCAATAGCTCCGTTCAACGTTCCTTTGGCATCAAAATGACCGATCCGATCCCCCAAAGGTGCTTCAGCGCTTGGCGGTAATAGAATGTTGTGCAATCGAATTTTAAACGCGGGAGTTGCGGTCAGCAGCTGAGTGAAATAAAATTCACTTTCCGCCATTTGTAATTTTTCGGCGCCCTGAAAACCATCAATAACCAGGCTCTCTATCTTGCTCGTGATCGAACTGAGTCGACCATTTGTCAGTTCAGCAGCGCCAGCCATCTTCCGTGCCGTGGCCTGCATAGTTTGATCACGACCTGATGACGGATCTTGCCACTGATGGCGTCCAGACGCGTCGAAAGCAAGGTGATTAATGGCCCAGGGTTGAATTCGTAAAGTGAGTTGTTCAGCCGACCATGTCCCCAAGCCGGGGCGTTCACTCGATAATTGTGGGCTTGCCAATTTGATTTGAATGGCATTGGGGAAGCCGCTTTGGGTACGGCGTTTGTAGGTCACCGTAATGCCCTGAGCTTGCTGCTGCTCAATCCACGCATCAAGGCTACTTTCAAACTGGTTGGCGACAACGAACCACCAGATGCCATAAACCGCTGACACCCCAGCCAAACAGAAAAAAGCCAACAACCCGATTTTTAAATATTTCAGGTTCGCCGGCGTCCGCATTTCCATATCGGGTTTAAATGGCTCCACGTTTTTAATCGTCCACGCTGTTTAGGTCATCTGGAAGTTATACGTCGTTGCTAAGGGTGGATGAAAGAACTAGCTTTCTGACAAATTGGAAAGAACCCGCGATGTCAGCACCTTCCTCTTCCGCAAATGCACCAAAATGGGTAGCCTTCATGCCTCCCGTCTTTGTCCTGCTTTGGAGCACCGGGTTTATTGGTTCGAAATTTGGCCTGCCCTACGCGGAACCCTTTACCTTTTTATCATTGAGATTTGGGATCGCTGCGATTGTCATGGCCCTGATAGCGATGGCAGTGCGCGCACCTTGGCCCAGAACCTTCGCCGAATATCGGGATGCAATTGTTGTTGGCCTGTTGCTGCACGGTGTTTATTTGGGCGGCGTGTTCCTCGGTATATCGCTGGGAACAGGTGCAGGCATTACGGCGGTGATTACCGGTTTGCAGCCTTTACTTACTGCAGCACTTGCCGTTCCCTTTTTGAGTGAACGCGTGTCGCCCATTCAAACGGGTGGACTGATGCTCGGATTTAGCGGTTTGGTTCTGGTTGTCTGGACCGGTGAGGGCACAGGCCCCTGGGGTGGTATTGTTGCCTGTTTATCAGCACTGGTCGGGATAACCATCGCGACGCTCTATCAGAAACGGTTTGCCAAACACCGCGATTTGAGAACCTCAAGCACTATTCAACTGATCGCTGGGTTTCTGTTAGTCGCGCCCGCAGCGATCATCTTTGAGACCCGGAACGTCGATTGGAGTAACGAATTTATATTCGCTTTGTTATGGTTGGCAATTCCCATGTCGATTGGCACATTCTCACTTCTCAATTTGATGATCCGCTGGGGTGCCGTCGCCAAAGTCACCAGTCTGTTTTACCTGGTACCTCCTGTCGTTGTCCTGGAAAGCTGGTTTCTATTTGGCGAGACCCTCAATTTACGCCAGGCTGCAGGTATGGTATTGGCTGCGCTTGGCGTGGTATTGGTTGCGTCCAACAGGAAAACCTAGATCTGGATATGAGCACTCTTCCGAAAGGTGACATTTGGGTATATGCGTATGGCTCGCTTATGTGGCAGCCAAACTTTCCCTACATGGAAAAGTGTCATGCCCGCCTACACGGGTATCACCGCGCACTTTGCATTTATTCCATCGAGTACCGGGGCACGGCTGAAAAGCCGGGCTTGGTCTTTGGCCTCAATCGTGGTGGCTCGTGCAATGGCATCGCGTTTAAGGTAAGAGAAAAAGATGCCAGTTCCGTCGTTCTGTATTTGCATGAACGTGAAATGATTACAGGTGTATACATGCCGCGTTGGCAAAAGGTGCAGTTGTGTTCCAATGCCAACCGAGCGGCTGAAAAAGTCACCGCCTATATTTTCGTCGCGGACACGGCGCACAACCAGTACACCGGAAATATCGATGATACCGAGACCGTAAAACTCGTCCGGCAAGGCCACGGTAAGTCGGGCCCGTGCATCGATTATCTGATAAATACGCAAGATCATTTACACGAGCTTGGCATTCAGGATTATACTCTTTCTCGAATTATTAAAATGGCTTCTGAACCGGAGCACTAGAAAATGCAATCGTCCGCAGAAATCCGATCTCTTTCAGAACGCGCGCAGCAACCGTTCGAGCAAAACTTGCTCGTCGGGTTTTATGACTTGAACGGTTATATGCAGTGGGCGGCTAAACAACCCCCTCTGAAGGTTTTAAACGACCTTGACCGTTTTTTCGAAGAGACCGGATCCGATATCAATGCGCGCGGCGGGCTGTTCATTAAAGCGATTGGTGACACGGGTCTATTTATATTCCCTGCTGAAACACAGCTTCAATGCTATCAGGTGATCCACTCAGTTTTGGATTTTTACGCGCGGACCAACAAATGGTTGTCCAAAGAAATCAACGCGTTGCAGATGGCCATTCAAATGAACTGGGGTCCGGTCGCCTGTGGTTATGTGGGTGCCACGCCCGATAAAAGATTTGATATCTATGGCGAGACTGTAAATACCGCCGCCCTGATCAATACCAGCCGCTTTGCGATTTCTAGCACTCTCTACGAAAAGGCATCCACGCGCGTCAAAGAAAAATTCGAGGAAACCGAAGCAAGCACTTGGGAGCTAGTCAACTCGAGCATTTCCGGCGATTTTTGAATCGCCTGAAATGCCCTAGCTCATTGATTTTACCGCAAAGCCACGTTCGCGAAAGAACCTATTCGCTCCGGTTTCGCTCTAGCCACACTTCGAATAACCACACGACGTGCAGGTGTCACACCCTTCCTGGCGCATCAAAGAAAGCTGCGCGCATTTCGGGCATTGGCGAAACCCGGATGATGTTGATGTTGGCCTTTCCTTGGCAGCACTTTGGTTTTCGTCGTGCGCATGCATGTGGGCGGGCGCCATGTTAACAACCGCCGCCTCACTTTGTGGGCCGGTGTTCAGTTCACCGCGCGGTGACAAAAAGCCAACTTCGATCATATGCCGTTCGATGACCTCGCCAATTGCCGCCAACAACGAAGGTACATAACGACCGCGCATCCATTGTCCGCCACGCGGATCAAACACCGCCTTCAGCTCTTCCACAACAAAGGACACATCACCACCCCGGCGGAACACAGCTGAGATCATGCGCGTTAACGCGACCGTCCAGGCATAATGTTCCATATTCTTGGAATTAATGAATATCTCGAAAGGTCGAATGCGCCCGGCGTCATCCAGGATATCGTTCATCGTGATGTACATGGCATGATCGCTTTCAGGCCACTGCAACTTGTAGGTCTTGCCCGGCAATTCCCCGGGCCGGTCCAGGGGTTTGAACATTTGCACGACAGCCCCGGAATCTCCGGCATCAACAGGCATGTTTGTCTTGTTGGGCGCTTCCAAAGGAAGTTCTGGCTCTGCCTCAGGACGGGCGTCTTTCGGTTTGACCTCAAGCACGGAGCCGGTGACATCGTTCGGGCGATATGTGGTGCATCCCTTACAACCCAGTTCATAGGCCTGTGTGTAGACATCTTTAAAATCTTCAAAAGAAATCTGTTCGGGTACATTGATGGTCTTGGAGATCGAACTATCAATATACTTCTGAACCGCCGCCTGCATGACCAAGTGATCATTGGGGCTGAGCTGTTGGGAATCGACAAATGCATCCGGCAACGGAGCCGCTTCGCCAAACATCAGCCGATGCAGACGGTAGGCATAATCCGAAACATCTTCTTCCCGGCGTGTGCCATCGGGCATCAGGACATGACGCGTATATTTGAAACTGAAAACCGGTTCCAAACCGGACGAGACGTTATCTGCAAACAGCGAAATGGTGCCGGTCGGCGCGATGGAGGTCAGCAACGCATTGCGAATCCCGTGCTGTGCAATGGCATTTTTAACGTCCATATCGAGCGCCTGTATGCTTTCGCTCTGCATGTACTTTTCGGCATCAAAAAGCGGAAACACCCCTTTTTCTTTGGCCAGATCAACCGACGCCAGATAAGCCGCCCGCGAAAGTGCGCGCATCCAGGTTTCGGTTAACTGAACGGCCTTGGCACCACCATAGCGCGCTCCACACATGATGAGCGCATCCGCGAGACCCGTGACGCCAAGTCCGATACGCCGTTTGGCAACCGCTTCGTGGCGTTGCTCTTCAAGCGGGAAGTTGGATACATCCACCACATTATCCATCATCCGTACAGCTGTTGTTACCAACGCAGCCAACTCGTCCAGATCCATTGACGCATTGTCACCAAACGGGTCATTAATCAGTCTGGCGAGGTTAACCGATCCGAGCAGGCAGGCTCCATAGGGTGGCAGGGGCTGCTCGCCACAGGGATTGGTCGCCTGGATGGTTTCACAATAATGCAGGTTGTTCTTCTGGTTAATCCGGTCAATGAATATCACACCAGGCTCGGCATAGGCATAAGTTGCCTGCATAATGCCGTCCCAGATTTCGCGCGCTGGCAGGCTTTTGTATGTCTGGCCGTCAAACTGCAATTCCCACGCCGCATCCTCTTTCACCGCCTGCATAAAGGCATCTGTTACCAACACGGACAGATTAAACATGCGCAAGCGACCTGGCTCTCGCTTGGCTTTAATGAAATCCAGAACATCCGGGTGGTCACAACGCAGTACCGCCATCATCGCACCACGGCGTGAGCCGGCGCTCATGATTGTCCGGCACATAGCATCCCATACATCCATAAATGAAAGCGGGCCCGAAGCATCCGCACCAACGCCTTTAACGGCGGCGCCTTTCGGACGAATGGTCGAAAAGTCATAACCAATGCCGCCACCTTGCTGCATGGTTAACGCGGCTTCCTTGAGACCGTCAAAAATACCGCTGATGTCGTCGGGAATGGTGCCCATAACAAAACAGTTAAACAGCGTTACCGAGCGATTGGCACCGGCACCGGATAAAATGCGCCCCGCCGGAAGAAATCGAAAATCTTCCATGGCTTCAAAAAAACGCTGCTCCCAATGGGCACTGTCCGCTTCTTTCGCGGCAAGAGCCTTCGCCACGCGACGCCATGAATCCGGGATGGATTTATCGACCGGCTTACCGTCTGCTGATTTCAGTCGGTATTTCATATCCCAAATCTGTTGCGATATGGGGGAAACCTGAGCCATTCAATATCTCCTGCGCGTAAACTGGTAAGTCTCAATGCGGATGCACTGCAGCCAATCTAGGGCGCTCTTCATGCGGTATAAAGGAAATGTTCCTGATATGTTTCCACATTCTATGCGCATTAATCAAGTTAAAAAGACCTATTCATCTCTGTAACTTAGCGCGCTTTTCACCGCTATCCACAGGCTGTGGATAGCTTTGTTAAGGTGTGGTCGGGTTCTGGTCCGGCTCAGGTCTGGTTTTCTGCTCTACCAGTACCGCCCGAGTCTCTGGAAAGTTGGCAATTCCCTCCGCAACCAGTTTGTCTGTCGCAACCTCGATCGTCGTTTCCAATTGCTCCATGAACGCACGTCGTTTCATGCCAGGCTCGATAGGCGTCAGAAACTCAACAACGATTGTCCCCGGACGTTTGATCAAACTTCGGCGCCCCCAGAACAATCCGGAGTTTACGGCAACCGGTATCACAGACTTATCTACAGCTCCGTACATAGCTGCTACTCCAGGATGGTATGGCAACTTGCTGCCAGGCGCGCTACGGGTTCCTTCTGGAAAGATGATTACATTAAAACCTCGGTGCAGACGGTCTTTGGTGTCCGCAATTAGCTGTTTTATGGCGGACGCCCCGCCGCTCCTGTCCACCGAAATTGCGCCGTACTTATTCGCCGCCATGCCCCAAAAGGGGATCCGATGGAGATCTTTTTTCAGCACATAGCTGGGGTTACTAAAAATCATGAAATAGATAAACGTGTCCCAGGCGGACTGATGCTTGGCCGCATAAATCGCTGGTGTTTCGCTGATATACTGTCGACCTCTGACTTCGAATTTTAGTCCCATAAAGACGTCTAACACCCAGCAGAGTGTGCGTGACCACGTGAGCACGACCCAGTGCAAACCCGGTCTTGGGAAGAGTGTGCAAAGCGCCATCACGGACAGAGAAAGCCCGGTAAACAGAATAAAAAAACCAGTGAATAAAAGAGATTTAATAAAAAGCATTTAATTTTTACCTGACGTCCAACCGATCATCTCGTTCATGTTTCCCCACCGGGGAAACATGTCTTCAAACTTTTGGCGAACCCAGGCCAATAGAAATTTATTATATTCGCCTATGACCAACGCGGCTGTTCCCGGGTAGAACCACCATTGATCCTGCTTTACGTGCTCGGGAAATACGGGGTGCGCGATAATTTGCACATTTGGTATCTTGTGACGAAACTCCAATAAACTTCGGGGCATGTGATAGGCTGCGGTCACCAGCCGTAGGGACTGGACATCGCGTGAACCAATCCAAACCGCCGTTTCAGCCGCGTTCTCTCGTGTATCGACCGCATTTCCAATTCCAATCCGAGAACTAAGCGCCAAAGGGCGCTGATTGGAAAGCTTGAGCAAGTGACGCACTTCATTTCCTTTATACACACCAGAGACAAACAATTGGGAATCCGGATCTCTGGTCAGCAAATCCAGACCGGCATCCAGTCTGCCGCTGCCTCCCGTTAAGACGACAATTGCCTGCGTTCTAGATTCGTGGTCCTTAATCGTGTCCGGGATAACTCCGTCAAATTTGATCAGGCCGATCAGCCATATCCCGAACAGGGTAAAGAGGACCAGAAACAGGTTTCCAAAAAATAGAGCTCGGTTTTTATCGCCGCGTCTGGCCATGGCAAACCTACAACATTCGTCCAAGTGATCGAAGCACCGTCATCCGGGCTGTGATCATCGCAATCAATGCAACTCCCACAGGCAGGATGGCGACGATGACCCAATGGTACCCGGCCAGATGCAGACTTGGCACGAGGAAACCATCCATTCGACCGATCAGATAACCAATCCCAACCAATGTCGGGACACCGAGTATTAAGCCAAGAACACCACCGGTCAGGCCTAATCCCAATGCGCGACGGGCGAATTGCTGTGCGATATAGGCGTCCTGTGCACCAATGAGATGCAGCACTTCAATCGCTTCGCGATGAATGGCCAGCCCCGTTCGGGTCGTAAAAATAACAGTGCCGACAGTGGCAAATCCGATGAATATCAAAACCAGTGTCGCCAAAGTCTGGACGGTCCGAATTAAACTGACCAGACGCTCCAGCCAAACCCGGTGATCATCAACACTGCTGCCGGGAACCTTGGCAGCAAGACGTTCTGACAGTTGCCCGGCGTCAAGCTCTTCACCCGCACGCAGTTCAACGTCAATGAGCCGGGGCAACGGCAATTCTTCTGAGTTGGCAACACCACCTAACCACGGTTCCAGAAGTTTGAGCACGCGCTCATCCGACATCACCTCATAGCGATCGATGGCCTTCGTTGAAGCAAGTATAGTAAGCGCCGCACGAAGTCTGATATCGTCTTCAGCCGGGTCCTCAGAGGGAGCCAATTGCACCGTCAGCGTCCCGGTAACACCTTGATCCCAGCGTTCCGCAACGGAATTCAACATTAACATGCCGGCCATGGCCAAGACTGCCAGAAAAACCATAAAGGCGATCAGCCAGGGCAGGAACTGGCTATGGGCATCTCGGTCGAGCGGCAGGTCCGAACGACGCAAAAAAAACTTAAACATCGACATTACAAATAATTTTCCAGGCTTGCGGGGTCGCCAAACGTTTCTTCTTCGCCGGGGAAATCGCCAAACGGATCAGCAACCGCCGCCGCCTCGGCAGCCGCCAAGGCCGCTTTTTCCCCGTCAGACAGATGAGGTTCCTCGACCATTTCTGGTTCCCTTTTAGGACGCGGCGGTTTTACAGTCAAAAACCCTTCATCCAGCAACAGCCTTCCATGACCGAGCCTTTCGACAACCTGCATGTTGTGCGTGGCAATAACCACCGTCGTTCCAAGCCGGTTTAATTCTTCGAACAAATGCATCAGACGAAACCCCATTACGTCATCGACATTTCCCGTGGGTTCATCAGCAAGCAGCAAGCGCGGACGCGCGATAATGGCCCGGGCAATTGAAACACGCTGCTGCTGCCCGCCAGATAACGTTGGTGGGCGCGCTTCCATATGCTGTTCCAACCCAACCCAGGCAAGCAGTTCCGACACATGTTTTTTTACCAGGCCCTCCTTGACCCCGGCGACCCGCAAGGGCAAGGCGACATTGTCATAAGCGGACAGGTGATTGAGCAGTCGAAACTCCTGAAAGACAACACCAACCCGCCGACGCAGCGCCGGTAGTTTTGGGCGTGGCGTGACGGCAATTTCGTTGCCAAATAAGGAAATCAACCCGCGCGATGGTTTGAGCGCCAGATAAATCAATTTCAAAAGTGACGATTTGCCAGCCCCACTTTCGCCGATCAAAAAGTGAAAGGAGCCCTTGGGAAGTGCAAAATTAACGTCCCGCAACACTTCCGGGCCTAAGCCATAGCGCAAACCAACGTTTTCAAAACGAACGATTGCATCGTCAGATGCTGCTTCCACTTACCACACACTCCTGATTGGCGGTTAATACGCAGGTGAGAATGACATGACTACCCGCCGTCGTCCAGAGCACGCCCGATTCGTAATTCTGGGGCTCCGGCTGATGATAAACGCTTTTATTACGTAGGTGGTAATTTGTTAATCGACCTTTTTCGTGACATCCAAAAGGACATGATTTGAGTTCAACTGTATGTTTTTACTTCATAAATTGTTAATTCCGTGCGATCTATAAGCAAACAGGTATCCATGGTGGATTACTTGCGCTCGTTCGTCGAAGACCTTATAAATGTTGCAACACTAACATGGCCTACCGTGTATGATCATTACCTGCCCCAATTGCCTGATGCGTTACAATGTCGCTCCTGTTGCTATTGGCACAGGAAAAACAACGCGCTGTTCCAATTGTGGCCACAGTTGGTATCAGCAACCGGTTGCTGATCAGGCACCGCCAGTAGCGGCCCAGCCACAACAACCACCTGTTTATCCGCAACATCAACAGCCGCAGGCGCCTTATCCACCGCAATATGCGCAGCAAATGGCATACCCGGCCCCGCCACCACCGGGGTATCCACCGCAACCCGGATACGCGCCACCCCCAGGATACCCGGGCTCTCCCTACCCGCATCCGGGCCAACAGCCGGCTTACCCGCCACAGCCAGCGGCACCTGAGATGGCGGTTCCCGAAGCGATGGCACCCGCACAGCCAGAACCGGAAGTCGTCCCAGAACCCGCTCCTGAGCCGGAGCCAATTCCGGAACCACTTCCCGAGCCAGAACCGGAGCCGGAACCACTTCCTGAACCCGAACCCGAACCCGAACCAGAGCCGGCGGATATTGGCGATGATCCGGATGGTGGACTATCGCCTGAAGAGCTCGATGAAATGTTTGGTGATGACGAGCCTGAAGGTTTTCAGTCGATCATCTCACCAGAAGATGACGATGACGACGACGGTCTGGATGAATTTGATGATCCGGATTCAATTCCCGAACCGGACCCGATTCCGCAGGTCTTTACCGCGGACGATGATGACCCAGAGCCCAAACCCAGAAGGCTGGGGATGATCATCGGAATTGTCGTTGCCGTTTTACTGCTTGGCTTAGTGGCTGCCGGTTTCTTCTTGAAGTCGCAAATCATCCAGATGGTCCCAGCGACTGAGGGCATCTATAAGATGTTCAGTTTTGGTAGTGAAGAACTGGGTGCCGGACTCCAAATAAAGCCTGGCACACCTACGCGGGAAAATGAGAAAGGTTTGGAGATTCTGGTTATCCGTGGAACGGTTGCTAACATTTCAGATATCGAACGCACGGTTCCAATGATTGAAGTTCAATTGAAAGATGCGGATGGTAATACCATCCAAACCGCCGTTGCTGCCCCGATCAGAAACAAGATTGGAAAAGGTGAGGAAGCGAGTTTCAAAGCCCGGTTGGTCGAACCCTCGCCGCTCGCCAGACAGGTCGTAACAACGTTCAAAGCACCCGATGAAGAGGCTGGAGCCCAGTAATCGGTTTGTTTTACCTGCAATGATGCAAAGATCTCAAAGTTGCTGAGGCATCCTTAGCAGCTAGAGCGGTTTCAATTTACTCCGGTTCATATCCAGCGGCGGCAAAATAGTTTCTGCAATCTTGCTTTGAGAACTTGTCCAGTGCGTCTGC
>Ga0316204_10006299_pt1 | contig 18372 bp, 24 predicted proteins | sample 6monrhotite_MG_2_FD_205661 | JGI IMG/M metagenome (GOLD analysis project Ga0316204, IMG submission 205661) | Microbial mat bacterial communities from mineral coupon in-situ incubated in ocean water Damariscotta River, Maine, United States -... | ecosystem: Environmental > Aquatic > Marine >... | reverse complement strand
TCTCGAATAGTGCAATTTTTTAGCTATTACTTGATGAATTATGTTTACCGCAATTCAGGATTTTTTATTATTGCCCGTAAAGTAAAGGATGTCTGATCAGGAAATCAGTGTCTCCATCTGATGCACATTCTTTGGGACACTGATCTGTAGTTGTTTTAAGGGATAAAGCGTCTGTAGCAGATTCAGATATGTTTCGATCACATCCGCTTTATTCTCCAGTACGGCGAATGCATTATCGGCCAGTCGTTGTGCCTGCTCTGGATGTTGCAGAAGTTGTTGCATGCAGTTGCCGAGCTCATCACTGTTTGCTACCTGATGAAGCCCCTTCGCCTCGAGAAGTAATGCGGTTTCATCACGAAAATTCTCCATGTAAGGTCCGGTAATAATCGTCTTACCGAGGCGCGCCGGTTCGAGAATATTGTGACCACCTGTAGAGACCAGGGAACCTCCCATAAAGATCAGTATCGCGCCTGCCATAAAGGCAGGTAACTCACCGAAGGTATCCGCAATATAAACATCGGTGCTGGCGTTGACAGGATTATTACGACTGCGAATAGCGACACTCAGACCATAGGATTCAATGTCATGCAGAATTTCGCTTAAACGTTTTGGATGACGTGGTGCAATCACCAATAATGGGCGTGGCTCCGGCAACTGGTGCCAGGCACGAATGACTTCCAGCTCCTCTTTGTCTCGGGTAGAAGCAGCGAGGATGTAGGGTCTGGAAAGATCAATCGGCGTAATAGCGAGTTCACTGGTATTGGCGAACTTGAGGTTATCAATTTGATACAGGCGTTTATCTCTGACGCCTAACTGCGAAAATCTTTCCCGATCTTCATGACTGCGGGCAATGACCGCATGACTATGCACCATCATGCGATGGTATAACATATATAACCAGTGGGGAGCCTGCAGGGTTTTTTCTGTCAGACGACCATTAATAATAATCAAAGGCACACCCTGATTAAAAGCGGCTTCATGCAAGTTAGGCCAGAACTCGGTTTCCATGATCAGTCCAAGCAAAGGTCGGCTATGATTTAAAAAGCGCTCAACCGCCCAGTGCCAGTCGACAGGTAAGTAGTAGAACTGCACACCCTCAGGTATTTTTGCGCGCGCTGTCTGTCCACCGGTGGGTGTGGTTGTGGTTAAGCATATAGGCAGATCCACGTATTGCGTTTGCAAAGCCGTTAGCAGTGGCAAGACGGCATTGATCTCGCCAACCGACGCCGTATGAATCCAGATACCGCCATGATCGACTTCAGGGCTGCGACCAAACCAACCAAGACGTTCATAAAGAAAGGTTTTGTCTTTATATTTATACGCCTGATAGAGGGTGTAAGCGATTATAGGCAAACCGAGTAAGCCTAATAAAAGTCGATACAGTTTTAGCTTAGAAGGTGGCTTAAGTGGATAAAAGGGTGGCTCTCCTTCTGGGCGGGTTTTAAAACGCCGATGTCCCCAGAGGTATTGACTCGGAGTAAGTTTGACTTGTTCTTCAATCACACGATTGATAGTGGTGGCATCACGAATATCGTTACCGCTGGGAAAATTTTCCAAAGCACGGCTGAGACGGACACGGTAACCCTGGTTGCCGGGTAATCGTTCTGAATATACGGGTACTACCGGCGCACCTGAGACTTTTGCTAAACGCGCGGTCATGGTCAGGGTTGCAGTTTGAATACCCATGAACGGGGCAAATACAGAACGCTCGATGCCAAAATCCTGATCCGGTGCATACCAGAGGATCTGTTTATTCTTCAACAGTTTTAAAATGCCACGCATGTTACTGCTGGAGATAATGCCTTTATTCATGCGGGCGCGGTTACGGGTGATGAGGGCTTCAAACAGCGCATTGTGCGCAGGTTTATAAGTAGTATAGATATTATTGACATCATAGGCCAATAGCCGACCTTTCATTTCCAGAGTCGTCCAGTGCGCACCGAGTAGAATAATACCCTTGCCCTTTTTTTCTGCGGCCTTGAGATGTTCCAGACCTTCGATGCGATATAAAGGTTTAAGCTTCTTGTCGCTGGCCCACCATGCCCAGGCTGCCTCGAATAGCGCAATGGTGGAGGAATAAAAACAGCGCTTCACCAGACGGCGCACTTCATCTTCATCAATGTGCGGATAGGCTTTGCGAATATTGGTACGGGTAATGCGGCGGCGTCGAGGCAGGAGTTGATAGGCCAGCCAGCCAAGCGTGGTGCCTAACTTCAACATGAAGGGATAGGGCAGCCAGACGGTCAGATATAAGAAACCAATTCCCAACCAGGTCAGCCAGTATTTGGGTGCCAGATAGGCACTGGGCTTGAATGTATTGATATTGTTATCCGTCATGTAAGAAATCAATCTATCGCCGATGAGCCTGTAAAATAATTAGCTCATCATAAAGCAATCTATCTTACGACTGAATGAGTTTTGATAGTGACTTGAAGCTCGGATGTCGGGAATCGCGCAGCCATTCAAACAAAACAGACTCGGTATTACTGATCACCACGCCAGCCTGACTGAGGCGTGCCAAAGCATTTTTATGATGGCCTTTTGTCCGCGAGCAACAGGCATCACTAACAACAAACACTTCCTGCCCGGCGGTCTTTAATTGCAATGCTGATTGCAGGACACAGACATGCGTCTCGATACCGAGGAGAATCCACTGCGGTAATACCTGTTGATGGGTTAGCTCTGCGACTTCAGGTACAGCACAACAGGAAAAAGCGGTCTTTTCAACCTTGAGTGCAGCATCATTTAACTGTGATTCAATGCTGTGATCGGTAACACCTAAACCTTTAGGATATTGTTCTGAACGTATGACAGAGACATCGAGTGCCTGAGCAGCCTGTAATAAAATCGATGTGTTTTTTAATACCTGTGTGCGGGGTTTTTCCGCCATGGCAGCAAGCAGACGTTCCTGCTCATCAATGATCAGCAAGCGACTCTGTTTGGCATTACACAACATCAGTTTACCAACCAGGCGCTGACCTGATTCATGTCACCCTGTTGCAGCGTTCCCGCCGCTTGCTGCAAACGCAATCGCTGTAAAATATAGTCATAGCGAGCACGCGAAAAATTGCGCCGCGCTCGATAGAGTTCCTGTTGTGAGTTCAATACATCCACGGCGGTACGTGTACCCACTTCAAAACCCGCGCGGGTGGCTTCCAGCGCAATCGTACTTGAGGCCAGTGCCTGCTTCAGTGCTTTCACCTGACTGATGTTGGCAGTCAGGGTTAGATAGGCATTGCGCGCCTGACGTTCGGTAGCACGGCGTTGTTGTTCATACAGTTCACGTGCCTGTTGACGATTTTGTTTCGCCTGACGTGTTTTGGAAGAAGTCAGTCCGCCGGAAAACAAAGGCACATTCAGTTCAAGCGTCACGGTGGTCGCTTCACTATCAAACGTGGTGCTACTGAAGGTGCCACCTTCAACATTGGTCTGTGTTGCCTTTAAATCCAGCGTCGGATAGTGTCCTGCACGCTGGCGATTCACTTCTTCGCTGGCAATATTCATGGTTTTTTCTGCGGCGATCAAGGCAAGATTTTGTTGCAGTGCAGTGACGACCCAGTCTTCAATGTTCTCAGGGTCTGGTGGTAGTAAAGGGCTTTCCTCTGCAAGGGTGTTGAGATCCTTTTGCACTTTACCCGTGAGTTCACGCAGCGCTTCAAAACTGATCGCCAGTTCATTCTGCGCAACGATCTCCTGCGCCACAGTGAGATCGTAACGGGCCTGCGCTTCATGCACATCGGTAATGGCGGTGAGGCCAACATTGAAACGTTGTTTGGTTTGATGCAATTGCTCACTCACCGCCTTTTTCTCGGCACTGGCAAAGTCCAATGAATCACGAGCCGCTAATACATTAAAATAGGCCTCGGCAACGCGCAGCATTAATGATTGATGCGCACTCTTAAAAGTCGCAACGGCCTGAGCAATACTGTCGTCGGCCTGACGTAGACCGACAATGTACTGATGGTTATATAAGGCCTGATTCAGACTGAAAATATAACGGTCACTATCCGAGCTGCGGGCACCCAGCGGCAGGGCAGCGACATTGGTAGAACGCGTCGTCTCGGTTTCATCGTCAACACGCTGCGCCGTGAAATTGAGTTGTGGCAACCATGCTGCCCAGGCCTGAGGCTTGGCTTCACGCGCCGCTTCCAATGCCGCCTGTGCGGCACGATATTGCGGGTCGTTCAGCAAGGCTTGAGAATAAATATCCGATAAGTCCGTTGCCGAGACGAATAGCGGCAGGCTTGATAGCAACAGAGTAAGTGTGCGTTGCTTAAATGATTTCACTAGTCCTTTCTCCAATGTGAATGATTGCTTTTGTTGTTACGGTATTAAGTGAGGTGTCAGTATTGTCGCATAGATGGATCAACTTCCTGCGCCCACCGTTCTACGCCACCTTCCAAATTTACCACATCAGTAAATCCCTGCGTCTCCAGATAATATGCCACTTGTCGGCTACGGATGCCATGATGACAGATCACTATAACTTCTGCAGCGGGGTCGATGTCGTCGAGGTGTAGATGAATTTTGCCCATCGGGATCAGCTCTGAACCCCCAATGCGACAATAGTCGAACTCCCATTGCTCACGCACATCCAGTAACACCGGTTTTCCACCCTGGTCCAGATGGTTCTTGAGATCTCGTGGAGTAAATTGGCGCATGCGGGGGATATAGTGACATAGTGGTTGAGTTACAAGCCAAAAAAAACCTAGCCCATAGAACCCCTACGGGGTTCGTTATGGGTACCTTACCCTCTGGGTCAAGGCAATCTCCGCGAGGCGAGCAGGGTGTGATTTTATAGCAGGTCTGAATTAAAGTTCGAAACGCTCCGGCTGACGGGCATTGTTCAGAGAAGGCATATCGGTTTCGAACAAATTTTCAGTCGTCCAGTCACGCTCACCGGTACGGCGAATCAACTGCACTTCCAGATTTGGGCTATCACCAATAAAGGCGATCATGCGACCACCGACCTTCAGGTCCTGACGGAATTGATCCGGTAGTACGGGTAATGCGGCGGTGATAACAATGGCATCCAGCCGGCCATGTTTGCTCCAGCCCTGAGCGGCATCGCCGACTTCCAGAGTGAAGTTGTGAATATTCTGGTTTTCGAGATTTTGCTGCGCCTGTTCACTTATGTCGGCATATAACTCAACACTGTAGACATGGGCACAGGAACGGGCCAGCAAGGCAGTGAAGTAACCGCTGCCAGTACCCACTTCAAGAATGGTTTCATGCGCCTGCGGAGACAGCGCTTGCAGAATGCGGGCCTCCAGTTTGGGTGGCATCATGCACTGGCCATTGATTAGCGGTAATGGCATATCGGCAAAGGCGACACCTTTATAGGCATCGGGGACAAAGGCTTCGCGTGGTACCTGAATCAGCAGGTCCAGCACTTTGTCGTCCATCACGTCCCAGGGACGAATCTGTTGTTCAATCATGTTGTAGCGAGCAAGCTCAGTATTCATCATTGGCATGGGTGTTCTCCTCCGCAAGGAGCCACAAGATAAAGCAACTTGACCGGTGGCGACAAGTAAAGTCCTTTATGCCCCCCCAAATTTTGTTAAAAGGATTTGAAAATTCCCAGCCATTTCAAAGGGATAATGTCAGCGCCTTGCAAAGCAGCAGTCATTGGATTACCTTGGCGATTCGACTGCCGGGGGTGTCCCGTTAGAAGTCCTGCAATATTGCTGGCCGTTATCTGGTTATTAATTGTGAGCAGGGCTTGAGTTGAAGCAGGTGAATTACCTGACTTCTAACGGGACTGAGAAATACCCTAACAATGACCTGATCCGGATAATGCCGGCGTAGGCAAGGCCATCTCCCCCCAACACCCCAAGCGGGTTAGCGGTCGTCCCGAATTCAACAGAGGACGAGTTTCATGAGCGCTATCCCAGAAGACTTTATTACCAGAACCACCCAGCTATCCGACGATGTCACGCGGCCGTTTCCATCATCGAAAAAGATCTACGTCGAGGGTTCGCGGCCGGATGTCCGTGTGCCCATGCGCGAGGTCGAGCAGGAAACGACCATCACGGAACAGGGCGACGAGCCCAATCCCCCTATCTATATATACGACACCTCCGGGCCCTATACCGATCCGACGGTGAATATCGACCTGCTCAAAGGTCTGTCACCATTGCGTGCCGACTGGATCGCCGAGCGCAACGATACCGAACAGCTTAGTGGCCCGAGTAGTGAATTCGGGGCCGAACGCCAGAGTGACCCCTCACTTGCACACCTGCGCTTTGAGCATATTCAATCGCCGCATAAAGCAAAAGCAGGCCAGAACGTTAGCCAGATGCACTATGCGCGTCAGGGTATTATCACGCCCGAGATGGAATTCATCGCCATCCGTGAGAACAACTATCTGCAGGAGATGCGTAACGACCACCGCTACGAAAAGCTGCTGCGTCAGCACAAGGGTGAGTCCTTTGGTGCCAGCATCCCGGATCTGATCACGCCGGAATTTGTTCGCAGTGAAGTCGCCTGCGGTCGTGCCATTATCCCGGCCAATATTAATCACCCTGAATTAGAACCGATGATCATCGGTCGCAACTTCCGCGTGAAGATCAACACCAACATCGGTAACTCGGCGGTGACTTCCTCCATTGCCGAAGAGGTCGAGAAAATGGTCTGGTCGGCCCGTTGGGGTGGCGACACGCTGATGGATCTGTCTACCGGCAAGAACATTCACGAGACCCGCGAGTGGATCCTACGCAATAGCCCCATGCCGATTGGTACAGTGCCTATCTATCAGGCGCTGGAAAAGGTCGACGGCAAGTCCGAAGACCTGACCTGGGAAATGTTCCGCGATACGCTGATCGAACAGGCCGAGCAGGGTGTCGATTACTTTACGATCCATGCTGGCGTGCTGTTGCGTTACGTACCACTGACCGCCCATCGCGTTACCGGCATTGTCAGCCGTGGTGGTTCCATCATGGCCAAGTGGTGTCTGGCACATCACAAGGAAAATTTTCTCTACACGCACTTCGATGACATTTGCGAGATCATGAAGGCCTATGATGTGTCGTTCTCATTAGGTGATGGTCTGCGTCCCGGTTGTCTGGCCGATGCCAATGACGCCGCGCAGTTTGGTGAGCTGGAGACCCTGGGTGAACTGACCAGGCGCGCCTGGGAACATGACGTGCAGGTGATGATCGAAGGCCCCGGTCATGTGCCGTTGCAAATGATCAAAGAGAATGTCGAAAAGGAACTGGAAGACTGTTTCGAAGCCCCGTTCTATACCTTAGGCCCGCTGATTACCGACATCGCCCCGGCGTATGACCACATTACGTCAGCAATAGGTGCCGCCAATATCGGTTGGTACGGCACGGCCATGCTGTGTTACGTGACACCCAAAGAGCATCTGGGCCTGCCGAATAAACAGGATGTGCGCGATGGGATCATCGCTTACAAGATCGCAGCACACGGTTCCGATATCGCCAAGGGTTTCCCCGGTGCGCAGTTGCGCGATAACGCCTTGAGTAAAGCGCGTTTTGAATTTCGCTGGGAAGACCAGTTTAACTTAGGGTTAGATCCTGAACGTGCCCGTGAGTTTCATGACGAGACCATGCCCAAGCAGGCGCATAAGGTCGCGCATTTTTGTTCCATGTGTGGACCAAACTTTTGCTCGATGAAAATTACACAAGACGTGCGTAAATACGCAGAAGAAAATGGTTATACCGAAGACGAAGTGCTTCAGCAAGGTATGCAAAGTAAGGCCGTTGAGTTTGTTAAAACCGGTGGAGACATCTACCGGAAAGCATAAATCCTAATCCCCTCTCCCTCAGGGAGAGGGCTAGGGTGAGGGTGCCTTGACCCAAAGGGTAAGGTAGCCATAATGAAACCGAAGGGTTCTTTGGACAGAAGCTAGCAGTTACCAGGGTGTGTAAGTGATGAGTTACATGGAAAAGTTCTCAGATATTGAAGTTACCAATGTCTCATCGCATGGTTTTTGGTTATTCTGGAATGGCGAGGAACATTTTCTTGCCTTCGAACATTTCCCCTGGTTGCCTTGACCCGAAGGGTAAGTGTACACATGATGAAACCCGTAAGGGGTTCTATGTGGAGGGATGCCACCATTGCCGCAGTGAGTACAGTAGAGTTACAAGGCAAGGAACATATCTATTGGCCTGATCTGGATGTTGATTTGTCGCTGGACATCATTATGCACCCAGAGAAGTTTCCCTTAGCATCGAAGTGATAACGTTATTGCGAGGAAGCGAAGCAATCTGGTTTATCAGTTATGTCATTTCAGTTCGCTAGCTGGAATTAGGTCAAAAAAGCCTGTATCTACGGGCTTTTTTATTCTTGAAAAGATACGTCAATGACGTATATTTTAAGATGATATGGATATCATCGAGACCTCGGTATTCACGAGGCAAATCAGGGAATTGATCCGGGATGAGAAATTTGGTCATGAATGAAAAATTATTTAGTGAGTTAGTCGATAGTGTTAAGGAAGCAGGTGCCATATATAGTGGCGATAAAAAAGCTGCACGTCGGTTTAAATTCACCCCACCCGATGTTAAAGCCATTCGTGAAAAGACCGGTTTATCACAAAAACGTTTCGCGATTGTCATGGGGGTAAGCGTACGCACCCTGCAAAATTGGGAACAGGGACATCGGACACCACAAGGCCCGGCGGCATCCTTGTTGCGCATTGTTGATAATGACCCTGAAGCGGCTTTAAAAGCGATACATGGTTAGTAAGATGTCATTGCGAGCGAAGCGAAGCAATCTACCCCTTCTCCCTTCGAGGGAGAAGGTTGGGATGAGGGTGATTTAAACACATGTCTCTCTACCTATCACTCTTCAAAGCCCTCAACGAAGCAGATATGCAATATATTGTCGTCGGTGGTCTGGCAACGGTATTACATGGCTATGCTCGTTTAACTGCTGATATTGATTTTGTCATTAATCTTGAACAGCAAGAAGCCGAAAAGGCTATTCAAGCCATTAGCGCTATTGGATTAAAGCCACGCTTGCCCATCGAGCCGATGTTGTTTACCGATAAGCAATACGCGAGAGCTGGATCAATGATAAGAACATGTTGGTGTTTTCATTCGTTGACCCGGATAACCCGTTAATGGTGCTTGATCTGTTTGTCCGCGAACCTTTTCCATTCAAGGAAATGTCTGAACGCGCCGTCAGGATGGATATTGGCGGGATAACAGTCCCTGTCTGTGCTATAAAAGACTTAATAGCGATGAAACAAAAAGCAGGCAGAGCCAAGGATCTGGAAGATATTAAATATTTGCAGGGACTACTGGAAACAAAGCATGAAGACTGAAGCTCATCAGGAAAAATTAACAGAAGACGAAAAAGCTCAGCTGCGTCAGTGGGCCAGTGCCACACCGGCACAGCGTCTGGCGTGGCTGGAAGAGGCGCAGCAGATTGCCTATAAGTCTGGTGCATTGAAAATAGCACAGAGTAATTAATAACAGATTTTAAGGATTTACATATGGAACGCACGATTGCTGACATCGAAAAGGAATTGATGGCGCTCCCCACGCAGGAGCGTGCATGTCTTGCCCATGATCTGATTGTCAGTCTAAATGAAGAAGAGGAAAAACTTAGCAAGGAAGAATGGGAGGCCGCCTGGATGGAAGAGGCTGAGCAACGTGCAGAAGAAATTGATAGTGGCAAAGTAAGCCTGGTATCACATGAAGAAGTTATGACGACATTAAAATCAATCACTAATAAATAAGATACAAGGTGACCTCAAGGATGAGCGTTAGCTATAGTCCAAAGGCTCTTGATGAGCTGACCGGAATTACAAGATATTATGAGGTGGCTCGCCCAGGGCTGGGTAATGAATTTTCTGATGAACTGGATACACAAATTTTGCTCTGCTGTGAGAATCCAGAAATGGGGTCGAAAATTAAGGGAAGCTATCGCAGACTGGTATTGCAACGTTTTCCCTTTAATATCATTTACCGATTGTCGAACGAAGAATTACAAATTATTGCGGTAGCACACCAACGGTGTAAACCGGGTTACTGGAAAACAAGATTATCCAGCAATGACCAAATTAAAGAGCCAGATGCCGAATGGCCTGTGACCTTTGAGCAGAACGAAGATGCTCAGCTTGGTGATATGCTAAAAGTCACACCCGCACAGCGATTGGCAATGGCAGAAGAATTACAGGCGTTTGCTATTAAAGCTGGTGCATTGAAGGAAAATAAGTCGCTAATAATTCTTTCAAGTCGTTTTTGAATTTGTTATCGCTTTACCAATATCATTATTACTCACCCCCAACGCAAGCAAAGATTTAATCAGTAAATCCAGTGATACAGATGAATCACCGGTTTCCATTTTGGCAACACGGGACTGACTTGAATCAATCTGTTTGGCAAACTCTTGTTGCGTTAAACGACGTCGGGTTCTGGCCTCTTTTAAACGAGTCGCTAATTTAAGTTTAAGCTCAATGTAGGCTGCTTCTTCATCAGACAGTTCTAAAAAATCAGCAGCACTACCAACCTTCCAGCCGCTAGCTTCAAGTTGTTTACGTTTAGCTGCTTTCACTGTCATATCACCCGTCGTACCGATCACCATATAGCGAGACTAGATATTTGTTATTTAGGCTCATAGTTTGAAGAGTATGTCAGATATGACATATACGCAAGGAGGAATCGCAGGAATAAGTGGCGTAAGGCAGAGCCTGTATCAGGCGCACGATTTTCATTGTGAGACCATGCCTATTAACCCGCTTGACAAAGGTAACATATATGTTACCTTTTTTATTGTATGACATGGACGTTAGTAGAATATCAGGATGAGGCTGGACGCTCATCGTTTGGTCGTTGGTATCAGGAGCTGTCGCCACAGGCAGCAGCGAAAGTGACAACGGCGCTGTATCGATTAGAGCAAGGCAATACATCCAATTGTAAATCCGTTGGTGGCGGAGTGAATGAAGTACGCATTGATTTCGGTCCGGGTTATCGCGTCTATTTTGGCCACGATGGCAACGTCATGATTATTCTGCTTGGTGGCGGTACTAAGAAACGTCAACAATATGATATCGAGCAGGCAAAGCAACGATGGCTCGACTATAAACGCAGCAAACGAAACAAGAGGTAAATAAGATGGCACTGACCCGCCACTTTCGTGAAACAGTACAGGTGCGCGCACAGCGTGATGCACGCTTCCGTCGCGCTCTATTGGAAGAAGCAGTCAATGAAATTCTGAGTGGCGATCTTGCTGTGGGCAGGGCATTATTACGCGATTATGTGAATGCCACACTGGGATTTGAAAAACTGGGCACTGAAGTAGGCAAATCAGAAAAGAGCCTGCAACGTATGCTTGGCCCTTCTGGCAACCCAACAGCAGAAAACCTGATAGCAATACTTGTAGTTTTACAGGAACATGAGTCGGTGCAGTTTAAGGTTAAGCTGAAAAAAGATGCAGCATAATAACAATGGGTTGTTTATTTTCCTGTGATAATCAGATTTTATAAAAATAAAAAAGTAAAATGGAGTCGTTTATGTGGAAATGGATCATTGGTACTGTAGTTGTTCTTTTTTTGTTAGTGCTGATTTTTAAGCCGGAATGGTTGGGTACGATTGGGACAATATTTACTGATTTTATTCGGGCCAATGAAACCTAGTAGAAAACAGAAATTGATAAAGCCCGCCTCTGCGGGCTTTTTTGAGTGAAACATCGTCTTTTAATGAGAGTGTTGAATAATCGTGTGAGGCATTTGAGTGCATGGTTGCTTTGTTCCATGACACTGCTTAACCCTATGTATGGGTATGCCGATGAAATAGAATGTCCCTATGCCAATATTAAACCTACCGAGGCTCAATTCAAAAAAATTCTTAAAAATCACTCGGAGTGGGTAAAGTACTTCGAAAAAGAAATGGCTGGCGAGATTGAGAATTTATATAACGTTAGTCTTTCTAAAGAGAATATCGAAAAAGCTAAAATAATTTTTAGTGATGGCCGTTTTGCAGAGCTATGCCAGGCTGATCTGTCTGGTATGAGGTTAAATGATGTGAATCTGGCATATGCTTCTTTACCGGGTGCTAACCTGACAAATACAACAATATCCAATAGTAATTTTTTCGGTACTCATCTTGCAACAGCAAATATGCAGAAAGCGAAAATATACGATAGTAATTTTACACACGTAAATTTTTCATCATCAAATATGTCGTATGTTGTTTTCTTTGGTTCGAATTTAAAGCAGGCTAAGTTCAATAATGTCAATATGATGGGTGCTATATTTTTAGAGGCAGATTTAACTAAAGCAATTTTTAGTGATACAAATTTAAGCAATGTAAATTTTAGAGATTCTACGTTAACCGATGGGTATTTCATGGGTTGTGATTTGAGTAATGCGCTGATATACAATACAGGCTTAAAGAATGTTAAATTTACAAGTTCCATATTGACTAACGTTTTATTTCAACCTAAGTCTGATTCCTTACCGATTATTTCGAGTATTGTGTTGTTAAAGAACCTTTCCAGCATGTACTACAAAAGCAATGTCCAAGGGTTGGTGCAATTACGCAAGGCTTTTCGTGATGCTGGTTTTCGTGATCAGGAACGAGAGATCACCTATGCAATAAAACATACTGAGACGAAGCAGTTACTTGAGGGTGGTTTTTTTGAGAAGTTGGATGCTTCGTTCAGACTGATATTTTTTGAATGGACGACTAACTGGAGTTTAAACCCAGGAAAGGCACTGATTGTACTTATATCACTGACGGGTTTTTTCTTTTTCTTCTATCTTGTGGCCTTGCAGGCCCCTGAACCACGTAATGGTATATGGCGTTATCGCTTTGAGGACAGGCCAATCGATGTGGATCAACCTGATAAAGCATTGGTCCATTTTGAGAGCTTTTGGAAAACAGTTTCCATTGCGATGTACTTTAGTATTTTATCGGCATTCCATTTTGGATGGCGAGATTTGAATGTGGGCAATTGGGTGGTGCGTTTACAGTTCACTGAATATACACTCCGCGCTACCGGCTGGGTACGTACGGTGTCAGGTATACAGTCATTAATCAGTGTGTACCTGGTTGCAATCTGGGCACTGACCTATTTCGGCAGGCCTTTTGAGTAGCCCATATGATAGATAAGCCTGATAGGTGAAAAAACCAGAATAATACGTTTTGTGTGTCTTTACTAAACTAAATAAATAGGTTCTAAACAAAAATGAGCAAACAATGGGTCGTTTATCTTTCCGGGGAAATCCACTCAGACTGGCGTGAGCGTATTCAAAACGGCGCAAAGGCCGCAGGTTTGAATGTGTCATTTGTCAGTCCCGTTACCGATCACGCCAGCAGTGATGATGTGGGTGTGAAGATTCTCGGTAAAGAAGACAATAGTTTTTGGCATGATCGTAAAGGTGCAGGCATTAATGCCATTCGTACCCGTAGCTTAATTGAGAGTGCGGATATTGTGGTGGTACGGTTTGGGGATAAGTATCGTCAATGGAACGCGGCGTTTGATGCGGGTTATGCCTCTGCGTTGGGTAAGTCGATTATTACCCTGCATGATCCGGAATTGAATCATCCATTGAAAGAAGTGGATGGGGCAGCGAATGCGGTGTGTGAGATGCCGGAGCAGGTGGTGGAGATATTGGAGTATGTGGAGGCTGCTCAATAAAAATCATTCTGATGCCTTTAATTTTAGATGTATAAAAAGCATAAATTATTATGGTTACAATAACTTAGCTAAGCAGGTTTATTCGTATTTGAATTAAATCAGGCAAGGGTTATAATTAGTTCAACCCATCCCTTATCGCACGCGGCTTCGCGTCTGGTTTGGGACGAGAAAGCCGCCGACAGGCGGTTTTTTCATTTCAGCAGCAAGGAAAGCTAATGAAAACGATAGTCTATGTAGATGGATACAATCTATTTTACTCGCTCTTAACAAAGTCATCTTATAAGTGGCTTGACCTTCATACCTTGTTCGACAGACATCTTGTGCGAACAATCGTGCCTGAGTCTGAGATTGCCCTCATTAAGTATTTCACCGCACCTGCATTAGGTAGCATGGCTACAGATCCGCGGGTGGAGCAAAGACAGGCACATTATCATCGTGCATTAAAGGCCAGCGGCAGAGTGGAGATTATTAAAGGCTATCATCTGAAGGCAATCACAACAGGTTATCCGATAGTCGATGAGCGCAGACTGGAAAATAGCGAAAAGTTAAAAGTGCATGTGATGGAAGAGAAGCAGACGGACGTTAATATTGCGCTGCATATGTATCGTGATGTGATGCAGAAAAAGTGTCAGCAGGTCGTGTTGTGTTCTAACGATGCAGATCTTGAGCCCGTTTTACAGGCCATACGTGAAGACAGTCCCGATGTAAAAGTAGGTCTGGTGTTGCCAAGATATTCTGATAATCAGGGAGTCCGTTTGTCAGAACGATTAAGACGACATGCCCACTGGACGCGTAAAAGTATCCGCAAGGAAGAGTTATTGGCGAGCCAGTTACCCGATAGAATATTGGATCACAAAAATCGATCGATTCGCTGTCCAGAAGAGTGGTAGTTTCAGGAAAAGTAGACTTGTTATATTAGAAAGTACTGTTTAACCGTTGAGCTATTAACATTGAAATAATGGTAGTGGTACAGTGCTATGAAGTTGAGACTTACGTATGCGCTTAAAGAGGTGGATGGGGCCGCGCGACCAGACCGAGCTTGCGAGGGTAGTAAGTACTTGATAACCAGAACTTGTTCAGGAAATTCTTAATGAAACCCGAAAGGGGTTCTAAAGGGGAAACGCGTACTGGTTCTGAAGTGAATGCGGTATGTGAAAAGCCGGAGCAGGTGGTGGGTGGTTAACAATAAATTACTATGATCCCTTTAACTCCGAGTCCTTTAACTCAGTTATTTTGCATTTGGCGGTATCGGCTGGAGTTCTCTTTTAAATGCCAGATTAGCTTAACTTTTGTTCAATAGTTTTTGACATAAGAATTCTATTATATCGAAAACTAGTCTAGTATTTGACATAAGAGTATAAAAAAGCTAGTTTTCGATATAATATTTCTTTTATATCGAAAACTTATTAGGTTTTAGACATAAATATGGATATACGTGACTACCAGGCAGGCTGTTACCAACAGCAATATGAATACCAGAGTTTCTTGCCAGAGCGAATTAATCACGCCTGGATAATTGCTGATGGAGAAATTCAAAGTCTGTTGAGTGAGGCCGATCGTGCTCTGGGCGAGCTAAACGCATTCTCTCAACTCATACCCAATGTCGATTTCTTTATTCGTATGCATGTCATAAAAGAGGCCACCCAATCTAGTCGTATCGAAGGTACTCGCACCAACGTAGAAGAGGCATTGTTGGATGAGGAAGATATTGATCCAGAAAAGCGGGATGATTGGGAAGAAGTACAGAACTACACAAAGGCGATTAACACGGCCATCACACAACTGAATGATATACCGCTGTCAAACCGCCTACTCAAAGATACTCACAAGATTTTAATGCAAGGTGTTCGTGGCGAAACCAAACAACCCGGTGAGTTTCGTACTAGCCAAAACTGGATTGGTGTGAGCCTTAAAAACGCAACTTTTGTGCCGCCTCACCATGAGGTAGTAGTGGAGTTGATGAGCGATATGGAAATGTTTATCCATAATGACGAGTTGCATGTACCGCACTTGATAAAGATTGCGATTGCGCATTATCAATTTGAAACCATCCATCCCTTTCTTGATGGTAATGGTCGTTTAGGACGTCTGATGATTGCTCTCTATCTGGCGAGTTTTGGTTTACTGCACAAGCCAGCATTGTATTTGTCAGATTACTTTGAGCGGAACAAAACGGAATATGTGGATCGTCTGATGGCAGTGCGAGAAAGCAATCAATTGAAACAATGGCTGATATTCTTTTTATACGGAGTGCGTGAAACAGCCGAAAATTCCATTCAGGTGTTTAAAGATATTCTGGCAATGAAAGAGCGCCTCGAGCGTGAAGTTTTGCCGCACTTCACGACGCGGAGGCAGGAAAATGCACAAACGTTAATGCAATACCTGTATAAAACACCGGCATTGAATATCAAAGAAGTGAGCAACTTGTTGGGACTACAGGCTAATACAGCCGCAGCATTAGTGAATGACTTTGTTAAGTATGGTGTATTGTATGAGCTTACAGGCAAGCAGCGGAATCGAATATTCTTATTTAGAGAGTACATACTTATTTTCAATCGCCGCGAGGAATAGAGGTAAGATAACATAATCACGATAGAGCAAAATCAAGAGGCTGGCTTGGGCCATCCAGAAAAAAGCTCATCATTCTCGCGAAGGCGGTAAGAAGGAAAGACTGGAAGTCGAGAGGCTGGCCTGGGCCATCCAGAAAATATATTTAGATAACAGGTTCAAAAAATAATGAGTAAACAATGGGTCGTATATCTTTCCGGAGAAATTCACACAGACTGGCGTGAGCGTATTCAAGACGGTGCAAAGGCTGCGGGTTTGAAAGTGTCGTTTGTCAGCCCGGTCACCGATCACGCCAGCAGTGATGATGTGGGTGTGAAGATTCTCGGTAAAGAAGACAATAGCTTTTGGCATGACCGTAAAGGTGCTGGCATTAATGCTATTCGTACGCGTAGCTTAATAGAGAGTGCGGATATTGTGGTGGTGCGGTTTGGTGACAAGTATCGTCAATGGAACGCGGCATTTGATGCGGGTTTTGCCTCGGCGTTGGGTAAGTCGATTATTACCCTGCATGATCCGGAATTGAATCATCCATTGAAAGAAGTGGATGGTGCTGCACATGCGGTGTGTGAGAAGCCAGAGCAGGTGGTGGAGATATTGGAGTATGTGGTGGGTGGGGTGTAATTTGTTTCAAGTGATCTGACTCTTGAATATTACACTGGTAACCAGAAAAGCCCGCTTATGCGGGTTTTTTTATGTTATTGACTACTGCCTTATGCTTGGAAGACTACGATATTTTAGTTTAAGAAGATTTCTCTATTGATAGATGACCATTTGCACCTGATTAAGCGTGCAACGCAGAGAGGCTTTAAATTGAGTCGTGTAGCTAAAAAATTAATCTGTAATGTTAATATCTAATTGATTTTAATCGATTTTATTATCTTCTGTCTGCTTAAACTCCTGTAGTCCCACCAGATGCTATTAACATTCATTATTAGTACCTTATTTTTATAACTTTATCTTGTTGTTATTTAATGACTTTTTTTATTTTAAGGATCCCGCTAGAACGTTTGCAGGCTATTTCGATATTTTTGCAATTTTTACTTGTTATGTTGCTATTGGAGTATTACTATTCTCTAGTCATGGAAAATTAAATAGGAATACCTATGCCAAAGATAGTCGGATACCCACGAGCATCGCTTGATAATTCAGGTGAATTAGCAACCGCAGTGTATGAGTTGGGTGGCCATAGCACTATTCATACATGTGCTGACAAGATGAATAAAAGTGTCAGTGGCGCTTTTAAAGCGTTAGTTTCAGCAGCAGACAAATTTGGCCTTATCAAAAATCAGCGAGGCGATTTAACCTGTACAGATTTATTTAACCAGCTTAAACATGCTTATTCTGAAGAGGAAGAAAAGCTCCTGCTTCGTAAAGCGTTTCTTTCATCGAGTGTGTTTTTAAGCTTATATGAACGGTTTCGTGGTCAAGTAGTGCCAGCGGACATTCTTGATCGGATACTAGTACGTGAATTTGATGTGCCAGCACAAGCTGCTTCTCGCGTGTCTGGCTATTTCATTAATGGCGCTAAGCAAGTTGGCTTGCTTGATGAAGATAATAAACTCATCGATATTGATAGACCAATGGGTAAGGGTAGCGAAGGCACCAAGACTGATGTGGATGTTGAACATGGAGAAAGGGCATCTGGATCTGAAGCCAAAACAGCAGATATACAGTCACCAATACAAAACATAAGTTCTGATGCATATTCTGTTGAATTTCGTGGGCCTGGTATGAACACAACGATTGAGATTTCAGAAGAGCCAGATATAAAAATTGTTGAGGCGATACTGGAGAAGATTAAGAAGAAAACGGGAATATCAGGAGGCTCTAAATGAGGATAGTTTGAGATTTCGGCATTCTGGTCTAGTTAGTGGTGCGACCCCATCAGGAATCTTGCAGGATTGTCTGAAAGGGTCGCGATAGACCAGTTTAGGAAAGGATAACGTAAACTTAATGAGATGGTTGTTATCCCTTGCTGATCTAGCGTAAGTGCATGATTACTCTAGCCTATAAGATGTCATATTTCAATGGCATATTAGCAAGTTTCTATATTCCATCTCCCTAACTACAGGAGGTGCGTTATGGCACATCATCCGAAAGTAGTACGTGTGCGTGCTTACTTGCGTGTTGTTTATGGCAAGCAGCAACACGTGTGTACGCATATGCGTTCATTACCACATTAATTAATTA
>Ga0316204_10006297_pt1 | contig 18376 bp, 4 predicted proteins | sample 6monrhotite_MG_2_FD_205661 | JGI IMG/M metagenome (GOLD analysis project Ga0316204, IMG submission 205661) | Microbial mat bacterial communities from mineral coupon in-situ incubated in ocean water Damariscotta River, Maine, United States -... | ecosystem: Environmental > Aquatic > Marine >... | reverse complement strand
CGCCAAAGTGTCGAAACTCGACGGCCGCTTCCCGCGTGGATCCTTCGGATCCACGCGCGCGACCCCTGCGTAGCTGTCGGCGCAGCCGACAACTCGCCTTGGACTAAGCCTTCGGCAGCGAGGTAAGCATGGGATCGTTGCCCCGCCTTCGGGCCCGCTTCGAGGTGGCGCAGGTCCTTCGCGACCACGCGGCTGACTACCGCGCCCGTCGCGTCATGACCGAGGAGCAGCGGCGCGCCGTCTGGGCCATGGTCCACTGCCGGACGGCTGCCTTGGGTGGCCACGTTGATCGCTGCACGACATGCAGCTACGCCCGGCCGGCCTACAACTCGTGTCGTCACCGAGCGTGCCCCAAGTGCCAGGGCCAGCGCCAGCAGGAGTGGATCGCCAAGCAAGTCGACCGCGCCTTGCCCGTCGCTTACAGCCACCTCGTGTTCACGCTGCCCGCCGAGCTCCGACCCGTGGCCCGCGCCAACCCGCGAGAGGTCTATCGGATCCTGTTCGCTGCCGCCGCGCGGACGGTCCAGCGTCTTGCCAAGGACCCCCGCCACCTCGGCGCTCAGGTCGGGATCACCGCCGTCCTCCACACCTGGACCCGGAGCCTCCACTACCACCCGCACGTCCACCTGATCGTGACCGCTGGTGGCCTTAGCGACGACGGCCACCGTTGGGTCCCGAACCGCTGGGGCGAGCGCTACCTGTTCCCGGTCCGCGTCCTCTCGCGAGCCTTCCGCAGCTCCTTCGTCCGCGCGCTCGTTCGTGCTCGTAACCAAGGCAAGCTCGACCTCACCGGCGAGAACGTCGCCGAGCTGGCCGACGAGCAGGGCTTCGCCGACTTCAAGCGCGACCTCTACGCCAAGGACTGGGTCGTCTACGCCAAGCGACCCTTCCCAGGCGTCTCTCAGCTCTACCGCTACCTCGGCCGCTACACGCACCGCGTTGGCCTCTCCAACGAGCGACTGCTCCTCGTGGACGACCGGAGCGTCACGATCCGGACCCGAGCCGGGACGGCGTCCTTCGCTGCTCACGAGTTCTTGCGGCGCTTCCTTCAGCACGTCCCGCCCAAGGGCTTCGTGCGGGTCCGTCACTTCGGCCTCTTCGCCTCCGCCCACACGGCTCGGTTGCGGACGGCCCAAGAGCTGCTCGATTGCGAGGGTCGAGACACGGTGGAGCCGAGTGAGTCGGACACGTGCGAAGCGCCAGCCGAAGCCTGCCCGAGCTGTCTGTTCGGGACGCTCGTGCGCGAAGACGTCGACCCAAGCCCCTCCGCTGAAGATCTCTGGGACCCATGAGTAGCCGTCGGATTGCAGCTCCTCTCCGCCTGTACCTGGCCAGCAGGCCCGAGGTCTGCCTGGGGAACGCGCCGCTCTCCAGGAAGCTCGCCAAGAGGAGCCCCAGTAGGCCCTGACTGCGCGGTGAAGACCGTCGCCCAAGGTCCGGAGTGGCTTGGCGTGGCTTTGTGAGTGGCGTCAATGCCCATAGCAAAGCGGCCTCAATCCTCTTGGTTAGGCACGAGGAACCCGGGACTGCTACTCCGGTGGCATGCTTCATGCCGTCCAGTACTTCCTCCTCCTGGCTGTCGGCTGGGTCTCTCGCGAGCAGCAAGCTGTGATCGCGTATCTCCAAGCCGAGAACGAGACCCTTCGCGAGCAGCTCGGCGACCGAAAGCCGCGCTACACGGCGCGTCAGCGCCAACGGCTTGCGGAGGCTGGGAAGGCACTCGGTCGCACCCTGCTCGCCGCGCACGCTTCGCTCGTGACTCCCGACACGATCATGCGCTGGTATCGCAACCTCGCCGCCGCCAAGTACACCGCCAAGCCGCTCGGTCGGCCCCGCAAGCGTCAGAACCTCGCACCCCTCCTGCTCCGCCTCGTCCGAGAGAACCCAGGCTTTGGCTACACGCGGCTGCGAGACGTCCTCCACAACCTGGGGTTCTGCACCAGCCGGAGCACGGTCAAGCGCGTCCTCGACGACAAAGGCGTCGTCCCCGCTCCCGAACGGAACCGGACGAGGTCGTGGAAGGACTTTCTTGCGACCCATTGGGACGGCCTTGCTGCGGGCGACTTCTTCCACATTGAGGTCATGACTTGGCGCGGCCTCGTCCGCTACTCGGTCTTCTTCGTCATGGAGCTGCGAACCCGCAGGGTCCACATTGCTGGGATCCAGCGGGACCCCGACGGCCACTGCCTGCTTCAGATCGCTCGCAACCTGCTCAACGACTTCGACGGCTTCCTGCGTGGGAAGACCCACCTGATCCTTGATCGCGATCCGCTCTTCACGGCCGCGTTCAAGGATCTCCTGGGCCAGGGCGGCGTGAAGGTGGTCACCCTCCCTCGGCGGTCGCCCAATCTGAACGCCTATTCGGAACGCTTCGTGCGGTCGATCAAGGACGAGTGCCTGGGTCGCATGGTGATCCTCGGCGAGCGGCACCTGCGTCACGCGATCCGCCACTACATGGCCCACTACCACTCGGAGAGGAATCATCAGGGCCTGGACAGCGCTCTGATTGACCCTGGGCCAGAGGCCGACCGGCAGGAGGGCAGAATTCTCTGTCGGCCCCGCCTGGGCGGGCTCCTGCGCCATTACTACCGGGAGGCTGCCTAACCGAGCAAGCCACAAGAAAGCGCGCCTTGGGACTCTGGTGGCGTCCAGGGAGGACTCCTCGTATGCGACTGGTTCCTTCACTCGGCTCAAAAGCGCCTCCTCGACTCCTCGAACGCTCCTCGCGAATGGCCTGGAACCGGCGAATCCGCCCCGGCCGATTTCTGGAACCCTACGTCCTCCAGGTCGCTCGCAACCTCCTCGACGACCTCGACGGCTTCCTTCGTGGCAAGACCCACTTGATCCTCGATCGGGATCCCCTCTTCACCAAAGCCTTCAAGGAACTCCTCGCTCTTGGCGGAGTTGAGGTCGTCAGCCTTCCTCCCCGCAGCCCGAACCTCAATGCCTTCGCTGAGCGATTCGTCCGCTCGATCAAGCACGAATGCCTCAACCGCCTCGTGATCCTCGGCGAAGCCCACCTCCGTCATGCAATCCGCGAATACATGGTCCATTTTCACAAGGAGCGGAATCACCAGGGTCTCGACAGCGCCCTGATCGACCCCGGGCCAGAGGTCGGCCGGCAGGAGGGCAGAATTCTCTGTCGGCCCCGCCTCGGCGGGCTCCTGCGCCACTACCACCGGGAGGTCGCCTAACTCGCCAATCCAGGCCCCCCGCACGTCGCCGCTCGGCACCGTCCGAGGAGGACGTCATGTGCCTACTCCGTTCGGCCCGCGGCTCAAACTCCTCCCTCCTGTCTTCTTCATGCTCCCTGCATGTGACCCAGAATCGCCGATTCCGGCCCGGCTGACTTCTGGAACCCTACGCCCTGCATGTGACCCAGAATCGCCGATTCCGGCCCGGCTGACTTCTGGAACCCTACGGCTCAAACTCCTCCCTCCTGTCTTCTTCATGCTCCCTGCATGTGACCCAGAATCGCCGATTCCGGCCCGGCTGACTTCTGGAACCCTACGGCTTCGGACAGCTACGTCGACGACACGCTATTTGAGTCCTTGGGGACAAACACGTGTGCGATGGACTCATCGAGAGAGTCGTCAGAAAGCCAATGGGAGCGCAGCCAATAGTCACCAGCCGCAAGGGAGGCGCTTATCGCTGGAAGTCGCTCTTCGCGCTCTTCTGGCTCAAGTCGCGCTTCCTTGCCAGAGAGTGAGGCCTCGAAGACGAGAAGTTCGGTAGACGTCACCGCCAACGGTAGCTGACATGTGGGAGCCTGGCTCATGGCGATTTCGGCCGAAGTCATGAGGTCCTCCTGCAACTGCCCGAAGGACGCGATCACACAAAGGAGGCCGGCGACACGACAGAAGAACGCAGGTTGCGTTGGATCAGTCGCGAGGGCAACCGCCCACCCTTCTCCCAGCGGAATGAGGCCCGCGACGCCCTCGACGGAGCAAGCAATCTCATAGTGGTCTTCGTCACTTGGGCCAGAAGATCCATACCCTCTCCAGAGGCCGAGGGACGCCGTCTCCAGAAGAAGAAGTGGGCCGCCGTTTGATTGAGTTACCGGAAAGCTATCCATGACTTAGCCCTGCTTCCCTGACGGGCAGCCAACAAAGTTCAAGGTTCCGGGTACTTGCGTTCCCTCCCTCTTGTGGTGAAACAGGGCCTCTTCTGGGTTTTCGAACATGTCTGCTCGAATGTCGCGCTCGCAATCAGGGCACGCCCATTTGCGCTCGAGGAAAGGGTCCACGAAGAGCAAGAATGTCCCCGCGCCCCCAACAAATCCCTTTAGCCCACGCAGCAACCCGCCGCCACCCCCACCACCGCCACCCCTCGGGCGCGAGGGAGACGGAGGATCAACAACCACCCGAATCTCCGGCTTGGCGGAGGAGGGGGTGGGTGGGTATGGCCCGCGTGTGGAAGCTGTCCGCCACTTCGGCCCCTGTTGGTTTGAGTGGTAGTAGCACTGGGGGTAGCCAATACGGCCTGAATTGGGGGGCATGTGATCAATGACGATGTTGCCCTTCGGCGTGAAGACGTCCTTGATCCCGCCCGTCGTTCTTCCGCACGAGTGACAACCGTACTGATCAAACATGCTCCGCATGAGAGCCTTCTGAGCGGGTGACCAACTGCGTGCGGTGCCAACGACCGGCTCAACGGGAATCCCCTCCACGGCCCATGGGCCAGGTCGGAGGAGCCACTCCCACGGCACCTGAGGCTTCGCTCCGGTGAGCGGTTCGGGCAGGATCAGTTGTGAGGGTGGCCCAGCCAGGGGGCGAGGCGCTGGCAGCTGAATGCGAGACCCGGTGGGAACAAGTTCACCCGCGGCGTTTCTGGCATAGACCACGGCGGTGTGTCCTGAAGGAGCCGGACCTCGGGTGTCTCCTGGTTGAAGTGGACCGATGAAGTCAGGCGCGTATTCCTTCAGTCCCAGGGGGTCCACCAGATTCACTGGATTCCCACCGCAGTAACCCTTGCCAACACCTCGCTGACCCGGGTCGCCCCACATGCCAAGCGGATCCCGGCTCACAAACCGTCCTTGAGCAGGGTCGTAGTAGCGCAGCCGATAGTGATACAGCCCCGACTCTGGATCGAGCCGTCGCCCGGTGAAACGCCAGGGGTTCCGGATCTCTGCAGCCGCGCTCTTGGCCGCACCAGCGTCGTCCGTCGCCGTGACGGTCCCATAAACGCTCCCGTAGCTATATCGCTCCACCACGGCCCCAGAGCCGTCCGTGACGGCGCTCACGCTGAAGAGCGAGTTCGAGTGCAGGTAGAACTCCTGCCCGCCACGCCGCATTTGCACGACCTGGTCGATATAGAGCGACCCAAACACGTAGTCCGCGACCACGTTCCCCGCGCCGTCCAACTCCTCGATCTCCCGCGCCCCGTCGCTGACGAAGAACACCTCCTCCTGCGCGCCACTAGCCGGGTTCAAGAACTCCTTGTGGACCCGCCGCCCCGCGGCGTCGTAGCGGTAGTTGCCGACCGTGACGCCGTCGCTCGTGCGTTCCACGCGCACCAGCCGGTCGAAGAGGTCGAAGAAGAGCCGGTGCTCGCCATTGGCGATCCGGTTGCCGTTCTTGTCGTGGGTCTGGGTGTCCTCGCCTACGAAGGCTCCCGCCGCGTCGAAGGACGCGAGGCGGAAGTACTCGTTCATCGAGTCTGTAATCCGAGTCCCAGAAACTGCACCCGAAGTCCCAGGGGTCCCGTTCTGGCGCGTGTTGAACTCCGTGCGCGCTCCGTCTTCTGTCCGCGACGCCCAGTTCCCTGGACCGTCGAACTGATATTCTGTCGTTGGGCGACCTGTTGAGAACGCAACCTGTGTCAGGCGGTAGGCTGAGTCATAGGTGTAGGTCTGGGTCTGCGAAGCCGCCAGTGGCCGCCCAAACTGCGTCTCGGTCGTGCGGTTGTCCGCGCGCCCCCACGTGTAGCCGAAGCCCGCTACCCGGACTCCGCTTCGCGTGTGGTCGAGCGAGGTGATTCGGCGCTTGGCGTCGTAGCCGAAGTCGCTCACGACCCCGTTCGCGGTCACGCTCTGGATCGGTCGGGCCCCAATGAACTCGTTGGCGACTACCTGGAGCGCTCCGGCGCTCTGGTCGATAACACGCTGGACGCGGTCCAAGCCGTCGCGCTGAAACTCGAGTCGTCGGCCGCTGCTGTAGGTCAGCGCCGTTCGGTTGCTATCCGCGTCGAACTCACTCAGGACCGTGCGGTCGATTGTCGTCGCGTTTGCCACGACGCTGATCCGGTTGTTTGTAGTGAAGACCGTGTTCGCTGTCGCGGACGTGCGGAACCTGTGCCGCTCGCTTGTCCGGCGCGAGAGCGAGTCGTAGGTGTAGCTGCAGACGACGTCGTCAGCTCCGCCGCGGTTGTTGTCGAGACTGCTTCGGAGTCGGCTCAAGCCGTCGTATTCGAAGGCTTGCTCGGTCGTTCCCTCGACGCCTTGAGTCGTTCCGCCGAGATTCGAGCCGAGGGTCGAGGCAACCTTGCGCAGGAGGCGTCCTGCGGCGTCGAAGGTCGAGTCGATCTGCGTCCCATTTCGATCAATCGTGCGCACGGGAAGGCTATCGGCGTCGAAGTGAGTGAATGAGTGGGTTCCGTCTGCACCACCGATCGCGACGACGCGATCGCGCTCGTCGTGGATCCACCGTGTCGTGTTGCCACTGTCGTCGGTCTTCGTCGTCAGGCGACTGTTGCGATCGTAGCCATTGCTGATCGTGATGAGCCCGTCAGCGACCGCCGGGTTGCTCGTGTCCAAGGAGGTGAAGCCACCCACGAGATCGAGCGAGCCGTTGCCAACCCCGCCCTGCTTCAAGACTCGAATCGAGCGAAGCGGGCGGCTGACTCCGTCGTAGAAGACGTGAGAGATGTTCCCGTGCCCGTTGATCAAGCCCGCGTAGAGGTTGAGCGGATCTGGCTGCAGGACCGACGACTTGCTATCGCTGGCAGCGATCACGTTGCTGCGTGAGTCGTAGACGAGTCGGCTCGTTAGACCAATGGGATCAGTTGTGCGCGTCAGGCGCCCGAGCGCGTCGTAGCCACGGAACGACTCGAACACCTCCTGGGAAGCGGTCGGGGAGCGATCGATCGCGACGGCGCGCGTGAGTTGGCTCGCCTGGTTGTAGAGGAAGTGTGCTTCGTTGCGGACTGGGTTTCCCGGGGTCAAGCCTTCGAAGCTTGGACCGATCGCGCGGACGAGGCGGCTCGCACCGTCGTATTCGAGGCGGCCCTCGTCACCCTTGGGGTCGACGCTGCGGATCGTCCGCCCCAAGGCGTCGAACTCGTTGAGGGTGATCGCCTCGGACTCGCCAATCGGAACGGGCTCGCCCAGGACGGGGATCGTCGTCGGGATCCCGGTGCCGGTGAGCTGGGTCGTGAAGATCCGCGCCTCGGTTTGGACGTGGCGACTCAACTCGTCCCGAATCACCTCGAGTTCTGCGAGGCGCGGGTTTCCCTCCTCGCTGGGCCCGAACTGGACCATGTGGACGGCCCGTCCGATCGGATCGCGCACCGAGGCCATGAAGTTGCCCTCGCCGTCAAAGGTGCACGTGACCTCGTCAAAGCCGTCATAGACCTTCCGCATGACGTCGCCTTCGGCGAAGGCAGTGTTCTTGGTCGGGTTGTGCTTCTTGGCGTCGACGGTGATCAACGGATTGCCGTTGAGGTTGTAGTGGGTGGTGTAGGTAGCGACCTGGGGTGAGCCCACGCCGTCGGTGACCTGATACACCAGGTCCCGCTCGTCGTAGGCGACGGCGACTTGGTTGCCTTCAGGCTTGGTCACCCTGATCAAGTTCTGGTTGGGGTCGTAGGCCAGACGGCTGACGATCACCCCCGGAGAATCGACCCGGAGGGACGCGTCGTCGAGGACGGGCTCGACCTCGGCCAAGGTCACAACGGGCTGATCGAGGAGGTCGTAGGCGGTCTTGCTCGCCCAGAAGGGGTTGGTGGCAACGCGGAACGGTGAGCCGTCTCGCTCGCCTGCGTTCTCGACTCGCGACTCGATCACGTTGCTGTTGAAGTCGTAGAGCACGACCACTTCGTAGTCCAAGGCCGTCAGCGTGTTTGCGGGTTCTGTGGCGTGGAGGTTGACGGCCGTGGCAGCCGAGACGGCGCGTACAACCTGGTTGAGCGAGTTGACCTCGAGGCGGCTTACGACGCCGCGAGGGTCCTTGGTCTCGACGACGTTACCGACGGAGTCGTAACGGAGCGTGGCCTCGATCTGGACCGGGGTCTGATTGAGGCCAGAGTTGCGCCGAGGGTCCGCCGCCGCGTCGGAGACGACCTCGCGGACGTAGCCCCCGGTCGCGCTCGGAGCAGGTAGACCCGCAACCCGATAGCTCGTCCCGCTGCCGCCCGGGTCCGCCTCGCCGTAGTAGCTGATCAGACTCGTGTTGCGCTCAGGGTCAACGCTCCGGATCGGTTGACCGAAGGAGTTGAACTCGAACTGGAAGACGACCTCCTGAGTCGTGTCGCCCTCGATTGACTGGGTCAAGGTCTGCTGCGGCGTGAGGTTCACCACGGGCGTCTCGACGCGGATCACGTGGCCGAAGGTGAACGTGTCGTCAGCGCTGGAGCCATTGAGGTCACCAAGGCCAAGCGAGACGCCCGCAGCGGCGAGCCGAGCCTGCAACTCGATCGTCGTGATCCCCAGTTCGCTTGAGAGCTGGGTGAGCACCGCCGTGACGTTCGGGTCTTGCTGGTAGTCGAAGAAGCTCGTCGTCGTGTATCGCGCGAGGGTCTTGGGCCCCCCCGTCTGCGGGACGTAGTCAGGATCGTGAGCGCGAGCGTCGGTAACCTGAAAGACGGAGTTGAAGACGGGCTCATACGTGTAAGTCGTCACGCGAGGACGGAGGCCTCCGCGTGTGTCGCCCCGTGCGTCGGGGTGGATTTCCACGCGAAGGAGGTTGCTCTCGTTGCTGCGGGTGAGCACGTCAAGCTGCCCGTTTCCTGGTGAGAACGCGTAGAGCGTCGTGTCTTCGGGCTGGGTGTCCTCTGGGTCGTCGAAGTCGAGGTCGCCGTTGCGATCGACGCCAGCTGTGATCAGTCCGTCTCCGTCGAGGTCTTCGTTTCCGTAGAAGAATCGCTTGGTCCCGCCCATGGGGAGCACCGACGCGATCAGGAGGCCGTCCTTGTTGTAGATCCGCGTTTGCTCAAAGTAGGCCGGGTCCTCGCCTGGGCTTGGGGTCGCCGACTGGGGGCGAATGTTTCGGTTCGTCCAGATCCGCTGGCGGACACACTGCCCATTGGCGTTGTGGAAGAGCTCCTTCACGTTCCCATTGCGATCCGTGATCGTGACTACGTTCACGGGATGGTTGAGAGAGGCGTTGGCCGGGACGGTGAGGTCCTGATAGCTGTATGTGTAGGTTCCTCCCGATTCGCGGGGGAGCGTCTCACCAGTCCAGTCGGCGAGTTGAGCCGAGCCCCCCAGGCGCTGCTTGATCGCCCTCCCGTAGGAGCTGCTGCGGGGGTTGACGTCCCACGTCGTCTCCATGCGCGCAAGCGGACGAAGGAAGGCGTGGTCCTCCAGTCGGCTGTCCGGGACGTCCTTTGCCTGGTTGGGCGCCACGATCATGATCATGTCGTGGTTGAGGCGCTCGTCGGCGAAGCCGCCCTGGTAAGCGTAGATTTCGGACTTGCCGTTCGGGAACTGGTTCTCAGGGAGGATCGGTGCCCCTTCCGTCGTCGTCACCACCGCTGGAGTCGTGACGCGAACGAGGTGTCCACCGAGACCGTAGGTGTAGCGCACCGTTCGGCCGAGATAGTCGGAGATCTGCGTGATCCGTCCGTTCGCGTCGTAAGCGAAGTCGAAGGGGCGGCCCAGGGAGTCGATCACTCGAGTGAGGCGCCCGACCTCGTTGCCGTTCGTGCCGTATTCGAAGTGCTGGGTGTTCCCATAGCGGTCCGAGATCCGATCAACCTTGCCTGGCGCCACAGCCGAGGTCAGCGGGCGGAACACGTAGCGCAAGCCGCCCGGCTCGCGAATCACTGGCTCGTTGCTCGCGTTGATCGTGAGGTTTTGGTAGTAGCCAGTGGGGGCCTTGTAGCTCCCTCCACCCAGGGCCTCGAAGGTGTCCTTGCGGGCGGCACCAGTGATCCAGGCCAGATCTCCGTTGGGCTGGAGATCGAGGCGCATGTCGTAGTTGTGTGACCAGTTGTGGCCCAGCGGGCCGTTGTAGAGGATCGAGCTCTTGTAGGTCCGGGCGAACGCGAACGCCAAGCCGCGCGCCGGCACGGCGAGGTCGATTCGGGTCAGGTAGAGCGAGCCGTTGTTGAAGTAGATTGGATCGCCCTCCTGCTCCGTCTGGGGGATCTCAGCAGGATCGTGGGTGGTCTCGCATTCACACGAGCACTGACAAGTGGGGGCCTCCCCCCAGCTCCCAGACGAAGACCACAGGAAGGGCTCCTGGGACCCCTTGAAGGAGAAAGGCTCTGCCGGAGCGGTCGAGTTGTTCCCGAAATACTCAGTGGAGCCAAGCTGAACTGGCTCGCCTGCGTGATCGCGGATCGACTTGCTGGTGGCCTCGATCCGGAAGGGCAGATACACCCCCGGGGTCGGGCGGGTGTCTTGGAGCTGGATCCCTGCACTCCCGTTGGCGTCGGTGGTCACGCACACCTCCGCTTGCCCGTTGATCAGGACCTCGGGCACGGGGTCGCCGTTGGTGTCCAGGACCTTGAGGAGGACCTCGTGGTCGTCCCCGCTCTCGATCACGACGCCGCTCCCGTCGTCGAGCAGACGGGTCCGGAGGTGAACGCTCCCGTCCACGGGATCGGGCGTGCAGGGCGGCTCCGCGAAGGTGAAGAAGGCCTGCGGCGAGCGCTGGCGGACCCGGCGTGTGGGCGGGGTCGCAACGGGCGTCGTGCCGCTCGTCGTGTCGAGGAGCGTGACGTCGAACACGTCCCCGGTGGTGTCCGAGGCGGTCACGTGGACGCGCGCGGTCCCCGTCGCGTCGAAGGTATAAAGGGTCGAGAAGACCTGGTTCCCCAGGGTCACGTCCACGGCCCCGCCGCCGCCGTTGGCCGCGTCGACCTGAAGGGTCGGTGAGACCTCGATCCCAGCCGCGAGGGTGACCGTGTTCACGCCCAGGGTGAACGCGCTCGAGGGCGGACCAGTGAACACGAGGGTCTTGGAGCGGGCGGGGTTGCCGCTCGAGCCAGCCTGGACCTCGGTCACGACCGGAGCGCTGGGCGCGGGCGGGATCGGCGGCTGTCCCGCGGTGACCGTCAGCGCGAGCGGCGCGCTCAGCGCCGACGAGGGGCCGCCGGTGGGGAAGCTCGCCGTCGCTACGAGGGTGTTTGGGCCCTCGGGCAGGACCGGGACCGTGATCGACCAGGCTCCGCTCGCGTCGACCGCGGCGCGGTGGTTGGTCTGGAAGCCGTTCACGAGGAGCCGGACCTGCATGTTGGCTTCGGCCGTGCCCGTGACCGTGTAGGGCCCGACGCCCAGGGCCGCCCCCGGAAGAGGAGCCGTGATCGCGGGCGCCAGGGGCGCCGCCACCGAGCCGGACTGGGTCACGAAGGTCACGTGGGCGAACCCGTCGAGGGGCTGGCCGTTGGTCCCACGGACTCGCGGGCTGACCGAGACGGTGTAGCAGCGCCCGGCCAGGAGCGTGGCCGAGAGCGCGACCGTGCGCTGGTCGGGCTGGAGGGTCGCGGTGAGGGGGACGTCTCCGTCTTGCTGGGAGCGGAGCGTGAAGGTGGCCCCGCTGATCGAGGCGGGGTCGAGGTCAGCGCTGAACAGCAGCTGGACCGGGGAGCTCGGAGCGACGTTCGCCGCGAGATCGGCGGGAGTAGAGCTCAACAGTCGCGGAGGCAGCGTGGTCGCGTCCTCCGCAGTGTAGACGGCCTCGAAGGCGTTCTGCCCCGGCTGGAACTGGAGCTGATCGAAGAGGGAGGTCCCGCTCGCCGAGAGCAAGCCCGGCGCGACGCGGAGGCGATAGGTCTCGCCTCCCGTGAGCGCGGAGGCAGGCGTCGTTTGCACCTTCCGTCCGCTGACGACGAAGGTCAGGGGGGCTGCCGTGTCGTTCGAGTCGAGGAGCTGGAGGTTCGCGTTGAGGTTCGCGAGGTTCGTCGTGACCTCGGTCGAGAAGGTGAGCGTGAAGGTCTCGCTCTGTCCGACCTGAGAGGTCGGGGCCGGCTCGACCTCGCTAACCGAGAACCCGCGCAAGAAGCTGGTCGTCTCCACGTCGCCGCGGCCGACGGCGCCGGTCGGGTGGAAGCGGAGCTGGACGTCCGCCAGGCTGAGCGAGGCCAAGTCGGCCTGGGAGTCCCAGAGCACCACGTGCCGCCTTCCCAGGGGCGTGCCGGCCAGAGCGTTGAGGTTAGATCCGGGGGTCAGTGTCAACGGCGCGAAGCTGCGGCCTCCGTCGAGCGAGAACTCAGCCACGACATCGACCAGGGTCTGGTCTGCAATGACCTCGAAGTAGAGCGGGAGGTAGCGCCTGCACACCGTCGGGGGCACGGCGAGGAGATCTACCGTGGGGTCGCCGTCGACCTCCACGGTGTGCCAGAAGCCCGCCACCAGGTTGACCCCGCCGCCGGAGAGTCCAACAGGCCCGTCTGCGCCGGCCTCTCCGACCGTGAAACCGAGGCCGGCGCCCGTCGCCGCCGGGCTGCCTCCCGCGACCCCGAACACGTCGTTCGAGAGCCGCCGGTCCTTGATCGTGACCGTGCCAAAGTCGGTCGAGACCGCGGCCGGGAGGAGGGGGAGGAGGGGGCCCGAAACGAAGACCGTGCCATTGACGTCCAGGGTCACGAAGAGGGGCTGGCCGGAGGCGACCGTCACCGAGCCCGAGCGATAGAGTCCGCCACCGACGTGAGCGAGGGGGATCGTCAGGTTCTGCTCGACGACGGTCGCGCTCGTGATCGGAGCCCCAACGTCGTCCACCGCGCGCACCTCGAGCACGGTGGTCACAGGGACCGTGAGGTCGTCGAGGGAGCGCAGCTCGCATCCCTTGAACTCTGCTGGCGCTGAGCGATTCCCCGCGAGGTCCACCGCGACGAGGCGATAGCGGGTCGTTTCGTTGGGGGGGGTCGCGATCGTCGCCTCCAGCTGGCTCGTCTGGAGCACCGAGGCGAAGGGCTGATTGGGAGCCGGGCTGGCGAGGAGGTCGTAGTGCGCGAGCCCAGACAGGGCGTCGCTCGCCGGCGCCCAGCGGAGGAGGGTCGTCGGCTGGAGCGGATGCGCGCCGGTCGTCGGAATCCCTGGGGGAGTCGGCGCGGTTCCGTCGATCTGGAAGGTGCGCGAGGTCGTCGCCGCGGCGTTGCCCAGGCTGTCCGAGAGGTCGAGGGTGATCGCGTGAAGACCGTCCGCGAGAGGGGTCAGGGGCGTGAAGGTCACGCCCGTGGCGGTGACGACGGCTTGGCTCGTGACGTCGGTGCTGTCGAGGAGGAGGCGCACCGAGCCGAGGTCGATCGGGCTGCCCGCGTCGCTGTAGCTGAAGGTAAAGGCGGGCGTGGGGTTCGTGGCGTAGGTCGGCGGGGTCGCGGGCGCCTGGGCGACCGTGACCACGGGCCCCGTCGTGTCAACGACGAAGCTCAGCTCCTGGCTCGCTGGGTTTCCCGCAGCGTCCGTGAGGGATAGGCGGAGCACGTGCGTCCCGTCTGCGAGGCCGCTCAGAGGCAGCGAGAGCCCCGTAGGCGTAACGGTGGCTAGGCCCGTCACGTCCAGGACGCTGGGGGCGCCTCCGCCGAAGGGGGTCGTCTCCAACTCGAGGGTGACGCTCCCGACGCTGACGCCGCTCGTTCCGTCGCCGTAGGAGGCCGTGAAGGTCTGTGTCGGGGTGGCAGAGGGAGTAGAGACGTTCGACGTGAAGCCCGTGACCTCAGGCGAGGTCCAGTCCTTGGTGAAGGTGATCGAGCTCGTCGTGGTTTGGCCCGTGAGGTCAGTGGCTAGGACCTGGAGGGTGTGCGTCCCGCTCTCCTTCACGACCTGCAGGGGGAAGGCGACGGTCGAGCGGATCAGGTTGGGTGGCAGGGGGCTCTGGGAGACGAAGGGGACAGGGAGTGTCGCGCCGTCGAGGACGAGCTGGACGTTGCCGTTCGGGACCCCCGAGACGTCGTCTATGTGGAGGTTCACGGTCGTCACGCCGGGACCGAGGGTCGCGCCGTCGACGAGGGGCGGGAGGACCGTGATCACTGGAGGCAGGAGGTCCAAGACGCCGCTCTGCGAGGCGGACCCCTGATTGCCAGCGGCGTCGAAGACTCGCACCTCATAGGTATAGAGACCTTGCTGACTCGGGCTGTCCTGAACGGTGGCCGTAGCAGAGGACCCTGTGGAGACTTGGACCGAAGGCCCACCTTGAAAGCTCCTCCAGAGCTGCCACGACTGGACCCCCGCCAGCCCCAGGTCTTGGAGCGAGAAGGCGACGCTGAAGGCGCTGGAGCTCGTCTGCGACACGGTCAAGGAGCTCACCACCGGAGCCTGACGGTCGAAGGTGTAGGTGAACAGGGGGCTGAGGCGGCTGTTGCCCACGCGGTCAGTGACGACGAATTGGTATGTGTAGGCCCCGTCGCCCTCGTTGAGGGTGTAGGTACCGAAGGCCGACGTCGTGGTGTGCAGGGTCGCCGGAATGGGGATCAACCGGTTGAGGACGACGGAACCGACTCGGCTGCCAGGGCTGGGGTCGATCGAGTTGAAGGGTAAGACGACCGGCGTGTTTCGGACCTGCGGTTGAGGTGGGGTGAACTGGAACTCGGGCGGGATCGTGTCCCGAACGATCAGGAGGGAGTCCGTGCCCGAGAAGCCTGCGTGGTCGGTCGCGTTGACCGTGAAGCGAGTGAGAACATTGGGCGGAAGGAAGGGCGAGTGAATCGGGGTCAGTCGATTCGGCAGCGAGGGGAGGTAGTCGAGACCGGGGATCTCGAGGACCGGGCTGCCCTGGAAGCGGGCGATCGGGGTCGGCACGCCGCCGACCGCTGGACTCTGTCGGACCAGCTCGTAGCGGGCGATCCCCGAGAAGCGGTCAATCAGAGTGAGCTCTAGGGAGGCTCCGGTTGCGCCTGCGGCGTAGTGGCCTTGAGGAGTCAGGACCACGGCGTTCGCCGGGGCGGCATTGATCTCGACCGTCGAGGGAGGGGTCCGGTCGATCATGACGGCTTGGGGAAGCGACTGTCGCGCGAGGAGAACTCCGCCCGTGCCACCTTGCCCGTTAGTGACCAACGAGAGGCTGAGGTTGAGGGCGCCGTCGTTGGCGAAGAAGGGGCTCCCGGGGTTGCCGAAGGTGAAGGTGTTCCCGTTATAGAAGGGTGTCGCCAAGGGACCACCTCCCGGGCCGCCAAAGTAGGTCGCGCCAGCGAGGCCGTTGTGGTTCGTTCCTGGGTAGAGCAGCTTGGCGTTGTTGCTGACGCGGCCGACGCATTGAGTCAGTTGCCCCGGCGGGATCTGGTTGCCGTTGAACCTCAGGAGCGAGGGGTGGAAGTAGCGCAGCGGGAGCTGCAGCCCTGCTGGAATAGACCCGCTTCGCTGGGTGAGTTGGACGATGGGAAAGTCCTGCGGAATGCTCTGGCCAAAGAACGAGTTCTCATGCCCCTCGAGCCGCAGGCCGTCTGAGGAAACCGTGAGCGTCTCCTTCGGGAACCACGCGGTGCTCTCGACGTCGAACTTCCACAGCGGGACGGTGTCACCGGGGCCGGGCCCCAAGGTGGGATCGTTGGGGAAGGACACGTCGAAGCCCTCGACGATCTCGATACCTTCAGGCTGAAGCGAGTAGACGTAGGGTCCGGCGATCTCCTCCGGTGGGAGGTTGGGGGCCGCGGTCGTTGGCGTTCGATGCAGCGAGACGGCAGGGGTCCGCCCTTCCCAGGAGAAGCCCGAGGGCAAGCGAACTTCGCTCCCGGCTGCGATTCGAACTGTCGCACCCGAGGCAGGCTCGACCAACACGATCTCTTGTGTCGTCCGGCCGTTCGGGTCGAGTCCGAGGGGGACTTCGGTGTCGAGCCGGGGCAGGATCCAGTTGTGCGCGCCCTCGACTTGGCCCGCGCTGTCCACGACTCGGTACACCCGCCCGAATCCCAGGCTCAGGCCGTCGACGACGACGACCGCGTCACCGGGCGGGAGCCCAGAGAGGGTGAACTGCCCGTTCTGGTCTGCCGTCGCGACCTCACCAGGGGCGAGCCGCCAGCTGGCCTTGACTCCAGGAAGAGCTGCCTTGTCACCGAAGTCCCCTCCGACGACCGTCCCTGTGATCTCTTCCCCCCGGAGGACGATGGCGAAGGAGCACACCGGCGTGATCGCGGCGTTCCCTGCCCTGTCTTGCACGCTGAGTTGGAGCTCGTGGCTCCCCTCCGCGAGAGGGGGAGACAGGGCGAGCGCGCCGGAGGTCTCGGTCCAGAAGTCACTCGCTTCGAGCTGAATCGAGTCCAAGACTCCGCTCGGACCCAAGCTCGAGACGTCGAAGCCGCTGCCTGAATCGCTATAGCTGACCTCAATCGGGATCCGGAGCGCGCTCGGCGCGACCGAGAAGGCGAGGTCGAGGTTGAGGTTGCCGGTTCCCGCGAAGTCCCCGGAGTGTGTCAAGACTGCCGATGCGCCGAAGAGTAGGTTCCTTCCGTTAGCCCCAGGGCCGAACTGGAGCGCACCGGGCGTCGCCGAGAGTTCGACGCTTTTGCCTGCCTGGGCCCCGACGCCTCTGAGGAGTGCCCGCCCCGGCTCTAGTGAATAGTGGTGCCAGCGAGAGGGGTCGACTGTGCCAAGGGGGGCGTAGTTGCTGGGGTCCAGCTCCAGGGTCGGACTCGCGGGTGGCTGGCTCCGGCGAGCCCAAAGGGCTAGATCCCACGCTTGGCTGCCGTCTGCCTGGCTGACGACCCGTCCTCCGAGATAGGTGAGGCCAGAGGAATACTCATAGACGGTAGGGGTTCCGTCCCAGACGAAGACGGGGCCGCCCGGGAGATTGGGGAGTCGCAGGGCGTGGCCTCCTGGCTGAGAGCTGTGCGTGGGCTGGGCGGGTGTCGCGGTCCACGGGGCGGCCTCGAGGAAGGTGGAGGAGGAGACCAGGGCTGGACTGCTCGCGCGGAGGCGAATCAGGGCCCCGTCGGCGATTCCCTTGGTGAGCGTGGGGGCGATCGAGTCGTAGACGAAGTCGTGTGTGGCCTCCGTCAGGTTGCCAGCCTGGTCCCAGATCCGGACGACGAGTTGGTTCGACCCTTCGACGAGGCCAGGCACTCCCTCGAGCGGGCCGCTTGCTTGAGACGTCCCCACCGCGAGCTGCGAGGTCACGTCTTGCCCGTTGAGGAAGGCTCTGAAGGTGTTGGGGACGACGCCTGCGAGGTCGTCCTCGAATCGGACCTCGACTCGCGAGTTCAGGCCTGCGTATTGCCCTGGGGAGATCACGGTGACCGTCGGCGGTTGCTCGTCGACAGCCCAACCAAACACCCGCGCGTAGAGCTTGGCGGAGCGACCTCCAAGGACCCAGAACTTTAGGTCGTTCTCTTCTTCGACGATTGCGAGAGGGCGCAGAATCCGTTCGGGCCACCTGAAGAAGCTCGCATAGCCGAGGACCTTCTCACCGTTCCACTCGGCTCGAGCGAGTGTGGGAAACCAGGGCCAACTGCGGGGTCGGGTCGGTTTGGCCTCCAGCCAAAACAGTCCGAGCTCGCTCGGGAGGTTGACCGTGCTTCGCGACGAACCACGGCGAAAGCACTCCTCTGCGAAGGTCCTCTCCACAACGGGCACGCCGAGGCCCCCGAGCGCATTGCGTGAGGCCAAGGTCGCAACTTCGAGAGTCACCGTTCCTCGGCGCACCTTGAGATCGAGGACATTGAGGCCTGCTCCTAGGCGAACCTCGACCCGGTGGTGCCTTTCCAGGGGCAGGAAGTCACTGTGCCGGAAAACCCTCCTCCCGTTGAGGCGAAGCTCGGGCGCTTTCCAGTGGCTTCGCCGGAGAGTGAGGTAGTGGGTTCCCTGGAGTGCGACGGGCGTCAGGGGAATTCGATGTCGCCCGCGACCGAGGGTGACTGGGCTCAAGAGTGCGTGGAGGTGAGCAGGGTCGAGGTCCGCAGGCGGCGTCGCAGGGGGGGGCGGAGGGGGAGCTGGGGGCAGGGCACCTGCGCCGTTGAGCTCGCTCTCGCCGTCACCGTCACTGGGCTCGGTCCCGCTTTCGGTGCCTTCGCCTGCGCCTTCCGGGCCATGTGCGGCAGGCGATGGTGGCGCGTCGGCCTCTTCGTTGGCGGGTAGTAGGCTGGGGAGGAGAACTGGGCTGAAATCGACACGAGTGATCTTGCCAGTGGGGCCACGGTGGGCGTCGAAGGACCTCTCGAGGTTGAAGTCGAAGAGGACTCCCGCGGCCCTTCCTCTAGAGGTCCTTGCTTCCCCACTCAGTCGGACCAGCCAGCCTTCTTTGGTGGCCGCCCGAGGGGCTGGGAGTTGGAGAACTCGAGAGGAAGG
>Ga0316204_10006296_pt1 | contig 18379 bp, 20 predicted proteins | sample 6monrhotite_MG_2_FD_205661 | JGI IMG/M metagenome (GOLD analysis project Ga0316204, IMG submission 205661) | Microbial mat bacterial communities from mineral coupon in-situ incubated in ocean water Damariscotta River, Maine, United States -... | ecosystem: Environmental > Aquatic > Marine >... | reverse complement strand
TTCAGCCTCAATACGGCGCGTCATGTTATAGCGTTCTTCCACTTCTTTAGATGAAAGGCCACTCGCTAAAAGATGATGGCGTTTTACACGCCCAAGAGAATGACCGGTATGTATCAACGGAAGACCCAACTGATTTGCCAAACGTGTTCCCACATAGCCTGCGTCCGCATAGTGACTATGAATTATATCAGGGACGAGAAGAGTGTTCTTTCGAAAATAAGAAACTACATTATCAACAAAGGCATCAAGATGATCCCACAATTGTTCCTTGGCAATATATTCATCAGGTCCGGCCTTTATTCGCACAATACGCAATTTGTCAGAAATTTTCTCAATTGGCCTGGCATAATCATCCGAGACGGCCTCATCTGCTACACATCGCGTGATGAGATCCACTTTGGCCACATCAGGATGCCTCGCCAACGCCTGCGCCAATTCAACCACATAAAGCGTTTGACCCCCGGTATCGGCATCACGACCAAGTTCCAAGTTCTGACCACGGATCAAACCATGAATACTAAGTAGCGCAATATACATACCACCTACCGGTCTAACCATGCCGGCACTTCCTCATTTATTGTTCGGATTAGCATTGATGTAGATGGTAACATATTTCGTAAAAAATTTCTTGACTATCACTCTCAAACTAATTATTAAATTACCAGGAAAGATTCAAGCCTATAAAAAACTGTATTTTAAAAGCATCTTTTATTCGCAAGCAGTTACGTATTAATCAAATTATTTAATCGAAACCTTGATAATATTTTTTGACTCTCTTTTCCTATAGGAAGGTTGTCAATTGCAGGAATGTTGTTGCAAGTAATTATATTACGGTATCTTTTGTCACCGGCTCAGGCAATAACCACCATATCCCTGAGCCAATCATGCCTAGATGATAGATTGCTTTACCATCAGGACTCGTCTGAAAACTTTCTCTAACAATTTTTTTATTTTTAGCACGCCTTTATTATGCATCAAGAGGAATAAAAGAGTCGGTGGAAACTCGTAATAATTCTCATTCGCCACTGACGACACTTACTCATTCATTAGGCATTTTTTGTACTTAGTACAACATTCACACTACCCGACACTTTCTTATGGCCTAATTTTATTCTGTCTATTTTGTTTTTTAATGCTACTAATACTGCAAGACCCATAAATGCACCAGGAGGTAATATTGCAAACAGAAGCCCGCGATAATCCTCTATCATGGTAACCGTTAGTATCGAAGCCCATTGACCAAGGAGTAAATCGGCATTACGAAAGATCGTTCCGTAGCCAATCACCTCCCTAATGACGCCCAACAATACCAACACCAGAGTAAAACCAAACCCAACCATCAGACCATCAAGTGCGGAATATAAAACTTTATTTTTTGAAGCATAAGCCTCTGCACGACCAATGATCGCGCAGTTAGTCACTATCAATGGTACGAATATACCAAGGATAAGATACAACTGGTGTAAATGTGCATTCATCAATAATTCAATAACAGTTACCACGCAGGCGATGATCAAAACAAACATAGGTATGCGTATTTCGCTTTTGATCCAGTGACGAATCGAAGCAACAATAATATTGGTCATTAATAGTGTCGCCATTGTTGCTATCCCTAGACCGAGACCATTTATAGCTGTTGATGATACCGCCAGCAATGGACAAAGCCCTAACAAGGCAACCAGCGCCTGGTTATTACTCCACAGCCCTTTAATGGCTATATCTTTGATATTTTGATTATCCATATATGACTCTTTAATCTTCAACTACAAAACAGAAAATATTTTATCTCTGTTATTATCAAAAAAGGTTAATGCCTTATGCACGGCCCCCACCACCGCACGTGGTGTTATGGTGGCACCAGTAAACTGATCGAAACTACCGCCATCACGTTTTACCTTCCACTGTGACCGCCCTGGGTTGCTTAATGATTTTCCAGTAAAAGACTCTATCCAGTTACTTCGCTGTATTTCGATACCATCACCTAGGCCCGGAGTTTCTTTGTGCTTAACTACCCTAACTCCAGTGATCTTTCCTGCGTAATTAACACCAACCAGTAATACTATATCTCCAGAATAGCCATTGGGCGCAACAACTTTAAGTGCTGCACCAGTCGGCTTCTTACCTTTTCGTGCTCGGTAAATAATCGCTGGCGCATCACTGCCAAGGTATTGCTTTTCTACCAACTTAATCGTGTCGTTTAAAATATCATTATTGTAAATATTGGCGGGCAATACCGAATTAAGCGAGCGTAATAAAGTTTCACGTTCATTATTCTTTATATAAGGACCTGAATGCCAGTTAACGACCGCCATCATGCCAGTACCTACCAGCGCGGTCAGCGCGAGCAACCAACCAGTAATGAAAATACTCTTGAGTGCCTGTGAACGACTACTCATCGTGTTCTTGCGCCATATACTTTTGGCGCCGTATAATAATCAAGCAGAGGAACCATCATCCCCATCAATAATACGGCAAATGCCATTCCATCCGGGTAGCCTCCCCAGCTACGTATAGCAAAAGTAAGAAAACCAATACCGACTCCATAGATAATCCGACCAAGAGGTGTTGTAGAAGCTGTTACCGGATCGGTAGCAATAAAAAAAGCGCCGAGAATACTTGCGCCACCCAGTATATGAATCAAAGGGTTTGCATAAACATCAGGATTAATGACATAAGCCAACAGGGATGCGGCACATAAACCAGCTAATACCGCTGTGGGTATTTGCCAGCTAATTATTTTTTTATACAGCAACCAAAGACCACCGAGTAAAAATCCAAGGTTGATCCATTCAAACCCCTTTCCTGCAAGATAACCAAAAACCGGTGACCGGCTAATCTCAGGTAATAATTTTCCTGTACTAACTTCAGTGCGTATATAGTCAAGCACAGTTGCTGAGGTAAGTGCGTCATACTGCATATTCATAGGCAGTACTTGAAATAATGCATATTCAAAGGACTCGATAATATTTAATGAGTGACTAGCTTCGCTAAGAGGTGCGGTCCACATGCTCATCTCAAGCGGGAATGAAATCAGCAGTACTGCGTAAGCAGCCATAGCGGGGTTAAATGTGTTGTAACCAAGTCCGCCATATAAATGTTTGGCAACTACGATAGAAAAGAAACTCCCCAGCACGAGCAACCACCATGGCGCTAACGGTGGGATCGCCAGTGATAACAAGATAGCCGTAATTATCGCGCTAAAATCAAACAAGTAAACTTTTACTGGACGATCACGTACCAACAACATAAACCATTCAAATAAAAGTGCGCTTACAGTCGCGATTAGGATATTGACTAATACACCCCAGCCAAACAGCGCTATGTATATAAGCACACCCGGGATCAATGCATAAATAACCGTACGCATTACGCGTGCCACGGAATCTGTTGAAGGCACAAAAGGAGAGCTGGTTATGGTTGTCATATTATCTGGCATCTGACTATTCCACTAAAGTCTCTTCGACGGATTTTTGTTTAGCTGCCTTCTTTTTTAGTCTGTCAGCTTTACGCTGTGCCTTGCGCTCATCCTGCTCGCGCTTTATTCGTTCAAGTCGTGCTTCACGCACTTGCGTGCGCACCCGTGATTGCTCAGCAATTTTTGTATTTAGTTCATGCTCTTTCAGTTCAGATTTTGCAAAACGAAAATAATGTACTAATGGAATTTTTGAAGGACAAACAACTGAGCAACAACCACATTCAATGCAATCTAACAGGTTGTAGTGATCTAGTTTTTGAAAAGACTTTTCTCGCGCATGCCAATACAACTGCTGTGGCAATAAATTCATTGGACATGCACTTGCACATGAACCACAACGAATGCAGGGCATCACATTAGTATGAATATCAGGTGTAATATCTTCCAATAAAATACAATTGGTCGCTTTGACAACCGGTGATTGAGAATCGGGTAATAACTGTCCCATCATAGGGCCGCCCATAATAACTGCGCAGTTGTCAACGCTAACTCTACCTGCCGCCTGAATGACATCTTCAATAGGTGTACCAATCAATACTTCATAGTTTGCCGGTTGTTTTGCTAAAGGGCCTGTTACCGTTACATAACGAGAAACCAATGGGGTGCCTAGATAAATAGCATTACGAATTGCCGCTGTCGTTCCGACATTAAGACAGACGATACCCACTTCGTAAGGGAGTCCATTTTTAGGAACTTCCTTGCCAGTTAACACCTTAATTAACTGTTTTTCTCCACCTGTCGGAAAAACCGTGGGAACAGCAATAACCTTGATCGTCGCAACGCGTCCCTCCCCCTGCTCCCTGAGTTTTTTAATAGAATTCTTAATCGCCTCAATCGCATCCGGCTTATTGTCTTCAATAGCAATAATACATTCTAAAGGGCTTAATAATTTTCTCAGTAATAACACACCCTGCACGATCTCATCTGGACATGATTGCATCAACGCATCATCACAGGTGATATAGGGTTCACACTCGACACCGTTAATAATCAGTGTATCAATTTGTCTTGTTGGTTTGAGTTTTGCCGCAGAAGGAAAAACTGCCCCACCCAAACCGACAATACCAGCCTCACGAATGCGCGCGCGTATTTCATCAACATCCAGATCTTCAGGATTGTGGTTTGGCTTAATATTCGGATACCATTCATCTTTCCCATCAGTTTCGATAACAATACATAATTCAGATACGCCAGACTGATGAGGAATATTATGTTTTTTAATTTCAATTACTGTTCCCGAAGTAGAAGCATGTACTGAAGCACTAATAAATGATTTAGAGGTAGCAATGGCTTGCCCCTTGTATACTTTATCTCCAACTTCTACGATAGGTTCGGCTGGCTCACCAATATGCTGACGCAGTGGTAGGATAATCCTCTTAGGTAATGGTAAGCTTTTCACTACTGATGGTTTTGACAGATTTTTGAACCCTGCCAACTTTACCCCACCTTTAAAAGTCCATAATTTTTTCATGCTGCACGGCCATGATCGTAAGGTGAAGGCTGGGTCCACTTCCATGTACTCACAGTCAATTCAATCGGCTGCATTTGTATACAATCATCTACTGGACATAAAGGTGGTATGCAAAGTTCACAGCCTGTGCAGTATTCATTAATTACATTGTGTTTATGCTTGGCTGCACCAACAATCGCATCAACAGGACAAACCTGTACACACTTGGTACAACCGATACAGGTTTCTTCATTGATGACTGCAATCATGCGGCCATCTTCATCAGCAGATCCATTTTCAGGATTTAAAGGGATGATTTCACGGCCTAGTAATTCAGCCAATGCCTTGATGCCATCTTCACCACCCGGTGGACATTGATTTATTTCTGCTTCTTCCTTTGCGATCGCTTCAGCATAAGGTCGGCATCCGGGATAACCACATTGCGCACATTGTGTTTGTGGTAACACTGCATCGATCTGTTCAACAATAGGATCGCCTTCAACACGAAATCTAATTGAAAAATAGCCAAGCGCTATTCCAAAAAAAAGAGCTAAAAGGGTAATGATGAAAATTGCCATTTATATTCCCTATGCCATTCCTGAAAAACCCATAAATGCAACTGACATGAAACCTGCTGTAATCAGCGCAATGGGCGCACCACGAAATGATATTGGTACATCTGCCATTTCAAGTCTTTCCCGAATAGAAGCAAACAACACCATAACAAGGGTAAACCCTATCGCGCCGCCCAAACCATACAAAGCTGAAAAGATAAAATTATTATTTTCTTGGACATTAAGCAGAGCCACACCCAGCACTGCACAGTTTGTTGTGATTAAGGGAAGATATATGCCTAACACGTTATACAGAACCGGACTGGTTTTATGCACCATCATTTCTGTAACCTGTACGACAACGGCGATCAATAAAATAAATACAACAGTTTTCAGATATTCTATCTCAAACGGAATGAGCAGATACTTGTTCGCAATGTAACTTAGAACCGATGACAATGTTAAAACGAATGCCGTTGCCATTCCCATCCCGATAGCTGACTCAAGTTTCTTGGATACGCCCATGAATGGACATAAGCCAAGAAACTTGGATAACACCAGGTTATTAACGAAAATTGTTGCGAACAGTAGTGTTAAGTATTCAGCCAACTAACTACTCCATTTCATTTAATGATAATTATCTATCTTTCCAAGTATTGAAGTTTTCCAGTTTCATCCACCCAGTCATCTGCATCGTCCAGTGGTTCTTTGGCATCATTAATACCAGGCCATAGCTTGGCCAGCTCTGCATTAATCTGGATATATTCCTTTTGTTCCTCGGGCACTTTATCAGCAGGAAAGATCGCCTCTGCCGGACACTCAGGAACGCATAAGGTACAGTCAATACAGGTTTCCGGGTCAATCACTAAAAAATTTGGACCTTCACGGAAACAGTCATCGACCGGACAAACGTCAACACAGTCTGTGTACTTACAACGAACACAGGCATCACCTACTACATACGCCATAATATTTCTCCGTTAACCGTTATTAACACTATTAATTTGTCCAATTGCCCACTCAGCAACCTTACGTACATCAGGGTCAACATCTTCGAGAGCCGCATTAAGAAACGGAAGTGCATTAACTGACTTTATTTCACCCAATGCTGCTGCTGATTCTTTACGCAAGTTACTAATGTTGTAAGACAGAGCTTGTCCCAGCACGTCAACCGCAGCAGGATCTTTTAATTTACCAAGACTGCCAGCCGCCTTGATGCGCACCTGCCAATATTCATCGTTCATCGCATCAATTAGCGCATCGATTGCTGATGCCTGCGCTACTTTACCTATAACAAAGGCTGACTCTTCCCTTACTTGCCAATTCTTATCTTTTAAACCAAGAATCAATGTTTCTGCTGCTTTTTCATTTTTACTAAATACCAGCGAACCGATGGCGACACGTCTGACGTTCTCATCCGAATCATTTTTTGCTGCATCCATCAGCGCCATCAACACATCATCACTTTTAAGATAAGCAAGCACGCCTACTGCTTCACGTCTAACACTGGCATCTTCATGAGACATACATTTAAGCGCGACAGCTTGTGACTCAGGCATACGTAGTGCACGTAAAGCGCGTAGACAAGATGCTTTAACAAAAGGGTCGTCACTATCTAAGCCGGCGATAAATGCGGGGCCGCCCTCATCATTTTTGTTTTCCGATAAGGTTAAGGCTGCCGCAGTCCTGACATCTTCCTCACTATCAGAAAGTACCTTAACCAACGCTTCGGCAACCTCTAGCCCTGTGAACTCGTCCATCACCTGGGCAGCTTCAACTCTCACACCCGCATCGCTATCTGATAAAGCTTTAATGACATGCGAGATAGCCTCTTCATCATCAAATTCACGAAGATCCATTACCGCAACACAACGCACTTCGGCGTCATCATCATTAAGCCTTTCTAGCACTTCATCCAATTCAGGAACATCATCAAACATTAAACTCATCACATTTCCCCCTGTTATCTGAGCAGATAAGGTATTTCAACCTTAACCGCATCTTTCGGACAGTCCGTTTCACACGGCAGGCAATACCAGCACTCATCGTATTTCATGTAAGCGGTGCTTTTATCGTCTGCTATGACCAGCACATCGAGTGGACATACATCTACGCACACCGTACAACCTTTATCTGCAATGCACGCATCGGAATCGATGGTAACCGGCACTTGTGTATATTTATTTGCTAACGCCATTTCAATTCCCCTTTAAGCTTCAACCGAAGCTTTTTCAATTCGTAATTTGTTGTATGCAGCTTTTTCGTCATCATCCAGTTCAACAATATAAGGTTCGACTTCACGCTTTTTACAGGAAGGTCTACCATCTTCTCCTTTGAACGTTTGTACATGACAGTACCATTCGTTGTTATCTGTCTCTGGATAGTCGACACGATAGTGATACAGCCCCCATCGACTTTCGGTACGGTACATTGATGAAACTGCAGCCATTTCTGCACAATCAAGAATGAATTCCACTTCCATAGCACGCATTAATTCGTGAGGATCACTTGCCTTCATTCTGGAAAGATCATTTCTGATCTCAGCAAAACGTTCCATTCCAATTTCCATCTTTCGCGTAACCTTGGGTGGTTGTAAATAATCATTTACAAGACGACGTAATTTATATTCGAGTTGTTCTGGAGTAATACCATCCTCGAGTTTTGTCGGTGCAAGCACGCGTTGTTTTTCTGTTTCAATCTCGGCGCTATCAATGTCGTCATGCTCATGACTTAGACAATACTCAGCGGCATCTTCACCGGCAATTGCACCATATACAAAGGCACCCAACATGTAGTTATGCGGAACAGAACCACAATCACCTGCCGCGTATAAACCCGGTATACTTGTTCTTGCATGTTCATCCGTCCAAATGCCTGATGCACTATGACCACTACAAAAACCAATTTCTGAAATATGCATTTCAACCATTTTTTCTCGGTAGTTAGTACCACGATTCTCATGGAAACGGCCACGGCTGGGTCGTTCATTGGAATGAAGAATTTCTTCAATTTCCTCAATGGTTTCTTCTGCCAGGTGATCGACCTTAAGGAATACCGGCCCCTTACCACCTTCTAATTCCTTAAAAAACTCCATCATCATCTGACCACTCCAGTAGTCACACTCGATAAAGCGATTCCCTTCCGAGTTAGCGGTATAACCACCCATCGGACCTGTTACATAGGCACAAGCTGGTCCGTTATAATCTTTAATCAAGGGATTGATTTGATAACACTCAAGATTAGATAGTTCTGCGCCTACCTGATACGCCATACTGTAACCGTCACCTGCATTGGTCGGGTTTTCGTACGTGCCGAACAGATAACCCGATGAAGGCAATCCAAGTCTTCCTGCCGCACCCGTACAGAGAATAATGGCTTTCGCTTTTATCACCGCAGTTTCTGATGTTCGAGGATTCAATAAGTGCGCGCCCGCAATACGACCTTCTTTACCTTTAAATAAACTTGTCGCCATAAAGCGGTTGATTACTTGTACGCGTTTCTTACGAAGTTGCCGATAAAGAATCTTTTTCATGTGATGCCCTTCTGGCATCGGTAATACGTAGGTGCCTACATGGTGAACTTTTTTAACGTTGTAATCACCAGTTTCGTCTTTCTCAAACTTGACGCCCCACTCATCAAGCTTGTTAATCATATCGAAACTACGTTCAGCGTAAGCCATAATGGTTTTCTGGTTTACAATGCCGTCATTAGCAACCGTAATTTCTTTTACATATTGTTCAGGTGTCGCATGACCAGGAATGACTGCATTATTCAAGCCATCCATCCCCATGCTGATGCAACCACTTCGCTTAACGTTAGCCTTTTCCAGTACGGCGACTTTTAACTTTGGATTCATTTCCTTAGCCCGTACTGCTGCCATTGGCCCTGCAGTACCACCACCGATTACCAGAATATCAACTTCCATTACTTCATCTGTTGTAGTTTCACCTTTCATATTTCTCACCTGACTATTGGTTAATAATTAATTTCGTTCGACACGAACCTGGTACTGGAACGCATCACCTCGGTATGACAAGTATTCAAAATCAATAGGCGTACCTGATTTTGAAAAGACAAGTCGTTGAATTCGTAATATTGGTGAACCAACACCAACATTAAGTTTTTCTGCAACATCTTCATCTGCAGAAATTGCTTCGATCTTCAGTTCGGCATGACCTAGCTCGATACCACATTCATTCTCAAGCATCGGAAATACATCCTGGGTAAGATCACGACCCAGTAGCTCATTTCCAACTTCAACTGGAAAAAAACTATGATCCAGAGAAATTGGTTCACGATTCAGATAACGAATACGCGTCAGTTCCACAACATTACTGTTGCGATTTAGATCTAGCGCTTCGGCAACATCACCTGTAATACGTACTTCCTGTACTCCCACAACACGTGTTGACGTTTCGTAACCTTGAGGGTTCATTGCCTCACCAAACCCCTGCAGATTCTGAATGTCCTGAACTGCTTTCGGTCTTGAAACAAAGGTGCCTTTACCTTGCACACTGAACACCAAGCCATCAGCGTGTAAATCTCGTAATGCCTGTCGAACAGTGATTCGACTCACGCCAAATACCTTCATCATTTCACTCTCGGATGGCAGTCTTTCGTGTACCGCATACTCCCCTTCAATAATGCGTTGCTTAATGATGTCTTTAATTTGCGCATACAGCGGCTGGGCAGATTCATTACGTACTGTTTTCATTGTTTTTCTCTCTCTGTTCATAATATGAACTCATAATATCCTGTTATGACATGTTATGTCAGGTACTATTATGCTTCTCCCCGCTCTGCGCCATAAATTCGCGTGTTTAGATCAAAAACCCTGTATCTAACTGTTTAATATCAGTTTCTATCCATTGATACCGCACCTATGGAAGGCGATATAACCGATAAGTATTCTGACAAACTCTCTATTTCAGTATCTTTTAGAAGCCGACTTATTTTCTGCATTATTCCCTGCGTATCATTAACGCGGGTTCCTGCCTTAAAGGCATTGAGTTGGTCCGCGAGGTATTCCGCGTGTTGCCCAGCCAGTCGCGGGAACATTGCGATACCTTGTGCACGATCTCCATGACAACTACTGCAAGCCTGAATAGCGCGCGCTTTATCGCCAGTGAAATAAAGTTTATTCGCTATCTCCTGCTGTTCTTTAGAGAGTGATGCTTGACTAGATTGCTTAAGCTTTTGCTCACCAAAGTATCTGGCAACGACCTCAATCTCTCCATCATTAAGTAACTCAGCCGTAGCCTGCATTTGCCCCTTCCTTTTCCCGGAACGGAAATCTTCTAATTGTTTCTTAATATATCCAGGTACCTGCGCTGCCAGCTTAGGGTAAGAACCCATCAATGAATTACCGTCATACTCATGACAATAACCGCACTGCTCATATGGCTCCTGACCAACTGTATCAATCGTGCCTGCGATACCTGTCAAACTCATCAATACCATCACCTTAGCAAATAGAATTTGAAAAATTATTTTCATCATGCGTTTTCATCTATATATCCGTTGCAAACATCACTTTAACTAGCCCTTTGCATAATCATTTACAAACAAGTTAAGTTGTTCAACCACCATTGACAGATCCATAGGCGGGCTAAAATTAGCAGAAAACATACCGTTCGGGTTAACAAGAAAAACGCTCGATGTATGACTCACGGTATAATTTTCTTTCCGCTTATCACCAATAACATGGAATGCACCAAACTGTTTTTCAAAAGAAATTATGTTATTCATTTCACCGGTAGCACCGATGAAATTTGAATCAAAATACTTCACATACTCTTTAAGAAATTTTGGGCTATCACGATCCGGGTCGACGCTAACAAACATCGTCTTGAATTGTCCGGCAAGCTTAGAATCGCTACTAATAAACTTATTCAGTGAAACAAGCTGTGACAAGGTTGCAGGACAAATATCCGGACAGTTAGTAAAACCAAAAAACACAAAGGTCCAGTGCCCAACAAACATATTAGAAGTAATCGTGTTTTCATTATGATCAACAAGGGAAAAGCCGCTAACCGGCTTCGTCGCCTCCACTTTCACATCATCAAGTATTGAAGTTGCTTCAGCATTTGTCGTAAACAATGTTTTATTGGCAATAATAACCGTCAAAGCTGTCATTACGGCAAGACTTACAAGTAACTTTGATATGGTTAATGGGTTTGCAATATTCATTTTTACGACCAATATTCCTTATTAAAACTATTTTGTGCTTTGTAACTCAAATGCACGTAACGATTCTGCGCGAATTAACTTCATGCATTCTTTTTTCGTATCAACATATTCTTTGCTAGTCACAATAGAAGTTTCACGTGGTCTAGGCAGGTTGACCTTGATGTCTGCGATCAGCTTCCCTGGGCTTGCACTCATTACCACAACACGATCGGCCAAGAAAACGGCCTCATCAATATCATGAGTGACAAAGATTACTGTGATACCAAACTCGCCCCATATCTGTAACAAATTCTCCTGCATCATTGCCCGAGTTTGTGCATCTAGAGCACCAAAGGGTTCATCCATTAACAATACGTTTGGATAATTGGCCAATGCACGAGCAATACCAACACGCTGTTTCATGCCACCAGACAACATGCCTGGATAACTATCTACATAAGACGACAGTCCAACCATTTCAACAAAGGTACGAGCAATACGCCTTGCCTCGTCAGCCCCTTTGCCCGCCATCAATGGCCCAAATGCCACATTGTCACAAACACTTTTCCATGGAAAAAGTGAATGCTGTTGAAACACCATGCCACGGTCCTGTCCTGGCATATCAATATGTTCCCCATCTACAGATACACTCCCGGAAGTTGGCTTAACAAACCCTGCAACCGTATTCATCAATGTAGATTTGCCACAACCTGATGGCCCTAGTAAACAAACAAACTCACCTGGCTTAATATCCAACGAGGCATTATTAACAGCCAGTACGCCGTTACCAAAATCCACAGTCACATTATCAATGACAACATGCCCTTTGATTGCCGCGTTCTTTTGAAGATGCGCAGGACCAAGTGGTGGCAACTTACTTTGCTCATCGAGGATTGCTGACTCCATCATGTTCAATTCCTTTAACCCGCTTTAGGTAGTTGTTCTGTAAAGGTGAGTAATTTTTTTAACTGATAAAAAATTATCCATACCATTAAAAATAATCCGCCGAACGTTAGTAGATCACCAATTGGTTCCAGCCATAGAGCAAGTGATGCACTCATTCCCAGCATAGCTAATGCAACAACCCATGATGGTGTCGCGCAGCAAACTACCCAGGTCAGGGTTGCGCTGGTCAGGCTGATAAACGTTGAACTAATTCCGGCTACGGCAAAAAGTTTCTTTTCACTTTTAAGTTGGCAAGAAATAGACCTGCTATACATCACCAGACTAGTGAAAATACCAAGCAAGCCCCCCATTAATATGACAAGTAACATTTTCGGTGGGATTAGCATGTAACTCCAAGTTGCCACGCCGTAATAATTTGGATTCTTATAACCTGTTTCAAACCATGGCTCACCCATTATGATAGGTATGGTATCCATCAATGCCGGTGTACCCTCAAATATAAGTCCGTAGACATGAAATACATCATGGAATACCACATAGTTTGGAATTTCACCAAAGCGCAGCATCGTTAAAGCAAGTAAACCAATATAGTAAATCACCGTGAAGCCAAAACTAACTAGCAGGAAGGCTTGTTTGTGTTGGCTGACTGCTTTACTAATTAATGAAAGATAGGCTTTCATCAGTCTTTATGCTCCTGCCAACGTAACGCGGGTAGCGACGCTTTCTTCACCAACCAAGTCGACAAAGTGCCAAGCCCACCGATTGTTAGCATGCCAATAATAATATTAGGATACTCAATTAAGGTATAAGAATTCCAGGTAAAGTAACCTATACCGTACTGACCACTTATAATTTCACCAGCGAGTAGTGAAAACCATGCCACACCCATGCCGATAGCCAGACCTGCCATGATGCTTGGTAATGCGCCTGGTAAAATAACGTGCCACATAATCATTAATTTACTCGCGCCAAGTGATTCTGCGGCGCGCACCAATGAACCCGGTGTTTGTTCAACCCCGTGTACGGTATTCAATACCACAGGGAAAAATGCACCCAGAAACGTAATATAAATAATGCTTGATTCCTCGGTTGGCAACATCAGGATCGAAAGTGGTATCCATGCAACAGCAGGAATGGGTCTTAGAATTTCAATATATGGCGTCATAATGCCAGCAATAATTTTAGACCGTCCCATCAAGATACCAATTACCACACCAAGAACGGATGCCATAAAAAAAGCTATACCAATTCGTTGTAAACTGGCGCCTATGTGCTTATAGAATTCTTCCGTGACGATAAGTTTTAAAAACTGCTCTCCAACCACGACAGGAGTAGGAATATTTTCAAAACTGAGAATAATATTGACTTTATACTGAGATAATAATTGCCATGCGATAAGCGCGCCGACAATAGCCAGAGAACCAATTAAAAAACTGTCCCACGGAAACTTTTTTAACTTATTGAAGAATTCATCGCGCTTTTTCAAGATCGAGGAGTCCTCTGTATTTTGAATCGAATTAGTATTTTTGCTATTCATTACTTCTGCGCCTTTGCTCGTTACAGATGCGTTAACCGCCTCTGTCTGAGACTGCGTAATTTCTTCTTCTTTAGTATTTTGCATCTCAGGAAGAACATGAATCACACTAGTTTGTTTAGTACTCATAATATCCTCCCAAATGAATTCTTGTTGTCACGTAATTGTTTATGGAAATTGGCCGGCAAATTTTGCCGGCCGTTTCTTTCCTTTTCGGTTAGTTAACTTTAAACGCTGCAAGCTTCACATTTGTTTTTACTTGTATAGCCGTGGCAATCAAACTCCCACCTGATTCTTTAGCAAATTTCTCTGCATCAGATTTACGCATAAAGGTGGTTACCGTGCCATCCTTACCTTTTACGTATGTTGCAATCTTACCGAAGATCTTTAGACCGGTCGTTTTATCGTAGACATACGATGCACGTAAAGTTTTATCCGCCTTGTACGCTGCTGATGCTGCAACCATCTCTGCAACAGAGTTGTAAGTGATAATGCCTTTGGTTGCATGCCAGATTTCAGCGGGCGGCAACTTCATGTTTTCAACTTCGGCTAAATAGGTGTAGTTAAGATCTTTTTCATAATCCATACCCATTTCCTTGTAAGCCTGCTTGATGTAGCCATCATAAATCCATTTGTCAAAATCAAGAGGTGGAATCGCTTTTTCTTTAACTAGTACTGTGTGGTTAAACTTCAGCGCGTCAACCCATTCTTTTTTGAGCGTTGGCTCAAGCGTTAATGCACCCCCTTTACTGAAATACAGGTACTGTACTTCACGTTCAACACCCGTCCATTTCTCCAGTTTGGTCGCTGCCATCACAGGATCTGCGCGTACCCATTCACCTGCTTCAATAACTGCTTTTAAAAAGGCCACAACCACTTCAGGATATTTCTCTGCATAATCTTTACGGACTACAACACCATGAAGATATGGAACACCCGTTTCACTGCCATCAAATATTTTTCGGCCAGTGCCCCGGAACTCCATGATTTCAGACCATGGACAAAAGTCACCATGTGCATCAATCTTATTTTGTGCAATGTTTGCTGCACCTACTGGCGGACTTTGATTTTTGATTGTTACTTGATCTCTTATACCTAAATCTTGAAGTGCTTTAAGAGTCATACCCCATGCTGCACTACCAACCGGAACCGAAATCGATTTACCTTTCAGGTCAGATAATGTCTGCACCTTTGAAGCCATCGGAACGACAATAGCGTTACCTGAACCACGCTGGTTATAACCCGTACCCGAAACATATAAAGTTTCAAGACTCTCTGTTGCCTGAAATTTAGCGCCATTAACAATTAATGGGTAATCGCCCATTACACCGAAATCCAGCTTGTTTGCCAGCATCTGGTTTGTGATTGGTGATCCTGATGAATAGTCCTTCCAGTCAAATACATATTCAACATCCTTATACTTTCCTGTTTTAGGTAAGTATTTCTGAATCAAACCTAACTCTTTAAGAATAATCCCCGCAGAATAGGTATCTGTGCACTTGCTCTGATGCCCAACTGCTATTCGTATCGTTTCCGCACTCACCACTCCACTAACACCTAGTGCAAGCGTAATAGCAGCTATTAATTTATTCACTGTTTTCATCACAATCTCCCGCATCCTTCAATTTAGTTAACCGTTAAATGACTTAACTTGTCATAACCTGTTATATCCACACAGTTATACTGTTGCATTCACTGTGCCAAAAAAAATATTATGGATATTTTATTTTTAACTAATTGATTAACGATAAGAAATTATTTTAAAAAAAGTACGGGCATATAACTAAGGATTCTGAACAATGTATTTATTTAGTGCATAAATCATTTCAATGCACCAAATAGAGAAAAGCTAATTGATTATTAGGCTGGGTAATTAATACAGGTATAACTTGTATTAGTTTAAGAGTAAAAATGCCTAACAGAGACAATAAAAACGACCAGAGTTGGTCGTTTAACAGAGCGTTGGAAAATTATTCCTGAGCAGTAACAGGTCGATATACTTCGATACGATCACCATCGGAAAGTGTTTCAGTCAATGACTTTATCGTACCAAACAGGCCAACTTTATTCTTGGCGAGGTCAACCTCATCACACTGCTCAAGCAAACCAGACAACACGACACCATCTTCAATATTTGCACCACGTGGCACCTGTGTCTCCAGAACTATCTGTTTATCACTGGTCACATAAACCACTTCAACGGTAATCGTCGTGTGATCCATTGAGCCTGCCATTAATAGTTGAAATTCGTCTTCAGTCAAATTTTCATAATTCTCCTCTAAATTCGGCATATTTTCGGAAACCTTGGGATGATTGAATATCGCAGGAATCTTTTTAAACTTTTCTAGTAGGTTCACCATCGTCTATTACCTTTTATAAAAACAAACCGCATATCAACCTTCAACAAAGTATTTTTTAATTTGATTTGTGTATTTCGATATAAACCTACCATCATTTCTAATGATAAAGTAGGCAGGTATTTTATTTAGTTCGCAAAATTCGTAGCCTTTTTCAAAGCCCATCACCATTATCGCCGTAGCTAAGGCGTCTGCATACGCCGTATTTTTATCAATAATAGTAACTGATGCCAAGTTATGTGTAACAGGACGGCCAGTGACAGGATCAATTGTATGCGAATAATGGCGCCCTTTTATTTCATAAAAATTTCGATAATCACCTGATGTTGCTATAGAGTTATTCGAAACACCAATCACCCGATGAGGCTGCCTATCCCCTGCTTCCGGCATCTCAATCGCAATTTTCCAACCAGTCCCGTCTGGTTTATTACCTTTAAAACGCAACTCTCCGCCTACTTCAATCAAATATGCAGCATAACCTTTTTTATCAAGATGCTCTGCAATTTTGTCAACAGCAAAGCCTTTCGCTATTGCTGATAAATTTATTCTTACGGGTGTTTTCTTCTTAATTGCACCGCGTTGAGTATCAACAATTAAATTCTTATAGCCAACTTGTTGCATTCTGTCTTTAATGCTTTGTTCATCCGGTATGGTATTGATTGGTTCATTTGAGGAAAACCCCCATAATTCAATTAAAGGGTCAACTGTAATATCAAAGGCACCCTTCGTTTTATCACTAATCGATAAGGCCATATTTAACAGAAACAAAAGATCTGGTGACACCTTTATCCATTGCTTACCTAAATTTTTGTTAATGCGAGATAATTCGGAATCACTCCGCCAGGTCGACATAGTGCTATCAACTGACTCTAAAATATCTTTTATTTCCCCGGACAAAGAATCGTCAATGAGATCGTTTTGTTTTTTTACCAACTGGACACTATAGCTTGTGCCCATGGTAGTACCATCAAGTCTGATGGTTTCTGTTTTATCTGTTTGATGACAACCGGCTAATAATAAACAAATCATAAATGGATAAAAAATTACCCGTATATACTCACGTAAGGTACCAATAAACATATTCAACCTTCTATTCACATCTGATATGCGGTTACTAGCATCATCACACTGACGCCACTTAACAAACTTAAGATAATCTTTCTGAATAAAGGCTCTGCAACCTTACCGAACAACAATCCGCCCAGCCATATGGCAAGAATAAACACAGGGACGATGGTTGCTGTTCTTAATATATCGTCCGACTTAACAATGCCATGAAACATAAATGTCAGTAGTGAAACAATCGACGTGATAATCAAAAACACGATCATACTTGCCCTGGCAACCTGTGTTGGCAGACGGCTCGATAAGTAAAACAAGATAACCGGTAAACCACCAAGACTCGTCGCCCCGGTGATCAGTCCGCTTGATACACCCGTTATCGTCGACACTTTATAACCCGCTGGCCCTTTATAACGCCAACCCGAGGATAAAATCACCACTGAAAGTATCACCAATACTGATATCACGATACGCATTGTATTCGCATCAACATTCACTAATAGCAGCGCGCCAAAAGGAACCATTATCGATGAAATGACGGCCATGGGTAGCACTGTTTGCCAATGACAATCCGGCAACGATGTTTTGACTAACTGGAGGGCCGTTACTAACTCCAATAGCACTACGGTAATCACGGCAACAATAGGCTCATATATCACACTCAAACTAGGTACAAGAATCATTCCTGTACCAAAACCGGAAAAACCTCGGAATATGCCTGCGATAACTACTGCTACGATTGCTAATATCACCTCGAATGAACCAGACATTCTTGTTTTTCCTTTCTTGAATATAGGTGCAATCTTACATGTTATAACCTGTTATAACAAGTTGTAATTTGATAAGGCTTTCAATATTTTATAGTATTATAAT
>Ga0316204_10006295_pt1 | contig 18381 bp, 15 predicted proteins | sample 6monrhotite_MG_2_FD_205661 | JGI IMG/M metagenome (GOLD analysis project Ga0316204, IMG submission 205661) | Microbial mat bacterial communities from mineral coupon in-situ incubated in ocean water Damariscotta River, Maine, United States -... | ecosystem: Environmental > Aquatic > Marine >... | reverse complement strand
GCGCGCCATCAGCGCGCGACGTAGATGCCGCCGTTCTGCTCGGCGAGGCTGCGCATCAGGTAGGCGTCCTGCGCGCCGGAGAGGCCGACCGTGTGGATCGTGATGCCCGCCGCGGCGTTGCGCTCGCACACGTAGGCCAAGATCTCGTCGGGGTTCGTGGTCAGGCCGACCGAGGCCCGCCCGTCGGAGAGGAAGTAGATCGTGTCCACCTCGGGCGCGCTCCATTCATCGCCACCGGTCGCGCCGGCCATGTCGAGCGCGATCGCCAGGGCGCCGTAGATGTTCGTGCCCCCCACCGCTTCGAGCTCGTCGACCATGCGCAGCGCCTCGGAGATCGACTCGTCCGTCATCGGCACGGGCTTGTCCTCCCAGGTCCAGACGTCGGACGCGTAGAACACGACGTTGAAGACGCCGCCGCGCGCCATGCCACCGATCGCCTTCTTCAGCGCGAGCTGCGCCTCCTGTAGACGCGACAGCTCGCCTTTGCGCGGCATGTCGGGCTGGCGCCCGCCCGAGGTGTCGTCCTCCGGGTTGTTGCGCGGCACCATCGAGAACACCATCGATCCGGAGAGGTCGAGGACGAAGAGGACGCGATTGCTCTCGGTGCTGATGCCGAAGAAGGTCGTCCCACGGCGCTCCGCATCGCGGTCCGCGAGCGTCTGCTCGACCACCGCCTTCTCGGGCACGACGAAGCCCTCGCCGTTCTCCTTCCACCAGCGCTGCCAGAGCGTGACGTTGCCGCGGAAGTCCTGCCCGGTGAGGGAGGTCAACGCCGCTCCGACGTCGTCGAGCACGCGGCCGGACTCGGCGCCGAGGCGCGCGATGAGGACCGGGATCGCCGCCTTGCTGCGCAGCTCCGCCAGCCCGTGGGCCGCGCGGCTCTTCACGTGCCAGCTCGGATCGAGCAGCGAGACGGTCATCAGGTGCGCTTCGAGCGCCTCGGTGTCCACGCCGCCCGAGGCGCTGCCCGCCGCGAGCGCATCGATCATCAGCGCGCGAGCGAGCGGCTCCTTTTCCGTGGCGAGCTGCCCGAAGAGCTGGGCCTGCACTTCCGGTAGCCCCGACGCGGCCAGCAGCTGGAGGGTGTAGCGCCGCACGCCGTCGCGACCCTTCTTCTGCGCCTTCATCAGCCCGTCGATCGAGCCCGCGCGGGAGGCCTCCGGCTCCTGCGACAGCGCGCGACCTCCCGCGCTCGAAGCGAGGACGCAGAGGCGCCCGAGATCGATGACGTCCTGCTGCAGCGCGGCCGCCTCGGCCTTCGTGCGCTCGTACTGCGGGCCATAGCTCGAGCGCCCACCCGTGCGCCTGGCCTCCTCCTGCATGCGCTCCTCGAGGTCGTGCACATCGCGCATCAACTTCGGGAGCTTGCGCTCGAGTCCCGAGCGCTCCTTCAGCAGAGAGGCGATGAGCTTCTGCAGGCGCATCGCGGTGCCCTCGCTGCCGGCGGCGCCGAGGACCTCGATGGCGGCGGCGCGCTTGCCGAGCGGCGCATCGCCCTCGGCGACCTTCCACTCGGCCTTCTCGAACTTCTTGCGCGCGCCCGAGCTGACCTGCGGCGCGAGCTCCAGCGCGCCCGCGCGCAGCTCGCCGTACCACGGCTCGAGCTCCTTGACCTTCGAGCGACGCTTGTTGAGACGCGTGGAGATGTCGTCGCGGCGACGACGCTGCTCCTCGAGTGAGCTCGTGAGGCTGGAGTCGTTCTCGACGCGCCGCTCCAGCTCCTCGACGAGCTCCGTCTTGCGCTGCAGCTCGTAGGTGAGCTGCCCCACCTTCGCTCGAGCTTCGCGCAGACCCTCCCCCACGTCCGCCAGTTCGCCCGCGAGCAGCTCGAGCGCGGCGACCTCCCCCGTCGCGACGAGAGCGGCGAGGGCGGAGGTCCGCTTGGCCTGGGTCCCGGTCGAGGCCGCACTGCGGAAGCCCGCGAGGACGTCCTCCAGCTCGACCTCCTGGGCGGAGGCGAGGCTGGAGGTCGGGAGGGAAGCGGAGGCGTTCTGAGCCCCGATCAGGGCCAGGAACGCTGCGGCGAGGCCGAGACGGCGAAGGCGGGTCGACATGGCGACGGGAGGGGTGCGAGGAGACGGAGCACCCAAGTCTAGTGGAGCGGCGGGCGCGGTTGCGTCTGGATCCCGTCAGCAGCCGGGCGACACCCGCCAACCCGACGCTGTAGGACCCGATCGTGTCGCACTACGGCTCTCGATCAGGCTAGACTCCCCGCGCGGCGTGAGAAGACTGGGCAGCCGCTCGTCCCCCTTCGGGTGGGGCGGGAGGAAAGTCCGGGCTCCTCGGGTCAGGGTGGTTGCTAACGGCAACCGGCCGCGAGGCCAGGGAAAGTGCCACAGAAAACAAACCGCCTCCCGTCCTCGGACGGGCGGTAAGGGTGAAACGGTGCGGTAAGAGCGCACCGCGGTTCCTGGTGACAGGGCCGGCACGGCAAACCCCACCCGGAGAAAGACCAAATAGGGGAGGTGGGTGATGACCCGCACCGCAGGGCCTCCCGGGTAGGTCGTTCGAGGCCGGCAGCGATGTCGGTCCCAGAGAAATGGCTGCTGCTTCCTGCAAGGGAAGAACAGAACCCGGCTTACACGTCTTCTCGCGCCGCACTCTCCCCACCTGGGGATCCACGACGCCTCGTATCGATCGCGGCCGCGCCGTGCGCGCGTCGTGCACAAGCGATAGGAACGTCAACGGTCGTCGACGACCCTTGTCCGCTACCCACCGACGTCACACACAACAGGTAGTGGTACGTCGTTGAAACGACCGCAGGATCTTGACGGTTTTGAAGAACCTGTGTAGAGTCCGGCCCGTCGCTGACGCGCTTCGAAGCGTCCCTTCGGCCGACGAATCTCCGCACGATTCCGCTTGCCGAACGAGCTCAGCGCGCCGCCCCGAGCCTCCCCGCTCCCCCTCCACACTGCCGCCCCATGGAGTTCGTCTACGTCGTCCCCAGGGAAGAACTCTTTCCCGAGTTCTACCCGCACGGACTGCAGCCGTTCCGACTCGAGTCGGACGGAGAGGGGCTGAGCCGCGAGGGCTTCGAACACGCCGCGATCGACCGCGGCTTCTTCGTCGAGCGCGCCTACGCGGAGCGCTCACCGCACCTGCAGCAGATCATCCCGTACGGCGTGGTGTGCTGCGACGATCGCGTCCTGCTCGTGAAGCGCCTGTCGAAGGGCGGCGAGTCGCGACTGCACGACAAACTCTCCATCGGCATCGGCGGACACATCAATCCGATCGACGCCGCACCGGAGCATGGGGACGAGTCCTCGCGCTCCAAGCTCCTCGAAGCCGCGACCATCCGCGAGCTGGAAGAGGAGCTCACCATCGACGGTACCTACACGACCCAGGCGGTCGGGGTGCTCAACGACGACTCCAATCCGGTCGGAGCCGTTCACGTCGGCCTGGTCCAAGTGGTCCGGGTACGTGGGACGGTCGAGATTCGCGAGAAGGACCACCTCGAAGGAGAGCTGGTGACCCTCGACGAGCTGCGCGAACGGCTCGAAGGCGGCGCCAACTACGAGACCTGGTCGAAACTCCTCGTCGAGCGAATCGACGAGCTGCTACCTCACTCCGTTCTTCCACTGGCCTGACCCGCGCCACCCCCCCACTGGCCACGGTCCCCACCGCATTCGAGCCGCGCACCAGCTCGACGTTCGCGCGTCGATCCCCGCAGCCCGGAGACCAAGCACATGAGCACGACGAAAAAGGGTCGGGAGATGATCCCCGAGCGAATCTACGACATCCTCCTGAACGCGCGCACGGCCGACAAGGTCACGATGAGGTTCAAGGACGGTCGCATCGTTCAAGGGGCGCTCATCTTCAACCCGTTCAAGGGGACGGGGCGCCTGATCAACATCGAGCGTGAGACGAGCATCGACTTCGCCGTAGACGACATTCGCGAGCTGAAGCTGCAGCCCGCGCCGGTCACTGTGGTCGAGGAAGAGAACGCGGAAGCCGCGGCAGAGAAGACCGCGACCAGCTGAGCACAGCTCAGGTTCGCGCACGGCGCCCCGCTTGCCCTCAGGGCTAGCGGGGCGCCGACGCATTTGGCGCAATGCGTTCGAACCCACGCCACGCGCCCACCATGATCGCCTTCCTCCTGCTCCTCGCTCCCGCGCTCCAGTCCACCCCCACCCTGCACGTCCGCGAAGCGGATGGCTTCGAGTGGGCGGCCGATCTCGCCGAGGGCGAGACCCTCGTCCTCCTGCCGACGGTGACCTCCAGCGACCGCGTGCCGCGCGCCGTCCTCGGACCGCGTGGCTTCACGCTGCGCATCGCCGCGCCCTCGGGCGCGCAGGTCGACCTGCGCGCGTTGAGCGTCCGAGCCGTGGAGCACGCGCCGGACGTCGAGCTCCTGCGCGCCGGCAGCGAGCTGATGCAGGTCCGCGCCGCGCAGCTCCCGGCGCTTGCGCGGCTGCCGCACTCGAACGAGCTCGGCCCCCTCGCGCGCTTCGACGGCTACGGCTTCGAGGGCGGAGGGCTGCAGGTTGCGGCGGGCCCCGAGGGAACCCAGCTGGTGCTGCTCGCCGGGGAGTCCGCGCTCCGAACCCCGTGGCTCGTCGACGCCCGCGAAGGCGAGGCGCCGTGGACCGAGCTGCGCGGCGGCGTCGGGCCGCGCGACGTCCTCCTGCTCGAGGGCTCGATCGCCTGGGAGCTACGCAGCCGGGGCACCGCGATCGATCGGCTGTACCACGCCGAGGTCGCGTCGCTGGAAGCCGAGGGTGAAGCGCTCGCTCCGCGCCGCGTTCGCACTCTCGCCGTCGACCGGAGCGGTCGCGCCGCCCGCCGCGGTAGCGGGCTGCTACGCCCCGTCCACCAGGCCGGGGACGAGCTCGCGCGCTTCGACCGCGCCGCCCCCCACACCCTCGCCCCCCGCCAGCTCCTCGAGCTCGAGTTCCCGGCGCCAGCGGTCAGCGAGGGATCCGCCGTGACGCTGCTCGTCCAGGTCGACGTCGCCCTCGAGCCCCGCCCCGAAGAAGCCTCCGCGCGCGTCGACGACCTGCAGCGGCCGTGGTTCCTCGAGGCCAGCCAGATCGCCGCGCCCACCGGGGTGCACTTCGAAGGCCCGCACGAGCAGCTCGACATCCGACCGACCATGGGGCCCGGGGCCGCGTGGGGAGACGTCGACGGTGACGGCCGCCCGGACCTCTACGTCGTCCAGGGTGGCGGCCGCGAGGGCAGCGAGGCGCCCGCCAATCGGTTGCTCATCAACCAGGGCGACGGCACCTTCGCCGCCGCGCCGAACGCCGGCGTCGAAGACAGCGGCGCAGGGATGGGCGCGCTGTTCTTCGACCTCGAGGGCGACGGCGATCTCGACCTCTACGTCGCGAACTACGGGCCCGACAAGCTCTTCAGGAACGACGGCGACGCGCGCTTCACCGACGTCTCCGCCGAGCACCAGCTGGCCGGCGACGGCTGGAGCGCCGGCGTCGCGGCGGCCGATCACGACGGCGATGGAGACCTCGACCTGTACGTCACGACGTACCTCGTCTACGACACGTCGCTGATGCCGCCCGTCGAGGAGCTCTCGGGATACCAGCGCGAGGACCCCGTCGAGATGCTCCCCTTCGCCTTCCCCGGCGGACAGAACCACTTCCTCGAGAACGACGCCGGAACGCTGCGCGAGCGCACGGAGGACCTCGGGCTCGGCGACGAGCAGGGCCGCGGCATGCAGCCGATCTGGTGGGACTTCGACCTCGACGGCGACCTCGACCTCTACGTCGCGAACGACGTCTCCTACAACGTGCTCTATCGGAACGAGGGCGATGGGACGTTCAAGGACATCTCGTTCCTCGTCGGCCTCGACGACCCGCGCGGCGGCATGGGCGCGACCACGGGTGACGTCGACCTCGACGGCGACCTGGATCTGTTCCTGACGAACTGGGAGCTGGAGGCCAATGCGCTGTACCGCAACAACCTGATCCTGGGCGGGCTGCGCAAGTCGCACACCGGGACCTTCCAGGACGTCACGGTGCGAGCCAGGCTCGGCGACAGCGTGGGCGCGACGTCCTGGGGCTGCGTGTTCTTCGACGCGGACAACGACGGAGACCTCGACCTGTTCGTTCCGAACGGCTACACGAGCCCAGACTACGAGAGCACCGGCATCTGCGTCGGCCAGCCGAACCAGTTCTACCTGAACGACGGCGAGGGCCGCTTCGAGGACGCGAGCGCCTCGGCGGGCCCGGCCGTGACCGCGCCCCTGGCCTCGCGCGCCGCGGCCATCGCGGACTACGACGGTGATGGCGGTCTCGACGTGTTCGTCACGAACAACAACGGGCCCTACCAGCTCCTCCGCAACGTGATCCCCGGCCGGGGGAACTGGTTGGGCCTGCACCTCGTCGGATCCGACGGGAACACGCAGGCGGTCGGTGCACGCGTCACGCTCGGCGCCGACGGACTCGTGCAGACGCGCGTGGCCGAGGCCGGCAGCGGATACCTCGCGGGACACGCGGGCGGCGTGCACTTCGGCCTCGGACAAGCCGAGACGCTCGAGTCGCTCGAGGTGACCTGGCCCTCCGGCCGCGTGACGAACCACCGCATCGAGCGCGTGAATCAGTGGACCACCCTTCGGGAGCCGGCGGAGTAGGACCATGCGCCTCGCCCTCGTCCAGCAACACGCCACGGAGTCCCCCGCCGAGAACCTCGCACGGGGCATCGCCGCGTCCCGCGCCGCCGCTGCCGGAGGCGCCGACGTGATCGCGTTCGCCGAGCTGGCCTTCGACCGCTTCCTGCCTCGCGAGCACGCGACGCCGGAGCTCCTGGCCCGCGCCGAGACGATCCCCGGCCCGACGACGGACGCCTTCAGCGCGCTGGCGCGCGAGCTCGGCGTCGTGTTCGTCCTGAACCTCTACGAGCTGGACGGCGACCAGCGCTACGACAGCTCGCCCGTGATCGACGCGGACGGGGCGCTCCTCGGCGTCACGCGCATGATCCACATCACCGACTTCGACGGCTTCCACGAGAAGGGCTTCTACGCGCCCGGAGATCGAGGGTTGCCCGTGTACGAGACGGCGAAGGGGAAGATCGGCGTCGTCATCTGCTACGACCGTCACTACCCGGAGAGCTTCCGCACGCTCGCGCTGGACGGCGCGGAGCTCGTCGTCGTGCCTCAAGCCGGCGTCGTCGATGAGTGGGAGGACGGGCTGTACGAAGCGGAGCTGCAGGTGGCTGCATTGCAGAACGGCTTCTTCGCCGCGCTCTGCAACCGCGTCGGACCCGAGGGCGAGCTGATGTTCGCGGGCGAGTCCTACATCTGCGACCCGCGCGGTCGCGTCCTGGCGCGTGCAGGGCAAGGCACCGACGAGGTGCTGTTCGCCGACCTCGACTTGGCGTCGATCGGGCAGTCGCCCGCGAAGCAGCTGTTCCTCGGCGATCGCCGTCCCGAGCTCTACGGGGACTGGTTGGCGCGCTGAGCCCGCCGGGCCGGCTCAGTCCCGGGGGTAGGGCGTCATCTCCGGCTCGAGATCGACGTGCACCGCGTCGGCGACACGGTTGATGTAGTTGAAGTAGCTGATGACCTGGATCGCGTCGTGGATCGCCACGTCGTCGAAGCCGTGCACGCGCAGCCCCTCGACGTCCGCCTCGGTCATCTCGGCCGGTGTGCGAGTCAGCTTGTCCGCGTACGCGCACAGCGCTCGGTCGGCTGCGTCCAGGGCTGCGGTGCTCCAGTCCAGCTGCGCGGCCTCCACGAGCGCTTCGCGCGCGGCGTCGTCCATCTGCGGAAGCTCAGCACGGAGATCCGCTGCGTGGGCCTGCGTTCAGTAGTGGCAGTCGTTCGCGCGGCTCACGACCGTGGCCAGGAGCTCGCGCTGGTAGCGCTCGAGCCCTTCTCGCGCGAACATCACGTTGCGGTAGAGCGACATGGACGCGTCGAGAATCGGCGGCGCGAGGCTCATCGTCCGGACGATCCCGAACACCCGCCCCGCGCGATCGATCGCAGCGCGGTAGGTCTTCGCGAGGCGGCCGGTCGCCTCACCGGGCTGAAGGGTGCGGATCCAGGTCATGACGTGAACTCGGGCCTTCAGCGCCCCTTCGACGGGGAGACCTTGGCGATCGCTGCCTCGAGCTTGCGGCGCTCGCGCGAGTGCACGGAGGCCTCGAGCGCCGCCTCCAACCGCGCCAGGACCGCGCCGCCGCGGAACTCACCGAGCGCGTCGATCGCGTCTTGACGCAAGCGGTAGTCCTGACTGTCCACGAGGGCGAGCAGAACGTCGCGCGAGGCGTCGTCCTTCTGCCCGCGGCGCCCGAGGCCGCGAACGGCCGCGCGCCTCGCTGCGCTCGACACGTCGGCGCGCGAGGCGACGCTGCGCAGCTCGCCGAGGAGCTGCGGGTGGTCGAGGGTCGCGAGCACGTCGATCAGACCCGCGCGCAGGACGGCGTGCGGCGACGGAATGTCCGCCCGCGCCAGGAGCCAGTCCCAGGCGCCCTCGGGCTCCGCGACTGCGTAGAGCCGCGCCGCGGCGATGCGCACGTCCCAGGAGTAGCCGAGATCGAACTGCGCGTCCGCGAAGGCGGCGAGCTCTTCATCCGGACCGAAGCCCTGCAGGGCGAGGAGCGCCGCCTCGCGCACGCCCGCCGAGGCGTCCTCGCTCGCCGCTTGACGAAGGAAGAGCCGGACCTGATTCGCAGTCAGACGGCGACCGAAGGCCTCGACGGCCTCGAGCCGCACCGCCTCGCTGTCGTCGTCCCGCAGCCGTCGCAGGATCGCCGCCTTGTACAGGCCCGCGGCCTTCTCGTCCTTCTCGGTCGCGAACAGCCGCCCAAGGGCATCGACCGCATCACGGCGTCCGTTGACGTCGTCGTCCTCCGCGGCAATCGCGAGCCACTCGCTCCCCGCTTTGAACGAGGCGACGCGGGCCGGGAGCCAGCCGTGCTTGTCGAATCGGACCCACACGGGCTTCGTCGCCGACTCGAAGACTAGGGTCTGCTTGCGGCGGTCGAGGTCGAAGCGGACGGTCCGTCGCCCCTGCGCATTGCGCAGCTCGACGTCCACCGGCATGCGGAACACGTCGGGGGTCCCCCGCTCCTTCGCCTGGACCTGCGCGACCTCGATCTCGACCTGCTTCAGCGCCTCGTCCCAGCTCCAGCGAACCTCGAGCTCGGGGTAGCCGGCGCCGTAGAGCCACTGCTCGAAGAACTCCCCGAGATCGCGGCCAGAGGCCGTCTCCATCGCGGTGCGAAGGTCCTCCGTCTTGACGGCGCGCCCCGAGTTCTGGGCGACGTAGAGGCGCAGGCCGCGGAAGAAGGTCTCCTCACCGAGCACGAAGCGCAGCAGGTGCAGGCGGCTGGCGCCGCCCGCGTACGCCTTGCCGTCGAAGAAGAGGTCGAACGGATCCTTGTAGTAGGCGTGAACCGTCGGCCGGCGCGCGCCGCCGACGTCGGCGTCCATGTAGGACACCTGCGTGTTCCGCATGCGCACGCGGAAGTCGTCGACTCCGCGCGAGTGCTCGAAGTAGAGGTTCGTCAGGTAGGTCGCGAACCCCTCGTTCAACCAGATCTCCGACCACGTCTCGCAGGTCATGAGGTCGCCGAACCACTGGTGCGCCGCCTCGTGGGCGACCAGCCCGTGCGAAGTGCGGTCGAGCTGCCCCGCCGCGTCGGTCAACGTCGTCTCGGTCATCGTGGTGGCCGAGATGTTCTCCATGCCACCGAACGGGAAGTTCCCGACGCACGTCTGTGCGTACTTCTCGTAGGGATAGCGCTTGCCGGTCAGCTCGCTGAAGAACGCCAGGATCTCGTCCGTCTCCGCGAAGGAGTCCGCCATCCAGTCGCCGTAGGACGCATCTGCGAGGTAGTAGAGCGGGATACCGTCCCACTCCTCCTCGACGACGCGGAAGTTCCCGGCGCAGAGCGTCATCAGGTAGCTCGAGTGCGGCGTCGACATGCGCCAGCGCTCGGTCCTGCGCGTGGCGCCCTCGACCAGCTCGACGCGCTCCCCCGCCGCCATGCCGACCCAGTTGGGCGGGAGGTGCATCACCAGCTCGCTCGTCGCGCGGTCCGCGGGGAAGTCGAGGCAGGGGAACCACCAGTGCGCGTCGACGCACTCACCCTGGGTCCAGGCCTGTTCGATGCGTCCGGCTTCGCCCTCGACGAACCAGAGGCCCTTGCGCGGCTGGCCGCCGTACTCGACGACGACCTGGCCGAGGTCCCCAAGCGCGTACTCGCGCTCGAGCAGGATCTCCAGCGTTCCGCCAGAGTGCGTGAAGTCCAGCGCTTCACCCGACGCGTCGCGGACGGCTCGCACCTCGAGGCCTTCGAGGTCGAGCTCGAGGCGCTCGAGGCGCGGCGCCGTCACGGCAAAGCGCACCGTGCAGCGGCCCTCGATCGCCCGCTCCTCCGGGAGCAGCGTGAGCTCGAGTCCGTAGTGCTCGACGTCGATCGGCTCGACGCGAGGCTCGTGATAGGTCGCGATCGTCGCGGGCGCGGCGACGTTCGTCGAGCGGCAGGCAGCGGCTCCCAGGAGGAGCGCGCCAAACGCGAGGGTCGAGACCGCGCCGAGGCGGAGCGGCGCCAGCAGGGATCGCTTCATGCGCACAAGCTAACGAATCGAGAGCGGGCCGCGGAGCTGCGACGAACGGATCCGAAGTGTCCCTTGCCCGCGGCGCCAACCGGCCGCCAGACTGGCGCCGCGCGAGCCGCCGCCCCAACCCGACGCTGGACCCGGGCGGGGGCGCGACGACCCTGAGTCACAGTTGGACTTCCTACTCGAGTGCATCGGCTTCGACCCCATGACGGAGCCAGAGGAGCTGCTCCGGCGTATCCGCGCCGAGGGCGAGCCCGTCGCCTGGCGCGGACCGGGCGGGGAGCACCTGCGCCTCGACGTCGCGCCGAACATCGAGCTGCGCCTCGACCGCGACGAGGGCGAGGAGCTCGTGACGCTCCTGCCCTTCTACGCCGAGCGCACGCGCCTGCGCATCGGGGCGAGCGAGGTGCGGGTGATCCCGGACTCTCCCTTCGACGCGCTCCTGACCGGCTGGGTCGCGCCGCCCGCGCCCGGCATGCCCGTGCCGTGGAGCGCGCCCGGGGCCTACCTCCTCGCCACGTGGCTGACCGACGCGCGCCGGCTCCCGCGCCGACTCCGTCGCGGTCATGTCCTGGCCGTCTCTGCCGCGGGCTTCGCCCTCGACGTCACCTTCGTCGGCCCCAACGACCAGGGCCCTCGCCCGGAGGTCCTCATGCAGCCCCGCGGCGCCTGGATCCAGCCCCTGGGCGGCCCGCAAGACCCCGGCGGCTGCTCCGAGCTCAGCGCGCGCATCGAGGAGGTCCGCCACACGACCAACCGCCTCACCGGTCGGCCGATCGACATCGTCACCGTCGATGCACCCGAGCGCCGGCTGAGCCTGTTCGTCTCTCCGTGGCAGCTCGAGCAAGATCGTCTCCCCCAGCCCCGACCGGGCTACCGCATCGAGGGGACCTTCCTCTTCACCGGCCGCATCGCTGGCGGCCTCCCTCGCAAACCGAAGGCCGCTCGACGAAACTTCGGCTGAACGAATCCGAACAACTGAGTGCACGAGCGGCCCAGTCCCATCCACCGCACGACAACCCGACAGCACAGCGCCCCCAACGATGAGCAACGCCCCGTCCCAAGGCAGCGCCGGCAACGTGATCGCCGCCCTCGCCAGCTTCTTCATCCCCGGCCTCGGCCAGCTCGTCCAGGGCCGTGTGCTCAAGGCCCTCCTCATGTTCGTCCTCGCGGGCCTCCTCTGGCTCGCCATGCTGGGCTGGATCGTGCACCTCTGGTCGATCATCGACGCCGCGATGTTCAAACCGGGGGCCTGAGACTCGAACCGAACGGAGAGGGGCCCGCGCGCAGCAGCGCGCAAGCCCCTCTCCGTTCGTGGCGGTGGCGCCCGGCGACTACAGGCCGAGCTGGTCCCGATTCGCACCGGACCAGGCGTACACGTTCACGCGCAGCGGATCGCTCGGATCGACCCGCACCTCGATGCCGGAGTCGTCCGTCGCGGCGCTCATGGCGTCGACCGCGGCCGTCCAGCGGGCCGTCCGCGCCGCGAGGGCCGCCGTGAACTCCGCGGCATCGTCGGCGGTGTCCCAGACGGTCTCGAGCACGAGCCAGCGCGCGTCGCCCTTGCCCCGCAGCTCCAGCGCATCGCCGCCCCACCCCTCGGCCGCCTTGTTCGTGTAGCGGATCGACAGCATCGACATCGGGTTCTTGAAGTCGATCTCCTTCGGCTCGGCCGTGAACAGCGCCACGTTGAGCTCACCCAGGGTTCCGCGGTCCAGCACGTCCCAGCCCTCACGCGCCGGCGTCGTGATCGTCACGGGCTTGGGCGCGTCCTTCGCGTCGGCGTCCCAGTACTTCTTCGGGTGCAGGATCTGCTCGGTCGACGTCGGCGGCTGCGCGAAGGCCGCCGCGATGACGTCGGTCATCGTCTTGCCCTCCTTCTTCCACTGCTTGTAGCCGTAGTTGAGGAACGACTGACCCTGGGTGTACGAGGCCAGCAGCGGCTTCCAGAGCATCTCCGGCGCCTCCGCCAGCTCGTCGGTGCCCATCGTCGCCGCTTCCATCAGCTCCTCTTGGGTCAGCTCGCCGGCGTGCGCCATCATCCACGACGACATCGCCGCCGTGCCGCTCCCCTCGACGACGGCCTGGTAGGCCGCGGAGGCGTCGCGATCGTTCTTGAGGCGCTCGAAGTCGTCGTCGAGTCCATAGAGCTGATCGTCGAGCGCGTGCGTCAACTCATGCGCGAGGATCACCTTCGCGACGCCGCCCGTGAAGCTCTCCATCAGGTAGAACGTGTCGCTGGCCGGATCGTAGAAGCCGCCGACCTGACCCTCGAGCAGGTCGAACACCGCCTTCTCCAAGTCCATCTCGGCCGGCAGCAGTCCGAGGAGCTTGCCGATGTCGCCCTCGATGCTCATCTGGTTCGGGCGCGACATCTCGTCCATGCGCTTCTTCGCGTAGCCGAGGAACCCCGCCTTGTCGGTGATCTTGACGTTGACCGGGCGCTGAAACTCCTGGCCGCGGATCGACTCGACGTCCTTCTGAATCTCGGCCGTCACGGTCTCGAGTTCTTGCTGCGTCCAGACGTCCTGCGGCGCGGACGGAGCGGCGAGTGCCAGGGAGACGGGGAGCGAAGCGAGGAGGAGCGGCGTGGAGATCTTCATGGCGATGGAGCGTTTCGGTGGTTCGAGGGGGCGGCAAGAGTAGTCTCGTGGCGACCCTGGTGCGCGCCCTGTCGCGCACCGAGGCATTGTTTGCAAGTTCCTCACGGGCTTGGCACGATTCCGCCCCCCACGAGCCACATGACGAGGAACCCCATGCGAACGATCAGGCGCCTGGTTCTCAGCCTGCTGACGATTTTCTGCCTCGGCGTCGCCTTCACGGCGACCCCGGCACTCGCGAGCCCCGGCCCCGTCGCGGGGCCGCTCGGTCATCCTGCGCTCGCCGCAGCCCAGGACGGCGCCGCCAGCGAACTGCCCGCGTGGCAGCAGACGCTCGACGACATCTTCGGGACGGTGAACGGCTACGTCTCCGACCTCGTGTTCTATCCGATCCCCTTCGGCACGCTGCCGGACGGTTCGGACCGCGAGGTGCCCTTCGCGGTGATCTGGCTCGTGCTCGGCGCGGTGTTCTTCACCTTCCGCATGGGCTTCATCAACCTGCGCGGCTTCAAGCACGCGATCGACGTCGTCCGCGGGCGGTTCACCGACCCCGACGCGCACGGCGCCGGTGAGGTGAGCCACTTCCAGGCGCTGACCACCGCGCTCTCCGCGACGGTCGGCCTCGGCAACATCGCCGGCGTCGCGATCGCGGTCAGCCTCGGCGGCCCGGGCGCGACCTTCTGGATGATCGCGGCCGGCCTGCTCGGTATGAGCTCGAAGTTCGTCGAGTGCTCGCTCGGTCAGATGTACCGCCAGGAGCGCCCCGACGGCGGCGTGATGGGCGGCGCGATGTACTACCTGTCGAACGGACTCGGCGAGATGGGGCTCGGCGCGCTCGGCAAGCCGCTCGCGGTCCTCTTTGCGATTCTGTGCATCGGCGGCTCGATCGCCGGCGGCAACAGCTTCCAGGTCAACCAGTCCCTCGGCGCGATCGGCGAGACGGTGCCGTGGCTCGCCTCGAACGGCTGGGCCTACGGCCTGATCATGACCGCCGTCGCCGGCCTCGTGATCCTCGGCGGCATCAAGCGCATCGCGCAGGTGGCCGAGAAGGTCGTCCCGAGCATGTGCGGCCTCTACGTCGCCGCCGCGCTCTTCATCCTGCTCAAGAACTTCAGCGAGATCCCCGCGGCCTTCGGCTCGATCATGACCGGCGCGTTCAACGCGGACGCGGCCTACGGCGGCTTCATCGGTGTGCTCGTCGTCGGCTTCCAGCGCGCGGCCTTCTCGAACGAGGCCGGCGTCGGCTCCGCGGCCATCGCCCACTCGGCGGCCAAGACCGACTACCCCGTCCGTGAAGGCATCGTCGCCCTGCTCGAGCCGTTCATCGACACGGTCGTGGTTTGCACGATGACGGCCCTTGTCATCGTCATCACCGGCGCCTACGACACGACGCTGTTCCCCGAGCACGCCGAGTTCATCACTCAGAACAAGGGTGCCGCGCTGACGTCGGCGGCCATGGGCGAGGAGATCTCCTTCTTCCCCTACATCCTCAACGTCGCCGTCGCGCTCTTCGCGTTCTCGACCCTGATCTCCTGGTTCTATTACGGCGAGCGCTGCTGGTCGTACCTCTTCGGCGAGAAGACGAACCTCGTGTTCAAGCTCTTCTTCCTCTCCTTCACGTTCCTGGGCTCGGTGCTCTCCGCCACGAACATGCTCGCCTTCGGCGACACCATGATCATGGCGATGTGCATCCCGAACATCCTGGGGCTGTACCTGCTCTCCGGGAAGGTGAAGAAGGCCCTCACCGAGTACTGGGCCCTCTACGCCTCCGGCGAGATGAAGACCTACAAGTGACCGTGACGACGACCGACACCCAACCGATCCCGCCCGTCGACCTGACCGCCGAGCGCGCGGAGCTCGGCGGGGCCCTGATGGAGGCCATCGAGCGCGTGCTCGCGAGCAACGCGTACGTCCTCGGCCCGGAGGTCAAGCGCCTCGAAGAGGACTTCGCCGCCTACCAGCGCGCGAAGTTCGGCGTCGGCGTCGCCTCCGGCACGGACGCGCTCGTCCTCGGGCTCAAGGCCCTCGGGCTGCAGCCCGGGCAGGGCGTGCTCACGAGCCCGTTCACGTTCTTCGCGAGCGCGGGCGCCGTCGCCTGGAGCGGCGCCAAGCCGCAGCTCTGCGACGTCGAGCCCGACACGGGCCTGCTCGATCTCGAGAAGGCCCGCGAGGCCATCGACGACACGACGAAGTTCCTGCTGCCGGTGCACCTCTACGGGCAGCTCGTCGATGTGAAGGGCTTCCGCAAGCTGGCGGACGAGCGTGACCTCGTCCTGTTCGAGGACGCCGCGCAGGCCCACGGCGCCGAGCGCGACGGTGTGCGCGCCGGCGAGATCGGCAACGCCGCGGCCTTCTCCTTCTACCCGACCAAGAACCTCGGCGCGGCCGGTGAGGGCGGCGCCGTCTTGTGCAACGACGAGTGCGTCCTCGGCGCCCTGCACCGACTGCGCGACCACGGCTCGACGGCCAAGTACGTGCACGACGAGATCGGCACGAACTCTCGCCTGCAAGCGATGCAGGCCGCCGTGCTGAACGTGAAGCTCCCCCACCTCGACGAATGGAACGCGCGCCGCCGCAAGACGGCCGCCGCCTACGACGCGGCCTTCGCGGCCTCGGACGCCATCCAACCGCTCGCCGTGCGACCGAACTCGATCCACGCGTACCACCAGTACGCCGTGCGGATCCAGGGCGACGTCCCCCGCGACCGCGTGCTCGAAGGACTCCTGGCCCGCAAGATCTTCGCGGCACTCCACTACCCGAGCCCGGTTCACTTCCAGCGCGCCGCCGCCGACTGGGGCTACCGTGAAGGGGACTTCCCCGGCGCGGAAGGCCTGGCCCGCGAGGTGCTCTGCCTGCCCGTCCACCCGTTCCTCTCCGCGGCCGACGTCGAGCGCGTCAGCGCCTCGGTGCTCGAACTGGCCGAGGCCTGAGGCCTCCGAGGCCCCATCGGAGGGCCCCGGGGACGGATCTCGACCAAAAGGCTCGGAGTCCCCCTGGAGCGGCCGGGGGGTCCGAGTCGATGCTGGACCCGACGCCATGAAGACCACCGCCCTCCTGACCGCCCTCCTCGCCTTCTCGCTGCCCGCGCTCGGCCTCGCCCTGCAGGGGCGCGGACGCGACAAGACGCCGCCGGCCGCGGGCCAGGACGACAAGAAGGCCTCCGACCGCGCGGAGGCCGAGAAGGCCCAGCGTCAGCTCGCGTCCCAGTTCTTCTCGATCGCCGACTACGACGGCAACGGCTGGATCTCCTTCCGTGAGGCCCAGCAGAGCCTCGGCATCGACAAGCCGCGCTACCTCGTCTACGACAAGGACCGCGACGGGCGCGTGACCGAGGAGGAGTACGTCGCCGTGTCGATCGAGACCTGGCGGCGCTACGGCGCCTTCAAGGCTCCGACCCCGAACCCGAACGACCCGGCCGCGATCGCGCTGGCGGAGAGCCTCGCCGCCGGCGGGACCCTCGAGGAGGAAGCCGAGGCCCTCGCGCCCCTGACGGCGAGCTCGCTGAACGAGCTGTTCGGCACGGTCAAGCGCCGCGTCGTGCGAGAGAACACGCCGCCCGAGCCCGACCAGATCATCGGCCCCGTCCCCTCCTACCGGCGCCTCGACTTCGACGACGACGGCGGGATCGGCAAGGAGGACCTCGACCTGCTGATCTTCGGATCGGGCATCGAGATCCGGCCGAACGCTTTGATCGCAACGTTCGACGCGGACGGCGACGGCAAGATCTCCGAGGCCGAGTTCTACGACTCGATGCTGAACCCCGAGTGAGCTGCGCCGACGCGCCAACGCGCGTCCGTTGCTGCTCCGCTCAGCCGAGGAAGGACGTGCAGGCCTCGTGGCGCGGGCCGCTCTCCGGGTCCGCGACCGCGAAGATCGCCTGCCCCTTGAGGCAGTGCCCTGCGAAGCTCCCGTCGAGCCCGAGCACGTAGAACTTCAGGTTGAAGTTCGGCACACCGTTCTCGTCGACCAGCCCCGGCTGCCACGCAGAGGCGCGTTGGGCCTGACGTTGAACACGCGCCATCAGCTCGCGGCCCGCCTCCTGCGGCGTGGCCCCGGCGCGCAACAGCTCGACGATCGCCGAGCTGCCGTGGGAGAGGATCGCGGCCTCGCCGCGCCCCGTGGCTCCCGCACTGCCCGCTTCGCCGTCGCAGTAGAGCCCCGCTCCGAGGATCGGCGAGTCGCCGACGCGCCCCGGGATCTTCCAGGCGAGTCCGGAGGTCGTCGTCGTGCAGGCGATCTCGCCAGTCGTCGCGAGCGCAGAGCAGTGGATCGTGCCCGTGGTGCGCTCGCGGAAGGCGAGCGCCAGCGCCTCCTCGGAGGGCTGACCGTCGCGCGCGCTCTGCCCGTCTGCCTTCGGCGGCGGCGGCAGGCGGTCGTCGCGGGTGCTCATCGTCTCCTTCCAGCGCATCCACGTCTCGCGCGTGCTCTCCGTCAGGAGCTCGACGTGCTGGTGACCGTGCGAGCGCGCGAACTCGTAGGCGCCGCGCCCGACGATCATGCAGTGGTCCGTACGCTCCATGACGAGGCGCGCCACCTCGGACGGGTGCAGGATGTTCTCGATGCAGGCCACCGCGCCCGCGTTGTGCGTTCGACCGTCCATCACGGCCGCGTCGAGCTGCACCACGCCGTCCTCGTTCGGCAGCCCGCCCAGTCCGACGCTGGTGTCGTTCGGGTCCGCCTCGACGACCTTCACCACCTCGATGGCGACGTCGAGGGGCTCCGCCCCCGCCTGGAGCTTCGCGTAGTGCTGCTGCATGCCGGCCAATGCGTTCGCGCTGCCGACGAGGACCGGGTAGCCCTTGCGCGGCGCGCGCGGAGCGGCGCCGCCACTGACCTGAGGGCCGAGCGGGGCGCTCGATGCGCCGCCGGGCGAGCTGCAAGCGAGCGCGGCGAGGCCAGCGCCGAATCCGAGGAAGGCGCGACGGGACGGGTCGCCGGAGACGGTCGCGGGATCGGGGGCGTGCATGATCGCTCTCGAGGGCTGGAGATCGGGGATCGGGGGCGCGCCGCGGAGCGCGCGTGGAGTTCGGCCGCTGGGCTCAGAGCCTGTGAAGGAATCGCTCGCGCTTCTCGGCGCGTCGCGATCGTGTCCCGACAAGGCACACTGACGACGCAACGCGGGCCGTTTCGGAGGAGGGGCAACGCAGCTCGGGGCGCGAGCGAGGCGCGGCGAGGAGTGTGATGGACTTCTTCACAGGCTCTCAGTCGCCCGCGGCATCGACCGCGGTCGCTGCGAGCCAGACCTCGACGCCGCGACACCAC